>Ga0129336_10001250_pt1 | contig 15313 bp, 20 predicted proteins | sample CPB6_02_DNA_FD_96878 | JGI IMG/M metagenome (GOLD analysis project Ga0129336, IMG submission 96878) | Freshwater to marine salinity gradient microbial communities from Chesapeake Bay, USA - CPBay_Sum_0.6_0.2_DNA | ecosystem: Environmental > Aquatic > Marine > Coastal | place: USA: Chesapeake...
ACCTACCTCACCCAGAACACTCGAAAGGGTGTCGAACTCATGGGGGAATGCCCCATCGAGTTAGATCAGATACTCACGGGGATTTCCACCGCAACTCATGGGGAAATCACCGCAACTCATGGGGGAATGCCCCCGACCACCAGAATTAACCAGGAATACAACCAGGCGCACACGGCCTCGCTTCACGCTGCGAGGGCCAGCGATGCGCCTAAGAGCGCGATGAATGAGCCCCGGCTTCCTTCAGAAAAGGCAGTTTGGTCCGCAATAGGTGAAAACCCGAATGCCTTGCAGAACGTATTTCTAAGAACGCTCTCAAATCTCCGAATGACGGACGCAACTTTACGGACCGAAGTTGACTATCCGAGCAATTCTTGAACCTGATCCTCGGTCAAGTCCTCAGGATTACAGATGTTCAGAGTCACACTTGTTGACAGGGAATTCCCCGCCATCTCGCCCAGTACCAGCAGTTCCTTGCCCTTAGACGCGCATGATGAGCACGCGGCCTGAAACTTCTTTGCCATCTGGGGCGAAAGTGTGCCTACTTTCCATTCATCTGCCCACACCTCGATTGATGATTTCGATACATCGTCTTGCTGCGCTCGAAGCGTAAAGAAAGCAGAAATCGAACCAGATTGCCCCACCGAACGACGGAACTCATTAATCGAGTCCATGTTGCTCTCTTCTCCAGTCACCTGAACGCGCTTGCCGGATGGCCACCGAGTGACACTGCGATTTTGCCACTTTGAAAAGTTCACGGGTACCGCGGTTGACGGACCCGAGATGTCGAGTCGAACGCTCCCCACCATTCGACCATCAATCTCGCCGAACCATACGCGAGCCCACGCGGTCAGAGTGAGGCCTGATTGTTCAACTCTTTGAATCGGAACATGGAACTCTTCGGCGCTTTCGCGTGGAATGTATCCGACCTGTCGCCCGTCAACAGATACCTCGACCGCGTTCTTATCGAATTTGTTTGTAGGTTCACGCCTCAACGTTGCGAGCACTACCTTCTCGCGAGATGAACCCGCGATGCGTCGAATAGCCGCGACATAATTTGACTCGCCGACTATTTCAAAGTCGAAAGACCCAGAACCGATAGCCGTAAATGTGCCCCCTGAATCAGCTGAGGAACCACTAGAGCCACCCCCGAGCGGAGAGTCTTGACTCGATCGGGATCCCTGCAGAGCACCTTTACCCGCCTTAGACCACCTTGAACGCAAGAACAGATAGACCACGGTGCTGAAGATGGGAAAAAAGAATCCCGTGATCAGAGCAACTGCCTTCGATTTTTCGTGAGACTTTGCAATCAAATAGTTCGATACAAGAGAAACCGCAACTGTTGCCAGGTACTGGAAATCCACCGTGATTCTCCATTGTCTATGTTTGGATTTCGTAATCCTATGTGACCCAGTTGTGCCCTTACAAAACGTTGAGCGTGGGGATGACGACAATTGCGGCCCAGACGATGTCAGTTTGTGTTCTGCTTACTGCCGGCACCATAGTTCTTCCTTAGGGAGCAATTTTTTAGTGTCCTCCTTTGAACCCCGACCCCACTCGCTGTCTTATCTACCGAATGTCGAGAAATCGCGGATAGATAGATCTTCTATCTTGCGGGGGCTTCCGAAGTCCCAGGAAAAAACTGACCTCCCCGCGCGGAGACAAGCACAGGGTCGGGGGCACTTGCCCTCGCTGTAACAAATGGCGGCACTTGCCCGCGTTGCCCTGGTGTCGAGAGTGGACTCCCCGCGTTTTTCCTGCCGGCTTAGATCACCCCGACGTAGTCCCCGTAGTTATCTCTCCGATCGTCAGAACTCGGGTGATTTCGCCGCGGTCGGCACACATTCGGCACATCGACTACGGTGATCCCGCGCTGTTACTTGCGCTTTCGGGATTTCTTTCTGGGTTCGAATCCCAGGGGGGGCACCACAACAGTCTGCAATTCCGCCCATCAAGGGGCGAACTACCCTCGAAGCATGGTGGCGACCATCGATGCGCAGAACCTTGCGTCAATCCGCAAGAGTCGACTTCTCCAGGTCATGCGAACTGCGGGAGTTCCCGCAATTCTCACTTCTGATCCGATCAGCATCCTGTACGCCACGGGCGCGCGGAACATGACCATCCACGGCTTCACCGGTCCAGATCGCTTCATGTTGCTCTTCGAAGATGGCTACACCATCCTCTTCGAGTTCGCTGGTTGCGAGCACCTGGCTGCCGACCTGCCAGAGATCGACGAAATCCGACCCGCACCCGGAATCACCGCAAAAAAGACGTTGCTGTACGGGGACCAGGTGTCCCTGTTCGCTGACGAGATTAACTCCACCGTCGCCAGCCGGCTTGGTAGTCGCGAACTCGGTATCGCGGTGGAGAAACTCGAATTTCCGATGACCGACTCGCTGAGGGCAAAGGGGTTTCGCCTGCTCGACGCCGGACCGACGATCCAGATGGCAATGGCCATCAAGCAAGACGCCGAGCTGGCAGCCATCCGCCAAGCAATGGACGTGGTGGAGTCGGCGACGAGGGAGCTCGAGCGTGCAATCGCCCCGGGCGTCACGGAGAACGAAGTATGGGCTGCATTCCATCGAGGTCTCATTTCTCATGGCGGCGAATACGTGGTCACTCGATTGCTGCAAGCAGGAGAACGGACATTCCCCTACTTCTTGGAATCCTCCGATCATCAGCTTGCCGAAGGTGATCTTGTTTGTTTCGACACCGATGCGATGAGCCTGCACAGTTACTCAATCGACTTCTCGCGGACTTTCCTATGCGGAGACGTACCGGCGACCCCGCAACAACGGGTGATCTACGGTCTCGCACTCGAACAACTCGAGCACAATGCATCGAATCTGGCTCCAGGTCGCAGCTTCGAGGAATTTGCCCGCCGCGCCTATGACGTACCCGAGCGCTATCGGAACTACGGCTACTACCAATTGGCGCACGGTCTTGGGCTGGCCGGTGGCTACCCCAACGTGCCACGAATTGGCGAGGGTACCTACGGCCTGCCGGGCGAGATGCTTCCAGGAATGGTGCTGTGCATCGAGAGCTACATCGGCGATCCCGAGACTCGTCAGGGCGTCAAGTTGGAGGACCAATACTTCATTCACGCCGATCGCGTCGAACGACTGAGTCGATACCCCTTGGAGCCTCGACTCTCTGATACGTCTCGCCGCGACTGAGTCCGCGGAACAAGCGTGCTCTCACTCGCCGTTGCGGCAGCCGTCCTCTTCGGATCGTCGGATTTCTGTGCGGCACGTGCCGCGCGCACCGTCTCCAGCGTCACCGTGGCACGCACGGCCAACCTCGTCTCGCTGATCCTCGCCCCCGTGGTGCTGTTGCTCGACCCCGGCACATGGTCCGTTCGCGACTCGCTCGTCGGCTCGGCAGCCGGCGTGTTCATGATGATCGGGCTCTTGCAGTTGTACCGCGGATACGCCGTGGCCCGGATGGGAATAGTGGCGCCGAGTTCGTCGGTGTTGGCAGCTGCCGTGCCGCTGGTCATCGACCTTGCCCGCGGAATCCGACCAGGCACCGTTCCTTCGATCGGTATCGCCGTCGGACTCGTTGCGCTCGCACTCACCGGATACCAGCCAGGCACGACCGGAAGCGTTCGCCAGGGCTTTGCGCTCGGAATCGGATCCGGCCTCGCGTTCGGCTTCGCCTTCACCGTGATGGGTGAAGCACGAGCAGCAGCAGGGCTGACACCGATCGTCACGCAACGTGCAACGGGGCTCGTGATGCTGTCCGCGCTTGCGCTCTACATGGCCACGCGGCCATCACCCGTTACGGCGAACGACGCGAGCCACGCTCGCGCGCCGTATCTCTGCCCGCGGGGATCGACACTCAAGTGGGCTGTTGCCGCCGGAACACTCGGCATCGGAGCACTTGGTTCGATGCAACTTGCACTACGCGACGGCGACTCCGGCGTGGTTGCCGTGGCGTCGTCGCAATTCGGTACTGCAGCGGTGATTCTCTCCGTCGTGTTCAACGGGGAACGAATGCGCTGGTGGCAGGCGCTCGGTGTCGCTGCCACCGCACTCGGCGTTGCCCTGTTGTCCCTCGGCTAACCCACGCGGGAAAACGGGCGGGGCTGTCAGATGGTCACAAAGACCGTTCCCGCCCTGTCTTCGGTGGGGTAACGGCGCAAGGAAGTTCTCGCTGGGCCGGTGATTACCGACCCTGTTCCTCCGTCGAAACGCGAGCCGTGATAGTCGCAATACCACTCCCCACCACTCACTTCCAGCTGGTATCCCAAGTGCGTGCACTTTGGGTCGAAGGCGATCACGCCTCCCGCGGTGCGACTGAGACCCACGTACCGTTTCATTCCTGACGAGTCAGTCACAATGACGATCTTGGGCGTGCCGATTACCAGTTCGTTCAGCTCGATTGCAGGAACTGGCTTGGCACTCGACACCGGAGTCGAGCTGCCTGCCTTCTTGTTCACCCACACGAGCTGTCCGTTACGTTCGCGACACACGAACGTTCTCTTTCCGACTTTGCGCGTTCTTCCCTTCTTGACACATGCTTCGCCGAGCACCGGTGAGGCCACGGCCTCGCTGGAACCGAACCCGCCGACGAGTCCGACTACGCCCGCAGCACAAAGAGCAAACATTTCACGACGACTCCGTTTGCTGGTCATGATTTCTCCATCTTCAAGAGAACTTCCAATACCCCGAAGTCTTCCGTCGTCACACCGGGAAGCGAAGGATCGGGTATTCCCCAGTCCGCAAAGACAATTTCAGTGGACGCAGAGACCTCGATCAACGAGCCATTGAGGCGAGCAGTCAGCAACATTTCGACAGGTCCGCTTCTGCCGCGAAGAGTCAAGGTTCCACTGGTGGTGACGGTGAACTCCTCCCCCATAAGCGCCGATGGCGGCAAGTCGATGGGGCTCTCCAGCACGAAATCAGCGGTCGGGAAATTGAGCACGTCCATGATTCGATTTGCGAACTGAGAGTCTCGCCGACTGCTGTCGCTCGTTACCTGCGTCAAGTCGACACTGAATTGTGCCTCTACGACGGATTCTCCTTCGATGACGAAATCACCCGTGATCGCTTCGGTGCGACCGACCGCAGTCACGTCCTGCCCGAACAGGATCTCATCGACTCGGTATCCGGCCAGCGAACCTGCACCAACACGCCAGGGGCCCTCTACGTCGATTGGTTCGAGCACGATCGTCGACTCAACGGGAACATCTGTCGTCTCGGTCAGACTGAGCTCTTCAGGAGCATCCTCACGAATCACGTTGATGTAGACCCAAGGCCCTCCGACGAACAGGGCAACGAGTGCCAACGCAACCAAAGCCAATTTCCTCATGGGCTCACCCTAGAACCGAAGAATCGAATCGATCCTTACCGTGCGAATGAGGATTTTCAACCGACGGTTGCTTCGGTAACCACGCCCAATTCGATCACCAAGTTGATGCGCGACACGGAGTAATCCTCCGTGACCGCGTAATACTCACCGTCTCGCGCAACGACCCGGGGAGTCAATCCCTCTGCCTCGATCGCACCGACGGCCTATTGTTCGGCCAACCCGATCAACGTGGCAGCAAACTCCTCGGAGCGCTCAAGCTGTTCCTGCATCTCCTCCTCGGTCGGGATGGAAACAGTGACGTCAGGATTCGGGTTGAACGTCGAAATCGTCTCGTCGCCCGACGACACAGAACCACACGCGGTCATCACCAGCAATCCAGCAACAACTACTCGCTTCACGACTCCAGCGTAAACCTCGACACCATTTCAACATGGTGCGTGTAGGGGAAGACATCGAGCACCGTGACGCCATTACATGCGTACCCAGCCTCGACGAGGAGGCCGATGTCACGGGCGCCTGCCACCGCATCGCAACTGACGAGTACCACCGTCTTGGCACGAGTGCCCACGATCGTCGACACGCCGGTCTTGCCGAGTCCGCTTCGTGCGGGATCGGCGATGACCAAGCCTGCTCGCGTTGGTTGCCATTGCTCGAAGGCGATCTCCTCGATGCGCGCGCGATGGTCGCGCAGGTTGCGACGGGCGTCGGCGCATGCCGACTTGTTCGACTCGACAAGGGTCACGGGCACTTCCAGATCGATAAGCGTGGCGCCAAACAATCCGCAACCACCGTAGGCGTCGATAATCGGACCATCTTCCCCCGAGAGAGCCGCATCGCCCGCCGCGTCGTTCACGGCCGAGACGATCAACTCCGCCGCCTGGGGAGACGATTGGAAGAACGACGACATCGACACCTCGAGGGTCACGCCGTGCACCGTTTCACGAATGATTGCCCGCCGCCCCACCTGCACGTCATCGGCGATGCCTTCGATGACGGCGGTCTTCACATTGCGCCCACGTTCGTCGTGCAGCCATACACCGCGGTCGCCAGATTCCGCTCCGCACCGCAGGGTTGCCTCGGACGCTCCACTCACCCGAGCGTCCGTGATGAGCTCCTGCAACAACGGGTGCGCCACCAAACACGACTCGATACCGATCACCTCATTGGACTGGGCTCGACGAAAACCCATACGTCCGGAAGGCATCACCGCCATGCGCAACGTGGTTCGAGCATGATCAATTGGCACTGATCCACCCTCGCGAACATCGATGTCGCCGAGTTTGGCCACTCTGCGCAATGATTCACGAACGATCTCCAACTTGGCCGACATGTGTATGGCCGTATGCAGGTGCTGCCACGAGCAACCCCCACAGCCATCGGCGACATGGGGACAAGCTGGGACTACTCGATCCTTCGAAGAGTCCACTACTTCAATGAGGCGCGCCTTGACGAAATCCTTCTTCGACTGCACCACCTCGATGTCGACCGTTTCGCCGGGAAGTGCCCCATCCACGAACGCAACGCGCCCATCGCTCATCCGCGCAAGTGCATCGCCGCCCGCCACCAGGCGCTCAATTTGCACTCGTTCCATTCGCGAGAACTCTAGGAGGCTGGCCAATCGTTAGGATGCTCTTCGTGGCGCGTCCGATTCAGATCGCTCCGTCGGTGCTCCCCGTCGACTTCTCGAAACTCGGTGAGGCCGTGGTGGCATTGGATCAAGCGGGCGTGGACCTCATCCAGTGGGACGTGATGGATGGGCAATTCGTACCCAATCTGACGTTCGGACCCGACGTGATTGCCTCCACTCGCTCGCTCACCACTCTTCCCTTCGAAGCCCACTTGATGGTGCTCACTCCGGACGTGATGGCCAAGCGCTACGTGGAAGCTGGATGCCAGCGACTGATCGTCCATGTCGAGGCATGTACGCACTTGCACCGCACACTCGGCAACATTCGTGAACTTGGCGCCACCGCCGCCGTCGCCCTCAACCCGAGCACACCACCGAGCGAGGTGGCCAATGTGCTCGACCTCGTGGATCTCGTTCTCGTAATGACGGTGAACCCCGGGTTCGGCGGGCAGTCCTACATCTCGACTATGGAGCCGAAGATCGCCGAAGTGCGCCGCATGGTGAACGCCGCCGGACTTGAAGACTCAGTCGATGTGGAGGTGGATGGCGGTATTTCTGCCAGCACCGTCCAGGGTGCCGCTCGCGCAGGAGCGAACGTGCTGATTGCAGGCAGCGCGCTGTTCAAGCACGCTGGCGGTTTGGGTGCAGCCGTGCAGGAACTCCGCACGCTCGCCAACGCAACGCGCTAGTCAACGCCGTCGACGTAGCCCGCGAGCAGCTCCTCGGAGCATTGTTCGCATCATCACCGCGGCTACCAGCACCACGAGCGACAACACCACGGAGAACAACAACACGACGATGAGCACCGGCATAGATCCACGGAGCGGAGACAACACGGCGGTGTCGATCGTTGATCCATCTTCGTTCAAGGTGCGAACCGGGTCCTCGATTCGCGGACATGCCCCTGAATCACCAACACCAATCACCGCATCGCCACCAAAGAGTGGAGCCTCCTCGCGAACTTTGGAAATGAGGATCGGCGAGTAGGTGTCACTCGCTGCTCCCACCAAGTAACGCGTTCCCACTTCGAGGAACTTCGCGTCCTGGCCATAGCGAATTTCCACCAGATCATTGTTGACGTAACCGGCGGGTATTCCCGCCCGAATCTGAATCACACGGAACGTTGCCGTCGAGTCACCAATCGATATCAATTCGCCGATGAACACCATCTGTGGAGACATCGGCATCGGACATCCAGCAGGAATCGTCGTCACGGCACTCTGCGACTTCGGCGCAATCACCACCGGCGAATCCGTGACGTCACCCTGTTCGTCTGGAATTGTCGCCTCACCGGGGATTGTCGTCTCCACGGGTTCGGTGGTCGCATTCACCGCAGCGGGCGCGAATGCCAGCAAAGCCCCGATGAGGGCGCCTCTCAACACGTGTTGAACGCTAGTGCGAGAGGTGAATGATGATTGATCAGCGACCGGTGAAGCGAGGCTCACGCTTTTCAAGGAAGGCGGCCATCGCTTCCGCGGTGTCACGCGTGTTGAAGTTGTTTGCCTGAGCAGAGGCCTCGTCTTCGAGCGCTTGCTCGAGCGTTGCATTGATCGAGTTGTTGATCATCCGCTTTGTTTGCGCGAGCGCAATCGGCGGACCAGCAGCGAGTCGCCTTGCCCACCCGTCTACAAATGCATCGACTTCACCATCTGGCATCATGCGATTGACGAGACCGATCTCCTCAGCTTCCTTCGCCGAAATGATGTCGGCAAAGAAAGCAAGCTCCTTCGCGCGGTGCATGCCGACTAGACGCGGCAGTGCCCACGTGCCTCCGAAGTCGACAGACAAGCCGCGCTTGCTGAAGATCTCTGAGAACCGTGCGTTGTCGCTTGCCACCACGAGATCACAGACGAGCGCCATGTTGCAGCCCGCGCCCACTGCCACCCCACGAACCTTGGCGATTGTTGGCTGGGGTATGCGCTGCAACGCAAGACAAACATCGGTGATCACTCGCATACGCGTGAGGCTGCTCACATTGGACTGATCTCCCCTGCCGGAGAGATCGGCTCCGCTGCAGAATTCGCCACCTGCCCCCGTGAGCACCATCACACGGTCTTCAGGATTGGTCGCCACCGCGCGGAACGTCTCCAGAAGTTCCCGCCACATCACGTCGTTGGCGGCGTTCTTCTTCGCGGGACGGTTCATGGTCACCGTCACAACGCCATCCTGTCGAGAGATCAGCAGGGTTTCCATTAACGAGACAATACTGAAGGGATGGGATTCAACCCAATGCGCAAACGGGTGAAGCGGCCGAGCGACATCTTGATGGTGGCCTCGGCATTGGTGATCATCGCCGCGATCACCACGTGGGCATTTCTCGGGTGAGTCTGTGGCACGGCCTCTACGGGCCGATCGAGGTGCGGCGGGTTCAGCCGTATGAAGCGCTCAAGCAGTACGTGTGCCCCGGCTGCAATCGCGATATTCCAGTAGGAATGGGGCACAACGTGTGCGTTCCGCGTGATGCGCCCGACCTGCGCCGGCACTGGCACTATGCGTGCTGGGAACGCGAGTTGAGGAACGGCTGACTCAGGGAAGTCAAAAAGCGTCCTCCACAATCTCGATCTGCCTGCCAAGCACGCTTGCCGCGTCGAACCTCACCCGGATGATTCGCAGGCCGGCGAGGACGCCGTCCCCCGTCTCGAGCAAATCCTGAGCGGCACGGCGCACACGCATCTGCTTTTCTGGCGAGATCGCCTCGAGCGGATCGCCAAAATCACACGAGTGTCTTGACTTCACCTCGACGACGGCGAGTATTCCGTCACGAAACGCCACCACATCGAGTTCACCTCGCTTGGTGCGAAAGTTTCGGGCGACAATCTGCCAACCGCGGTGTCGGTAGTGAGCGGCGACGAGGTCTTCGCCCCATCGCCCACGAGCTTGTCTTAGATGTCCACCTTGGGAAGCTCTTCGACGTTGAGGTCCTTGAAGCTGAGCACTCTTACCTTGGGGACGAATCGGCTCTTGCGGTACATGTCCCAGACCCATGCGTCGTTCAGTTCCACCTCGAGGATTGGGCGCGGCCCCTCACTCAACACACGAACATCAACGTTGTTGGCGAGATAAAAGCGCCGATCGGTTTCCACGGCATACCGAAACATGCCGACGACGTCCTGATACTCCTGGGCGAGCTGCATTTCGCGCTCGGCTTCGAAGTTGTCGAGGTCGTCGGTGTTCAAGGTGTGCGGCGACCCGAGTGAACTACTACTGGTCTTCGCGCTTTTCGCGCACCTTGGCCGACTTGCCCTTGCGCGCGCGGAGGTAGTTCAACTTGGCTCGGCGGACGTCACCACGACGCACCACCTCGAGTTTGGCCACAGCTGGGCTGTGGAACGGGAAGGTGCGCTCGACCCCTACGCCGTAGGAAAGTTTGCGGACGGTGTAGCTCTCGCCAATGCCTGAACCGGCGATGGCAACGACGTTGCCTTGAAACACCTGAACGCGCTCTTTGCCACCCTCGACCACGCGTACGTGCACCTTCACCTCGTCGCCAGGGCGCACTTGGGGGAGGTCGCTGCGCTTGTTTTGGCTGTCAACGATGTCGGTGGTCTTCATGAGCGATCCTTTGAAAATGCGGCTGATCAGCCGCCGAAACTGAATGATGAAGGATACGGGACTGCGGGGAACTCTTCCAACAGCCGGATTTCCTCATCGGTAAGCGGTTCGCGGTGTGCCATCAGGTCGGGGCGCCGGGCGATCGTGCGGTGCAAAGCCTGTGCCCTACGCCAGCGCTCGATCTTTGCGTGATCACCCGAACGCAATACTTCGGGCACATTCCAACCACGAAACTCGGCCGGTCGCGTGTATTGCGGCTCTTCCAGCAAGCCGGATTCGCCGAAGCTCTCCGTCACCGAAGAAGTTTCGTTGCCCATCACCCCGGGCAATAGTCGCGTCACCGCCTCGATGATCAGGCATGCTCCCACTTCACCACCTGCCAAGACCACGTCGCCGATGGACACTTCCTCGTCCACGAGATGCTCCACCACGCGATGGTCTACGCCTTCATATCTGCCACACAGGAGACTGAACCCGTCCATCCGACTGAGTTGATTGGCCATCTCCTGGTCGAATCGGCGTCCACCGGGTGACAGCAGCAGCAACGGTCGCGCTGCGGCGGCGCGTTCGAAAGATTCAAAGATCGGCTCGGCCTTCATCACCATGCCCGCGCTTCCTCCAAAGGGAGCATCGTCCACCGTGTGATGCACGTCGGTGGTGTGCTCGCGCAGGTCGTGGCAACGTAGGTCGACAAGCTGTTGTTGGCGAGCTCGACCAAGCAGGCTCTCGCTGCAGAAGTCGTCGACCAGCCGAGGGAACAGAGAAAAGACATCAATCCGCATCGTCGAACAACCCTTCCGGAGCATCGATCACCACGCGGCCCGTCTCGCGCGAGACGATGAACACGCTCGGCACGAGCGAACCATCTTCGAGCTCCATGATGGGGTGCGCGGGATTGTCGATCACGGCGACACAACGCCCAAGCGCAGCACCGTTCTTGTCGAACACCTCTGCGCCGATGATCTCATGAACCCAGACCACGTTCGGATCGTCGATTGGCTCGCCGTACACTTCGCGATTGACGAGTTTCTCCGCTGCGTCACGATCACTTATCTGGCGAAATGTCACGAGCCAGCGATCACCTTGCTGTTTGCACCGCTCGACATCCAGCCACTCGTTACGTACCATCCACTTCGCACCAACAGCTACTCGTTGAGGGTGGTCAGAAAACAGCGTTACGTACAACTCACCTTTGATGCCATGCGCCCGACCAATTCGGCCGACGTGCAGCAGACCCTGCGGGGTGGTGTCAGTCGTCGACGAAGTCGACATCGACGTCTACTCCGTCACGTGCGGCTGCGGCCCGCACCACGTTGCGAATGCTCATCGCCGTACGACCACGACGACCGATGACTCGACCGAGGTCGCCGTCACCGACACGAACTTCGAGCAACACTTTGTTTTCGCCCTCGTCGAAACCCTCCACCTGAACGGCGTTCGGATCGTCGACGATGCTCTTCACCACATGGGTGAGCACCGCGGTAGCGATGGGTGCCACTGACACGGGAGTCCTTACTTGGACTTCTTGGTGGCCATGAATTCGGCCCACGCGCCCGAAACTTCGAGCAACTTCTTCACACGCTCGCTGGGGAGCGCGCCCTGCTTCAGCCACTTCAACGCCTTGGCGTTGTCGACGACGAGCGCCGACGGATCGGCTTGCGGGTGATAGTTGCCGACGATGTCGAGGAAACGACCATCGCGGGCCGAGCGGGTGTCAGCAGCCACGATGCGGTAGTGCGGCTGCTTGGTCTTGCCCACTCGGGTGAGGCGAAGCTTTACGGACATGGCTGTGAGGCTATCGGGGACGTAGTGGCGAGCCCAACGCCGCCCCGAGATCGGCAAGACCCTTGCCGCGCTTGCCCCCACCCATCTTCTTCATCATTTTCTGCATCTCAGAGAACTGTTTCACCAAGCGATTGACGTCAGCCACTTGGGTACCGCTGCCCTTGGCAATTCGCGTACGACGCGAACCATTGATGATTTCCGGTCGGCGACGTTCTTCTGGCGTCATCGAGTGGATGATCGCTTCGGTCACCTTCAACATGTCGTCGGGGAGGTCCGCGTTCTTCATCTCCTTCGGAACTCCCGGCAACATGCCGAGAACCCCAGAGAGAGGGCCCATCTTCTTCAGTTGCTGGAGTTGGTCGAGGAAGTCGTCGAGCGTGAACTCCCCTTCCATCAACTTGGCTGCCGCGGCTTCGGCCTGATCCTTCTCGAAGACCTTTTCGGCCTGCTCGATCAGCGTGAGCACATCGCCCATTCCGAGGATGCGACTGGCCATGCGATCGGGATGGAACTGCTCGAATGCGTCGATCTTTTCTCCCGTTGCGGCAAAGGCCACGGGCTTACCGATCACTTCCTTCACCGACAGCGCGGCACCACCACGCGCATCGCCGTCAAGCTTGGAGAGGATGACTGCCGAAATCGACAACGTTTCGTCAAATGATTTGGCCACCGTGACTGCGTCCTGACCGGTCATCGCATCGACGACGAGGAAGGTGAAGTGCGGTGAAACGGCGTTGGAGATTTCGGCAACCTCGCGCATCATCGCTTCGTCAATCGCAAGACGTCCGGCAGTGTCGACGATCAGTACGTCACGACCGATTCGGCGCGCTTCGGCGAGACCGTTGCGCGACACCGAAACCGGATCGCTCGCTTCGGAGAACACCGGCACGCCAATTTGCGCGCCGAGAACCCGCAACTGCTCCACTGCGGCAGGCCGCTGCAAGTCGGCACCGACGAGCATCGGGTTGCGACCTTGCGACTTGAACCAGTTGGCCAACTTGGCGGCACTCGTCGTCTTACCCGAGCCCTGCAAACCTGCCATCAACACCACCGTGGGCGGCTGTGATGCGTAGGTGATCTTGAACGACTCGCCGCCGAGGATCGCCACGAGTTCTTCATTGACGATCTTGACCACTTGCTGACCGGGATCGAGCGCCTGGGAAACCTGGACACCAATGGCCCGCACGCGAACTCGATCGACGAACGAGCGCGCCACGCGTACGTTGACGTCTGCCTCGAGGAGAGCCGTGCGGATTTCCGCCAACATCTCGTCGACGTCCTTCTCGGTGAGTCGCCCCTTGCTACGGATCCGCTTGAAGACTCCGCCGAGGCGATCGCCGAGTGTGTCGAACATGGTGACGGGCAGGCTATCCGCGCGCCGAAACGCGCTCAGTCGAACAGTGCCGAGACGAACTCGGCGGGATCGAACTCGACGAGGTCATCGATCGTCTCGCCCAGGCCCACCAACTTCACGGGAATTCCGAGTTCGGTTTCGATGGCAAACACGATGCCTCCCTTGGCCGAGCCGTCCATCTTGGTGAGCACCACACCCGTCACCTGCGTAGCTTCAGCAAATTGCTTCGCCTGCGACAGGCCGTTTTGACCAGTCGTCGCATCGATGACGAGCAGCACTTCCGTCACCTTGCCCGCGCCCTTTTCCGCCACTCGGCGTACTTTGCGCAACTCCTCCATCAGGTTGACGTTGCTCTGCAACCGACCCGCAGTGTCGGCAAGCACCAGATCGATATTCCGCGACTCGGCACGCTGCACTGCATCGAAGATCACCGATGATGGATCCCCACCTTCCGCACCGCGCACGATTTCGGCGCCCGAACGCTCGGCCCACATCGCCAGTTGCTCGCCCGCCGCCGCACGGAACGTGTCGCCTGCGGCCATCAACACGGTGCGGCCAGTTGCACGCTGCTGCGCGGAGATCTTGCCCAACGAGGTCGTCTTGCCTGCTCCGTTCACTCCCACCATCAACCAGATGTTCGGCGCATTCAGCGATGCATCGAAGTGCAGTGAGCGATCCGCACCGGCGAGTCGCTCGTTCATCAAGGCTCGCAATGCCGCAACGAGGTCGGCGGAGCGCTCGATTTCCTTCGCTTCCACCTTGGCCTTCAGCGCATCAAGCAACCCACGCGAGACGTGCACTCCCACGTCGGCAAGCAGCAGCGCTTCCTCCATGTCGTCCCAAACGGCTTGTTCGATGGCGCCGCGCGAGAGCACCGACGACATCGCACCGGAGAAATTGGCTCGTGCCTTGGCCAATCGGTCGCGCACACTGCGCGTCTCGACGACTGCTGGCTGTTCGACGACAGGTGGTTCGACGACAGGTGGTTCGACGACAGGCGGTTCGATGACTGGCGGTTCGACGACAGGCGGTTCGATGACTGGCGGCGCAGTGACTGATTGTGGCTTCTGCTCACGACGACGCCCCACCAACACCACGCCCAACCCAAAGACGAGACCCGCCACCGCAAGCACAAGAAAGAGGATCTGCAGCGAGCTCTGCGACATAGTGCCTACACGCTAGGCAGAGGCACGGCTGGCGCGCTCGACGACCACCTTCGATGAGCCTCCCGGCTGCATTGTGACGCCGAGGAGGCAGTCGCCCGCTTCCATCGTGCGCTTCTGGTGACTGACGATCAGCAACTGCGCGTCCTTGCGGAACTCATCGACGAGGCTCAAGAAACGCAGCAAGTTCACGTCGTCGAGCGCCGCTTCGACTTCGTCCATCACATAGAACGGGGATGGACGCGAGCGGAAGACCGCAAAGAGGAACGCAAGGGCGGTGAGCGAGCGTTCGCCACCGGAGAGCAACGACAACTTCTTGATGTTCTTACCGCTCGGCTTCGCCTCGACCTCGATGCCCGTGTTCAGCAGATCGTGCGGGGCCGTGAGCATCAACTTGCCGACACCGCCGGGGAAGAGCATCGAGAACAACTTCTCGAAGTTGTCACTGACATCGGCAAACGCCGAGGCGAAGGTGGACTGAATCTCGAGATCCACCTGCTTGATCACCTTGATCAACTCGCG
>Ga0129336_10001251_pt1 | contig 15310 bp, 13 predicted proteins | sample CPB6_02_DNA_FD_96878 | JGI IMG/M metagenome (GOLD analysis project Ga0129336, IMG submission 96878) | Freshwater to marine salinity gradient microbial communities from Chesapeake Bay, USA - CPBay_Sum_0.6_0.2_DNA | ecosystem: Environmental > Aquatic > Marine > Coastal | place: USA: Chesapeake...
TCACTTTGTGCAGTCACAGTAAAAGAAGTGGGACCAACATAATAACCACCACTATTGTTCTGCCTGAAAGTGTAGTTCCTATAGCCAGCATTAGCCTTGATTTCAGACTCACGCAGATACATAGCGATACTCCACTACAACATTAGATCCGGCATTGTCCATAGCAAACTGCGTAGCATGACGGTTAGCATTGTACTTATTGTCATACACCGCAACACTCACGCCATCAACAACCACATGGTACTGATGCATTAGTCATTCTCCTTATTGAATAGGTCGATCAAACAATCAGGACAAAGTTCAAACGACTCCCAATCTTCCGTATCAGGATAGTCGATACGAACTTTAGCAAAGGCTTCCTCATGTTCCTTACCACACTTGAAGCAAACATCCATCGTCATTCTCCTAGCCCATCGGAACCAAAGACAACACCGATAACAGTACTGTCCTTATAGAACACCATCACAGAACGATGAGCCTCAGATTCATTCTCTGCCCAAACCTGATGACAACAAATCTCGTCATCACCAAAGACAACACAGATGTCATACGGATTCATTAGTTCTCCTAAAGAAAGAAAGTAATCCCTAGACATTCCGAAGAATGCCACAGCCAAAGCCTATTCGGGACTTACCAAGGTGGACGAAAGATACACTACGGATTTCTCCGTAGCATATCCGAAGTAGTTAGATAATTGACTTGATGATTTGATCCTGCTTCAGAACAGCAATCGTATTCTTCTGCGACTCAATCGTGTTCTTTAGTGCTACAATGGTATCATCTTGAATACCAAGCGTAGCACGAAGATCATCAATGTGTCGGCAAAGAATCTCTGCAGACTCCTTATCAAGATACGGATTGTCCGCGATCACCATCTTGCAAAGCCTATCAAGATACTTACCCGAAACAACAACCCCGCCAAGATTCTTGGCAACAACCTTGTTATCCATTGTTCATCTCCTTATTCTCACGAATGCACCAAAGCAAAGCGTACATGAAGGAAACACCACCCAACAGAAAGAGAAACTCAAACATTGATTAGTCCTTTCCGTAAACAGGAGGAGCCTCAATCGAAACAAGCACACAACGCGGAGCAGAAAGCATCTGCCCATCATCCTCGGTATAGTGAGTGAGAGCAAACTTACCCTCATCAATCCTGTCAATCTTGATGACAAGATGATCCTGCACATAACCGGGAGCCGAATCCCTGAAAGCATCAGAGATAGTTTCCGTAATGGTCTGTTCCTTATTGTTTCCAATAAGGCAAAGAACCTTGGTCGTAATGTCAGGCAAGTGACGGACAGTTGCGACGAGCATTGTCTCAAACCTTTCCCGGCATAGCCGGAGTGCTCATTCCTTCAAGATCCTTGCGAAGATTCTTGTTCTGTTCCATACAATCTTCTACATCTTGAGCGAAGTAATTCATTGTCTGAAACATACACTCAAGAAGTCCGTGCTTATCTTCAGGAAGGGATTCCTTCAAACGAGAGTAGAAGATTTCCTGACAACCAATGATCGACCTAACAGTACGATCCTTGAAGTTAGATGAATGTCTAATTGCGTTTGCCATTGTCTCAAACCTTTCCTAGCAATATGCTAGATTAGAGAGAAATAACTTCACCCGAATCACCACGGGTAAGGTGGTAAATCTTCACTTCCCGCTGCCTAACATAGACACCGGAAAGAGAACCGCTGGCATAGAAGAACAAAGCATCTTCCTGCCATTCATTGTGCCAGCCGACACAATCATCCTCACTAAAGAAGTCTTCCTTCTTCAGTAAAGAAACAAGATGTGCTGGCGTAAAGGGAACGGAAGAAACACAAAGAACTCGGTAATCTTCCGAACCATCAAGACGAAACTCAACAAGGTTCATTGGTCTAACCTTTCCCGGCATAGCCGGATAGAGAAAGAAACCAGACGGAAAAATATACCATAGGTTTCCCTATGATATATCATGTAGGCATCTCCCTTCCTACAAGTGACGGGCTTATAGTTCAAACACTAGAGGCTACCCGTAGCGCATAGTGAGTATATGCAATGTAACGCCCTGCATACCGGACGGTGGATTCGTGAGTCATTTATAGTTGAGTAGGCTAAAGCGGTACTTGCCATAAGTGATGCTTATATCTGCATACTATGGCAACACATAGCCTGCCTACCCATTGTGGGTAAACTCACAATCCGAAAGGCATACCATAGGTTTCCCTACGGGATGCCAAAGATTCAATCCTCAATCACCATGTACCAAGAATCCCACGGAGACATCTCATTCTTGGGAACAAAGGCGATAGTGTAACTATCGGCATTTGCCTTCAAAGCCTCGGCGTATTCCTTCGCTCGGCTTTCCTTTCCAAACCAAGCAGCAAGTTCACAATCCTCGCCGCCATACTTGTAAGTAACCTTGAACATTACTTACCTCCCTTGTTGAAACGAATGTTTGTAAACACTCCGACCTTACGGAGAACCTTACGAACCTCCGCTTCATTCAGACCTTGAGCCTTCAGATAAGCAAAGGCTGCAAACTCATGCCGCATTGAAAGGCTGGCATTGAGAACAATCTGCCTACCAACATTGTGTTCAACCTTCATTACGAACCTTTCCCGGCATAGCCGGATATGGGATTCATTCGCAAGCAAATGGGAATAGCATAGGTTTCCCTACGCTATCCCGTTGGGTTGTAACATACATACCGGGCGGGGTGGAATGGCATCCAAACAACTACCGCGCACCCCTAGTTGAGAAAGAATACTAGGGGATATTTCACCCCTAGTACCCTAGACCTTACATCCCGATGGACGCAAGGAAGTCATCCGCCTTCGCCGTGGAAGCCTTCGCAACCGTGACCTTCGGCAGACCCGACCACTCATAGAAAGCGTCCCATTCGTGACGCTTGAACTCGGCATGACCGCAACGGCGCAGGATGGCATTGATCGTACCAAACACCGCCGCCGCAATACCCTTGCCACCCTTGCGAGACTGCGCCTCACGGTTCCAAACGGTCATAGCAACCGTATTAGCAGCCTCACGGGAGCAGGAACGACCGTACTTGCAAACCTGGTTAGCAGCAACCTTGATATCCATAGTTCGATTCTCCAAACTTGGGACATAATGGTAGGTCACATTGACCTATCCGCTAGACTACCCTACGAAAGAACGCAGGGTAACCTAGCGGATACTCTACTCGCAATATAGAGTACCAACCCTTTGCACTTGGCATAATCCTATCGTCTTCCCTTTCAGACTATGCCACCTAGGTCTAGCAACCATACCTTACCCGTTAGGCTCTACCATGCGGACATGGAGCGTACTACTAACTAGACCCGATCCCCTATGGGGATACCGTTCCTCACGGCGTTATCCACGGTCTATACCCATCGGGGTATCTACCTTACTAGCCACCTAGTAACCGTCTTACCCATCGGTGCGGTTCTGTAGGGGATAACTCGGAATCAAACAGCGGAGTATCATCCGCTACCCGTGGTATTACCCGTACTCGCCATCCGATGCGTTCGGACGAACGATCCCATTCAAGGGGACTTTCCGGTAGAGCCACGGTTACAGTAGTGCCTTTAGTCTCTTCAGGCTTGATACTACCTACCCTACTATGCGTCTTACCCATAGGTGCGCCATTTCAGGGGTATGTATCCTACTTATCCGGTAGCCGATTCGTGCTTCAGGCTACACTAGAAAGGAATGCCACGCTAGGATCGGTCAAACTTCGGCAATAGCGTCCGATAACCCCCGTGGGCGCAGCCTAGGTTATCGGACCCTGCCCCGGCTAGGTTATCGGAACCGCAGGCATGCGTCCGGTAACTCCGAGGGGGGTAGAGGGGGGCTGGGCCGGGGGGATTAGGGGGGATACCCCTTCGCTAATTTTTTACCCCTAAGTCGATTTCTTAAAACACTTACACAAACCTTAAAATAAGTTGAATGTTTATGCAAACCCATAAAACACTTACGGCTACCCCAAAAGAGTGACCAGAGCTACCACAGACCCCAAAGCTCTTACCAGCTTTCTTTCTAAGGGGGCTAGGATGCCTCAGGATTGATTTTATGATTGAGGTCCACCCTGCGGTCCCCTTGGGGTCCGGGGCCAGCTCTCCGGTCAATCTGAAGGGAAATCGACAAGGGATAAAACCGGGGGGTTAAACCCCGGAGTGCTCTGTTCTATGGGGTTATTATTGTTGTTGTATTAACCGTGGTTAACAAGGGATACCCATAGGGGTCTTAGCTAAGACTATACACAAACAATAATAAAAACCTATAGGGGATAATCCATAGGACAACTAAATGGGATATCTTTAGGGTATCCCTATGGTACTATGGTATATCTTCTGTAGCCCCAACTATTGGACAATACTGGTCGTTAAAAGAATGGGGATACCTAGGTTTCCCTAGGTATCCCCTATGGTTTAATCTAACAATTCTCCTAGTCTTTCAGATACACCCTTCTGGTCGTTAGCCATTGGGAATGTATTGGGTGACTCAGGTTGTGGCATAGGTCTTCTAGCCATCTCTCTTTGCATAGCTTGGGTAGCCATCTGCTGCTCCAAGGCGTAGTTCCTTGGGGTAGTCTGGTAATCCAATTCAATTGGTTTAAACTTACTAGCAGCTTTCTTGGAATATGGGTATGGATCTCTTTGGACCATATCCAAATACTTTTGAATGGCATCCATTTCCTTGAAGGTATTCATATCCTCAAGCAAACGGACAGGGATAGCTACGGGGCTACGGTTTACCAAGGAGGTAGCACCGAATAGATCACTGGCTGCTTTCAAGGATCTGGCTGACAAGGGATCTTGTACGATCTTTGTCATGTTCCTATAGTCAGTCTCAATGGCTCCCATACCCGCTCCAGCACCAGCTGGCATGAGGGGGATACCATAGTACTTGTAAGTACCTCCGGTCATTCCAGCTACCGTACTGACACCAGCTTCAATCAATCCATTGGCAACGCCTAGGAAGGGTACGCGGGACACTCCACGGAGTACATACTGACTTGGCTGGTCTTCCAGCTCCTTCAGCATATCCTCAGTTTCACGACCAGCAAGCCATTCCTTGAATAGACCGATTATGGTATCCAGAGCAGCATACAAGAAGATACCGCTAGCGATATACTTGATTGTGCTGCGGCTACCGTAGTCCATAATAACATTATCTTGGTAAGACCGTACCCAAGAGGTAAGGGCATACCATAGACGGCCAAAGGCACTACGGCTATCCAATCCGGTAAGCTTATTCAGACCCTTAAGTTCTGAGGTGGATGTCTTGATAATGAGGTCTTCAACCATAAAGGCGTAGGCCGATATAGCTGATTCCAGAATATCAGGATTGATTCCATCTACAGGATTATCTCTAAGGTCTTCATGGATGTCCATAAGGTTTATGATATTGGTTCTACCATCCTTATGTCCTGCCTTTTCCATTACCCACTTTAGGTGTCGGATCTGTTCTTTGGTGGTCAAGCCATATTTCAAGAACAGGGCAGCTTCGTTGGGATCACCGAACTTTGCCTGATGTCTTGCAACACTGGCAAACTTTTTCCAGAGTTTAGCCTCTGCACGGGTATCCGTGGCAGCTGCTCTCTTAAGCTCAGCCAACTCAGTAGCTGTGGCGGTTTCCTCTAGAGCATCGAACAATGTCTCTATCTTACCCTTGCTTACATACTTCCAGATCATTCTCTGGATGCGCTGCTTAGCCAAGGCACGGGTTCCGTTGGTTACTGCCTGAAGTGAACCAATGCTTTGCATCCACTTACCAGCCTCTTCAAATGTTCTGGTGGCTGTTTCAAGCCCACCCTGAGCATCTCTGATGTTGGACATGGTGCTAGCAATCTTGGTGTCTAGGCGCGAGTCACTCTTGAATGCTCCGTACCCGATCTCGCCCATAAAGCGATTGGCTAGGTCAGTTCGGAAGTTTTCAAGAACAAAGGTCATATCACCAATATCAGACTCCAGCAATCTACGCTTTGAGAAGCGGTAGTCAGCCAAGACATATCGCAATGCCTTAACAACATTTACTGGAATCATGTAGAACTCTGGACTCTGCTTTGCCAGCTCTGCCATAGTTTCGGTCATAGCCGAGATACCATAGCCAGCTGAGAACTTGAAGCGGATTGCTGCCAATCCGATTCTAGCCGAGTGTCCTACTTCTGAATTGAGATATGGCAATGTATCAGCGTTGAACTGGTATTCTTCACGGAGTCTCTTAAGACCCTCAGCCAAACCCTTCTGGGCATTGCTGAGTTCCTGTGGAGTCCAGTTCATAGCCTTTGCAATAGTATCAAAGTTTTCATATCCGGTCTTTTCCACATAGTTAAAGACATCAAGAATTGTAATTCCTGTCTGCCCAAACATGCGGTCTAGTTCCTTCTGGAATGCCAACTCAAAGTAGCGTCCCTTTAGGAAATAGAAATAAGACTCAGCCATGTTGGTTCTGAGTACTGCCTTTGTCTCAGGACTACTTAACATTTCTTCTGGGGTAAGACCTTTGATTGGAAGAATTGTTTTTCCTTCTGGGTCGATCTTGAAGAAGGGCTGCTTAGTAATGGAGTTGAAGTCATCGGGGTTATTATAAGGATACTGCTTAGTCTTGAACTTCAGCATCTCCTTCATTTCTACCTCAATGAGATTCTTACCATTAAGCTTTGTTCTCCACCGTTCAGTATACATGGCTGTGTTGCCGTTGATTGCTTCCATGTACTTGGCTTTATCGGCAGGAGCAAGATCAGTAACCTTCTCTGGCACACGGTATACCATATACTTGGTATCTGTTTCCAGAACAAAGAACTTTTCTTGCTGGTTCTTTCTGAGCAACCGGACAATATCTGCCTTGTTGCCAGTAATACCTTCCTTAGCCATATCAGCTACAAACAACTTCTGGAGTGTTTCATTGCTGAACATGTTAGCCATCTCTGCATGCTTGAATACACGATCAGGAGTAAAGATATTGAGTGTCTTTGCATCCTCGTTATAAGCAACATCCAACCAACCCATAGCAATCATTGTATTGATATCTAGGGTTGGGTCTTTGAGCTTACGGTTGGTTCTAGCCTGTACCATTGCGGCAATGAGCCTGCTCCTTGCGCCTTGGTCTAGTCTAGCCAATCCTTCGTGATCCAACTGAACGGGAGCATAGGTATCGGAGGATACGGGGTTTCCGTTCTCGTCTACGATGCTCATGCGACCTGTCTGATTTTCTAAATCTAGAATGTTTCTATTTGCGATACGAGAAGCCTTGAGTACCATAACGGCTTGCTTGGCTACTTCTTCTGCCTTGTAAGCAGGAATACCAAGAGCAACTAGGTCTGCCTTATTTGGCTGTCGATTCATAAATAGAGATTCGTATACATACATATCAAGAGCAGCCTTGGTTGCATTTGTCATGCGTGGAACAATGTTATGCATCTTAGCATACTCACGGAAGATTCGGGTCATTAAGCGACCCTCTTCTGCACGGAGCTGCATTGCAGTCTTGAATGCAGTCTTTCCTGCTCCGACCAAGTGACCTGTCTGGGTCTTGGTGTCATCAAAGAATCTAGATACAAAGGCCAAAGCATCTACAGTGCTGCGTAGGGTATTACCCAAACCAGTAGCACTCTGACTTGCATTGGCTCCCTTGTTCATTAGATTCTCCCACCAGCTTCTGCCCTCTCGCTGATTTCCTCCGAATACCCAACCAACCAAGTTATTGAGGCGCATCAACCGAGAAGCACCAGCTTCTGATTGATTAATACCTTTACCAATAATTGTTTCTTTTGGAGTGGGTGGCTCAGCTTCGACAGCAACTGGTGTGTCTTCGGCTGGAGCATCGGCAACATCTCGGAGTACAGCATCTGGCTTTGGTGGTCCAGCAATAACTGGATCTTCACCAGCAGTATCAATAATAGCCTTAGTCTTCTTGCTACGGGCAGACATACGATAGTTGCCAGCTTCGTCTGTCTTGATGAACTTAACTTCATCGGGTAGCATTGGAATTACAAAGTCTGGCTTACCTTCGACAGCTACTTCCTTCGCTGCCTGTTCCAGAATCTGACGATAAGACTTTAGCTTCTTAGCACTGCCCGGACCCTCTGTTACCTTAAGTCTAAGTTCATTTGCCTTGATTCGATCTACGGCAGCCCAGAACTTATCCATGATATCGTCACCAAGAATTCTCTTGTTGGCATCGGCAATGAATTGATTTACATTGACAAAATGTGACCACATCTGCTTGAACATAGGTGTCATGGTTTCTCCACCATCGGCTTCAATCTTAGACTCCCAATACTTCTTTAGGAAGTTCTTGAGGAAGCCGACATCCATTCCAGACTGTCGTAACAACTTAGGATCTTCGTTGACCTTGCGTTCAACGCGATCAGCTTCAGGTGTCTTGACTACTTCGCTCTCTGTTCGTTCAATAGGAACTTCTTTCTTTGGAGGAAGTGGAATGCGTGGTGTGCTTGGCTCCACTGTCTTGCTTTCAGCTTTTGGCTGAGGCTTTTTCTTTGGAACCTTCTTTTTCTCAACCTTAACAGGAAAGTCCTGCTTCTTTGGCTGAGGCTTTCGCTCTTTGGAGATAACGCTAAGAACTGGTTTCTTTTGGTCTACGGTAATTTCAACAGTTGGCTCAGCGTCTGGTTCTTTCTTGATTACTGTCTCGCCTACAGGCTTGACATCCTCAACCTTTACAGGAATAATAGAACCATCCTTGAATACCAACGCATCCATACCAAGACGATCAGCAGACTTCATTATCTGAGCAAGCTTCTCAGGTTGCTTAGACAATTCAGTACTGCTTTCAACTTCCATCTTCAATGGACGCTTAGGAGTAAACTGAACAGCTTCTTTGTTTGCTGTCGAAGAACCCTGTATAATTGCATCTGCTTGTTCAGCAGGACGCAATACAGGATCTGGTGCATTACCAGTGACTTCATCAGTTACTCTATAAACTACAGCTTCAGCATCCTTTGGAACAGGCACTGGAACTGGAGTTGGGTTCTTGTTCTTAAGCTTCTCGGCAATCGCTGCTGCTTGCGCCATCAATGCGCCTGAATCAACAGCATTCTTTTCAGGCTTTGGTTTCTTTTCAGTAACCTTTTTAACAACAGCAGTTGGTTCAGTTGGCTTAGTTTTTTTTACTTTAGCTTCAACATTATCAAAGTGTTTATTTAAAGTAGCTGCAATTTTTTCACCACTATCGCCAAGATTTACTCCAGCACTTCCAAATGCTTCAGCAAGCTTTGCTTGGATTTGTGCGCGATATCTTTTAGCAGTACTTGCACTTACATTTAACTTCTTAGCTGCTTGTGCTGCTACTGGAGTAGAGACAAATACTTCTACTCTTGCTGCTTCTACTTCTGTTAAAAGACGCCCATTAGTTGCTTTATTATAATCTAATGCGCCTTCCATAAGAGAAACTGTTGCTACTTTTTTTCTCTTATCAATTCTTTCAGCGGCTGTTATTGGTCTGGTTGGAGTACCAGCCTGTACATCTATATCACCGTCTTTTGTGGAAAGAGATGATGTTTGCGTTTCTGCTTTCTTATTATTAGCTGCTGTAGTGTGAATATAACCAATTAGGTCTTTGACTGTTGGTAACTTACCTTCTTCAATCTTTGAAAGAATAAGTTCTAGATTACCAGTAAAGCTTTTCTTACCTACAGTTGCTTTCTTTTCTTCTGCTGTCATTCGGGGAATAATCATACTACCAGCAGCATCAATAAAGTAATCATCGGGTGATGTGCTTCGTGAAGCATTGGTAATAATCTTTGTGATGACATCAACAAGATTGTCTTTAGTTAGTGGGGTTGAGTTAAAGGATAGAGCAACCTTTTGAGAATCAGCAACAGGTGTTACTTTTGTCTTGGTTGTCTTTAGTCCCCATAAACCACTATCTTCATTGTAGGTAAGACCGTCTTCATCAAGCAATGCATTTACAGCACCAATAAGTTTCTTTGGTGTCTTGTGCTGCTTGATTAAATAAGTATACATAGATGGAGCTATATTAGCCTTTAGCAATACTTTGATCTGCTCTATGTCTAGCTTTTGCTTAAGCATTAGTGCTAGTGTAGTCTGAGCAACATCTTTATTAGGCCATCGTGGAGTTGATATAGTTTCTCGTAAGACTTCTTTTTTAATCTTAGCGTCAGTAAATTCTTTTGTTTTAGCTGACATTAACTCACCAGTACTAACTATAACTTCATCAAATAAGGTTTTTGTTTTATCACTTGATAAACCTAAAATTTCTTTCATAGAATCAAGAAGCTTACTAAAAACATTCTTGTTTTCGGTTGTTTTAATTTCTTGTAGAAATTTCTGAAACCCTGATGAGTTTAGTGACATTGCTATAAACTCATCTATATTTGTTAATCCATAAGGTTTCCCTTTATTAAAAGCGTCAACAGAAAGAGATGATAATGGAGATGCCCAATCAGAAACTTTATCGACATTTTTACTGTCATAATAATCTACTGCTTGTAAATACAATGAATAGATAGATTTTACTCTAGAATCTAATTTTGGATTAGCTACTAATAAACGAATACCATCTAAATATTCTTTTCCAGATGGAGTGAATTTAATTTTTGACCAAAGATTTATATCAGTATTTTTAACTGCCAAGTCTATTTTTTGTACAGTTGCAGCATGAGCAACTTCATGTACTAAAGTAAAAGTATTTGCAAAGAAACTAAAAGTTAATTGACCAACAAAACCTGTATATGAATTAGGTGGTTCAAACTTTCCAAGATACTCAGCAGCTCTTTGCGTTTGTTTAGCTGGTATATTTAGAACTTCATCATCTAATATGTTCAACAATTCTTTGATAAGTGGTGCTATTTCTGTATCAATAAGACTTGCTTCAAGAAATTCTTTTACTGTATTAGGAGGTCTACCATTGGCTTTAATAAATTCTTTTTCAATTTTGTGTGTAAATTTAGAATAAAAAACTTCGTTATAGTTTTTTCTTTTTGAATCAATATCAAAAATACCATCTTGTAGCAAAGTTTCTATAAAACTTTTATGATGTATTTCTGTAACCATATCGGCTAGCTCAGGCAATCCAACACCATCAAGATACATACGAAGTTTATCAATAAGAGTTATATTCAAATCAGCGTCTTCTCTTAGAGTTCTGATTAAAACTTCTTTCTGAGCGGTTGAAAGAGAATCTGGAGATGCTGCTTTTCCAGTAGAGTCAATACTATTTAAAGCATCAATAATAACGCTACCATTTGTACCAAAGAATCCTACTGCATATGGAATACTATCTCCAGTTGGATCTAAGTAATCCATTGTATCAAGATTCTTTAGGACATCCGCATCTTCATATGTTGCTGGTAGAAGAACTTTTGGTTTAATTCCGAGATCATACTCTTTGCTGTAAATAGAAAAGAGTTCTGTTTTTACTGTATCAAGGCGATCAAACTTATCCATTCCCTTTAGTGTCTTGTATAAACCAGAGCCGATAAGTGAAGTAATCTTTACTTGCATTGAAGTAAACTGTGCTTGCTTGTATTCTTTATAAGCTTTAACTAGGTCTACAACATTCTTTGTCAAGTTTCCATTGGCATCTACAAACATTTTTCCATCTGCTTTCATTATTGACATAGCAATAATAAAGGCTGGATCTTTTTTTGTATTGCGTAGAATATTAACTTCGGCTTGTGTTAAGTGGAAAGGAGCAGCATCTTTGTCTTTTAGTTCTGCGTCTAATACTCTGTTATACTCAACAACATCTTCAGTTGAGTCAATTAGTTTATGTAAAGCTCCATAAGCTCTAGCTAATGTTGGCATAGAAATAAAAGTCTTAGCTTTTGTTTCTACTTCAGTAATGTTATCAATAATTTCTTTAGCAATTCTATAGTGCGTAGAGTTATCAAACATTGTAGCAGCTAGAGTAACACTAACAGCAATCTTATCTAATGCATACTGTAAACGAGATACTTCCATTGGACTTAGCGTTCCAATAGCAGCCTCTGCTTCAGTAAGAAGAATCTTTGAGAAAGTCTGTACAAAGACTTCTTCTGCGTTCTGCATATGATAATCACTTAAGAAACTATCGTTTAATAGTGGATCTGGTGTGTCTGGTCTAACTCGCATTAGCTCTGTTGTATTACCAAGCACAGACTGATTGTATAAACGAAGAGCCTGAAGATAATTGCTTCCGCTTGCTTCATGTGCAAAATAAGCATGTCCTAGTTCGTGCAACAATGCTTTTGCTCTGCGTGTTTTTTTTGCTGCTGAAGTTCCTTCAAAATCTACATTCATTATAATTGAATTAGAAGAACGACGGAAGACTCCAATTACATCCTTTTGTACTTTACCATTAGTATCAAATACTTTGTCTACTGTAAACTCAATATTAAAAGCACGGGAACTAAAGTTTAAATGGACTACAGAAGCTAACAATAGATCACGATCAGCAATAGAAATCATATCTCTAAAGACAAGCTCATTTACATAATCAAAGAATTTAGTAGCATTATCTTTGCTACCTTCGACTAGATCAATAAACTTTTCTGGGTCTTTAATAATAGCTTTGATTTTTCTGACTCGATCTTTATCAAGCTTTGCTGTAATGATTGCTTTTCTAGCTCTGTCAAAAGCTTTAGAAACTTTGCTGTTTTTTGTTGGTGCTTCAACACCAGCAATATCTCTCTTAAGAGTTTCAGCAGTTTCCTCACTGATGTTACCAGTTAGCTTATGTTCAATTACAGCTGCATCAAAAGTATCCAACACTTCTGGTGGTACTTCTGGCTTGACTGTGGCTTCTCTGTCTGGAGAAGCTGCGGCAGACCGTGCAGCCTCAAGCAATCTAACAGCTAGCTCATCAGAGTCTGCCTTTCTTTCGGCAGCTGGCTTGGCTGTGTTTCGGGCTTCCTTCAGAAGCTCTGGCAAGTTTCGTGTAGACTTCTTCTTGCCCTGTTCAAACTCTGCCTTAATAGCCTTGAACTCTTCTTTGGTTAGCTTCTTCTTAAGACGGTTGAACCAAGCTGAGCGGCTCTTTTCTAGTTCATCATAAACTCTTTCACGCTCTCTTGGAAGACCGACAGCATCTGTCTCTGCTTTCTTTGCATCTTCCAACATCTTCTTGCCGTTGAACAAGACACGCATCTGGTCTTGAATTGACATCTGATCAAACTGTTCACCAGCTTCGATAAAGCGTTCGCTTCCTTGCTTGGTGGTTCGTCTGGCAAACTCAGTCATAACCTCAAAGATATTACGGACAGCTCTGTTAGGAGCCACTCTTGCAACATACTCTGGGACTGATTCACCTTCATATCGGCGTGTGCCAGCATCTTCTGGTGTAGCTCTGGCTGCGTCAGGAGATCTAGCGGCTTCTCTTGTTTCGACACGATCAACTCTAGCTTCGGTATCAGCAGCCAACTTCTCAGGAGTTACTTCTGTATTTTCAATTACAGACTCCATAGTTGCTTTCTCAACAATAGGAGCATCAATCAAAGCTCGCTCTCTACGGTTGAAGACACCTCGGATATTGTCAATGCTGTTGCCTAGTGGGGTAGACTCAAGGCTAAATCGTTTATCTTCAATGTTTCTAAATCCGGTTTTGGGATCAATAAGAACACCAGATAGACGGTTATTGAGTGCGCCTACTCCGCTGCGTAGAAGACCGCCACCTAAACCAAACACACCACCAAATAGTAAACCTGATTCTGCTGCTTGAGTTGCAATCATAGAAGCATTGTAGTCGGTCATTGCGTTTGGATTAGCATATAAAGTAGCAGCACCAAAAGCAATCTCTCTTTTCTGTCTAGCGTATTCAGACAGGCCACCCTGTACAGCACCGAAAGTAAATGATGCTGCTGCTCCACGGATAAGACCAAAGTTAGCTACATATGAAGGCATGATACCTAGTGGTAGCTTGTATAAAGTTTCCGCAGTATATGCCGTAGCTCGTAACGCACGACCAGCAAATGAAGCGGTATCGTATGCTTTTTTGAGTCTTACAAATATTGATGTACCACCCAAAGCAGTAGTAACAGCGGAACCAGCAGCTCCTCCAGCCAATCCTCCAGCAACTGTGCCGGGACCGGGTAAGAAACTACCAGCAAGAGAACCAAGACCAATTAAGCCTAGTTCAGCTACTGCGCTAGGAATTGTATCTGGGCTGTTGATCATACCACCAACAAAAGTATCTCGGAGCAGTCTAAACTGGTCTGCTGTTGTTGGGGTATAAGTAGCCATTCGACGCTGAATATCAGTTGTGTTTAACTGAGACATGATTCGCATCATGGCATGATCAGCGTTTGGAGAATCAGAAATAAAATCCTGAGTAATGCCGTTTTCTAAAAGGTATTGAGATACGATTTCATTTGAGAACTTAGTACCAAACCAAGACTGTGCATCGAAGTTTGGGTCTTCTCTATTGAGAATCTTTTCAATATCCTCTGTATCACCAGCAAGTTCTTTATCAGATAAATAACCAGTAAGTCCAAAGATATCCTGAGCCATCATCTGGTCGATCCAATCGAAGCCTAGCTTTTCAGTAGCCTTATTCTGGGCTTCTGCATAAGCAATCTTAGCGGTTAGATCTCTAATTTGTTTCTGTCTATCAGATAGCTGGTCGTAGGAGAGGGTAGAAACATCTACCCCCTCCTCGGCCTCCAGCATCATGTTTAGACTCTTTAGATCTGCATCAATGGCTTCCTTGGTAAGCTCTGAGTCTCCATAGCGAAGAGGAGTCAAAGGAGCCTTACCGATAAACTGCCGCCATGTTGCACCCTTTGTGGGATCGTTGGCAATACCAAGAATGCCATCCGATACACCAGTAAGGTTTCCTTCCATAGCACCAAGGGCTTGTGTCAGTGCATAGTACTGGTTATATGTTTCTACTTTCTTGATATCACCTCTTGTATAAGAAAGAGGATCAGTCAAGCGCGATGGATCTAGAAACTCTAGATTGTCTCCATCATAAGCGGCCAGTACCTGACCGGGCGCATAAGCGTTTAGCTTTAGCGGACCAGCTGTAGGTGTCTCTGGTACAATTGGAAAACCTTCAGAGAAATTTAACATTAGTTTCCTTTCTGGGAGCGATGCGCCATGAATAGGTTATTCTTGTTTTAACATATCAGCAATCATGCTAACTCTTGTAGTAAATGCATTCTTGCCGGGACGGGTAAAGTACCCATCTGGTTTGAGTGTCAAAGCAAAGTATCGCCGTTTAATATCAACCAATGCGGCTGGATTTTTAGCAAGTACCTTTGCTTCTTCTCTAGTCATAGTTTCTTGTGGAGACAAAGCAGCTTGATAAAGCTCATTAGCAAATTGACTTTCTCTTTTGGAGTCCAAAACAAACGAATCGTTTGAA
>Ga0129336_10001252_pt1 | contig 15310 bp, 17 predicted proteins | sample CPB6_02_DNA_FD_96878 | JGI IMG/M metagenome (GOLD analysis project Ga0129336, IMG submission 96878) | Freshwater to marine salinity gradient microbial communities from Chesapeake Bay, USA - CPBay_Sum_0.6_0.2_DNA | ecosystem: Environmental > Aquatic > Marine > Coastal | place: USA: Chesapeake...
AAGATACAAACTCTAGAAGGTACGCCAACAACAGCTACTCAATACTCTAATGTATTTGATTATGATGTAATGGATTACCGTAAAGTTATAGCAGTAACAGATTTCGAAGAAGGCTCAAACACCGGCATTAACACATTGTTTACATTAGAACAAACTCTAGCTCAACAAACATATTTTAGTTACGCGCTCGGTAATTATGGCTTCGACTTAGTATCTTGGTATTCTTTAAAAGAGTGGTTAGAAACACGTGAGAAGGTTCTAGCTACTAGAAAAGATTTTAAGTTTGATGAAAGAACGCAGTATCTACAAATGTACCCTCAACCGGGAAGTAGTAGATTTTACGGAGTTATATCTTGCTATGTAGAGAGACCTATTAGAGATGTTATCAAAGAACAATGGGTATATGAATATGCTTGCGCTCTTACAAAAATAATTATAGGTAGAGTGCGTGGTAAATTCACCAATGTCAATCTACTAGGGGGTGGTGTTTTAAACTCTGCTATTCTCGATGAAGGTATTAGAGAGAAAAAAGAACTAGAAGAGAAGCTGTTAACAGGAGCTTCAGCCGGATTTGGAGATGCAGATCCATGCTTATTCTTTATAGGGTAATGAATATTAAGAAAAATTCTAAGTACCGTCAAGGAGTTTTTACACCTATTAACAAAGATAAATTTGTAGGTACTAGTGCTATTTATAGGTCTGGACTTGAATTAAAATTCATGAGATTTTGTGATAATAATCCTAATATCATAAAATGGGGAAGTGAGAACGTTGTTATACCTTATATAAGTCCTTTAGATGGACGAGCTCATAGATACTTTGTAGATAATTTCGTTGTAATAAGAGAAGGTACAAAAATAGGTAAGTATTTGATAGAGATTAAACCATTTAAACAAACATTTGCTCCTACAACAAAGTATAAAAAGAGAGAGCATCTAATTTACGAGCAATCTATGTATGTAATCAATCAAGCTAAATGGAATGCTGCTAGAGAGTTTTGTAAGAGAAAAGGTTTAGAATTTTTGATTTTGACAGAAAAGGACTTTAAATAGTAACAGTTTTGTATAAATATAATATATGTTAAAACTTAATCTCTTAGTAGAAAAGCCAGCGCTAGAAGATCAATTCGAGTACGTTGTTGAAGAGAGTAATAGAAATTCACCAGCTACCCTTTTTATTAAAGGGCCTTATATGATGGCTGAAGGCGTCAATAAGAACAAGAGAATGTATCCTATTGACGAGCTAAGAAGAGAAGTTCAAAGATATAATGAAGAAATGGTTATGCCAGGTCGCGCAATGGGAGAGCTCAATCACCCAGCAACAGCAGATGTAGACTTAGAAAGAGCTTGTCATATCGTAACTGATCTTTACGAAGATAATAATGTATTTTACGGTAAATCAAAAGTTCTTTCCACACCATGTGGTTTAATAGTTAGATCTCTTATTAATGATGGTGTAAAGGTAGGAATGTCTTCTAGAGCACTTGGTACCTTAGAAGAAGGTACAAATCATAATGTTGTTCGTAATCTCAAGCTTGTTGCTATCGACTGTGTAGCGGATCCATCTTTCCCTAAGGCTTTTGTAAATGGAATTTTAGAGTCAAAGCAGTGGGTAGTAGCTGAAAATGGAAAGTTTGAAGAAATATATGATAAGTTTGAAAATAGTATAGCTACCCTTCCTAAGAAAAATTTAGATGAAGTATTAAGAGAACATATACTAAAATTCTTACAATCTATATAAATAATAATAATATGCCAGCAAAGACAGAAAAGCAGAAAAAATTCTTTGGCGCTGTAATGGGTGCTAAAAAAGGTCAAAAGGGCGTAACGGGGGCAGCTAAAAAGGTAGCTAAAGAAATGCCTAAAAAAGAAATTAAAAAGTTCTTAAAAAAGAAGGGTGAAGAGGATGAAGAGACTCTCAACACTCATTCAAATATTTCTAAATTTATAACATCAATTTCTTCAAAAAATTACGCTGCTGCTAATAAATATTTAAAGGCGGCTATTGAGACTAAGCTTTTAGCTAGAATTAGTAAAGCTGCTGATCAACCTCTTTTCTAACTTATGAAAGTAAACGACCTACTCCCAGAAAATGCAAAAGAAATTCTTACAGAAGAATCACTTACTGCAATTGAACAAGCTTTTAGCAGCAAGCTTAAGCTTACTGTAGAATCTGCCTTAGCTCAACAAGATGAACTCTATGCTGAGAAATTAGAGCAGTTAATAGCAGCTATCGATAAAGATCATACTGCTAAGTTACAAACCGTTGTAGAGGCTATCGATCGTGATAATACAAAGAAACTTTACAATGTAGTTAGAAAGTATGAACAATCCCTTACTAACGAAGCTAGTAAATTTAAAAATACACTTGTTGAGTCAATTTCTGATTACTTAGAAGAGTTTATTGACGAAGCAATTCCTTTTGAAGCTATCCAAGAAGCTACAAAAAATAGAACAGCAAGAGAAGTTCTCACTAACTTACGTAAGGTTCTTGCAGTTGATTCAGCTCTAATGAGCGAGTCGGTTCAAGGAGCAGTTATTGATGGTAAGAATCAAATCGATGCTCTTTCGAAGCAAGTTGAACAACTTACTAACGAGAACAACGTTCTTAAAGAAAATTATCTTAAGACCAAAGCAAATTTACTTATTGAGAGTAAGACAGCTTCCTTACCAGAAAAGAAGAGAGAGTACATCAAGAGAGTCTTAGGAGACAAGACACCTAAGTTCATCGAAGAAAACTTCGACTATACCGTTAAGCTTTTCGACAAGAAAGAGCAAGAGCGTATTGAAGTTATTAAAGAAGAGGCTTTTAAAAACCGTAAGGTAAAGTCTGATGCACCAATTTTAAAGGAACAAGTTAGCGCGCAACGTCAAGTTAATCCTTACGTAAGTGAGCTTTCAAAAATGAAATAATTTCCACCCTGAACAATGAGGTTTTATAACCTGAGGTATTTTTTGAAAGGAAAAAAAGCAATATGAAAATTCGTCCGACACAAGCATTCGTAGATAAAAATAGAGCAGACGCACTTCTTGAGAAGTGGGCACCTGTTCTTGATTACTCGTCTGATTCGGTTAAGTCCATTGGTGACGAAAACACACGCTTAAATACCGCTATTCTTCTTGAGAACCAAGAGCAATGGTGTATGCAAGAGTCCAATACCTCTGGTACTGGTGGTGTTTTCGGTGGCGGTGGTGGTCAGTACAATCCTGGCGGCGGAGTTATCAACTCTACCGACTCGTATGCACCTGGCGACTCACGTCTTCCAAAGATTCTTATCCCGATGATCCGTCGTACATTCCCTGAGCTTATCTCCAACGAAATCGTAGGCGTTCAACCAATGTCAGGTCCAGTAGGACTTGCATTTGCTCTTCGTTATACCTACAACTCCGCTAACTTAGGTAACGGAATTGACGGTACATCAGGCCCTATCGGTGCAACCACAACTGGCGCGGGTAACCCTCCAGGTCTTAACGCTGGTTACACTGGTACTGTTGCTAACAAAGAGCTTGGTTATCAGTTCCTCGACACTCGCTTCACCGGTTCTAGCTCAGCTAGACTCTCTGGTGGCGGTGGCTGGACATTCTCTGACCAAGATCGTGGCGTTGCCCAGATCTTATCAGCGTTTGAAATCACTGGTAACATTCCACAGGTTGAAGTTAAGTTCGAAAAGACTGCTGTTGAAGCAGGTACTCGTAGACTTGGCGCACGCTGGTCCGTTGAATTAGAGCAAGACCTTAAGAACATGAACGGTATCGATATCGATGCTGAGATCACAAACGCTATGTCGTATGAGATCCAAGCTGAAATCGACCGTGAAATGATCGTCAGAATGATCCAAGCAGCTCTTAACGCAGGTTACGGCGCTGGTTATTCGATCTGGTCCCCAGCTTCTGCAGACGGCAGATGGCTCGTTGAGAGAAATAGAGACTTCTATCAAAAACTTATCATTGAAGCAAACAGAATCGCTGTTCGTAACAGACGCGGTGCTGCTAACTTCATCGTTGCTACACCACGTGTTTGCGCGATCCTTGAGATGCTCCCTGAATTCCAGTGGGTACCTGTACAAGGTGACGTTTCAACACAACCAGTTGGTGTTGCTAAGATAGGTTCTGTTGGTGGAAGATTCTCGGTATACCGTGATACACGTACAGAAGTTCAATACGGTTATGATGCTGGCTATACAAATAGCTACACATCTGGTATTGAATATGCGCTCCTTGGTTACAAGGGCTCAGAATTCTATGACACTGGTATCATCTACTGCCCATACATTCCTATCATGGTACAAAGAACCATCGGTCCTAACGATTTCGCTCCACGCGTAGGCTTGCTTACACGTTATGGCGTTGTCGATAATATCTTTGGTGCTAATCTTTACTACCACGTTGTTATTGTTCAGGGCTTAGGTACCGCGTTCTCGCCAGCTTCTCAGAACGTGTACTTCTGATAAAATCAGATAACAGTTAAATTTAAATGGCGGGGGCCGAAGACCCCGCCATTTTTTTTGTATAAAAAGATACAAAAAGTAATAAATAATAATATGCCAGTCATTAGTTTTAACAATCAGGTCCTTTCTGCTTATGGTTTAGCACCAGTAAATTTAAACTGGTCACTTTCCAGCGCAGGTACATATAAAACAGTAGAACTACTAACCGTTGGTACAGTAGGTACTAAGCAAGTTCGTGGTGTTGCTTTTAATACTTTAGCTGCACCTGGTTCAGGGACTGGTGCGTTCGCAACCCTCTCAGCAGCAGTAGGTACCACATTACGAGTTGATAAAGCTTATAACGGCGCAACGATGGCTGTTGTATTCACAGATGATTCTTCTTCACTCTTTACTGTTGTAACAGGAGCAAGTGCAGTCGCACAAAGCTTAACAGCCAACGATTTTAACACTTCTTATCCAGATATTAAAGCAGAAGTTGTCTTGGGGTATCGTTAATACCTCTTCTTCATAAAAAGGAAAAAAGCCGGAGCATATGCTCCGGCTTTTTTATGTATATTATAATATTACTCTATATTAAATTCAAACTCCTGATTTAATGGAGGTTCTGATAGAGTTATAGGTTCTAATGTAACAACACCTCCTGTAATAGTATACGGTCGTGCTGCTCCTACCTTAGCTCTTATACCTGGTGCTTGTACTGCATCAAGTAGAGAATTGATTGATGTTGCAGCATTTTCGTGTATGCCAAATATTTGTTCAAACTTATTAGTGCTAACTAGCTCTTGCAAGCATTCTAATAATTGCGTTTCTGGTAAGCTCCAAACAGCATCATAAGCTACATTAAGAGTATTAGCTGCATTTTGTAATGCTTGTGTAGCTTTAGACACTCGCTTTTCGAGATTGTCTAAGTTTATTTGTAGTTGTGTTTTGTCTGTTATATTCATAATGTTTTAAAATCTTAATGAGTTCCAATTTGAAGGCGGTGTCCATGATGATCCGGGGGTTATTTTGTCATATACATAATCAATAAACATCTGCGATCTAACACCACCATACGTATGAACTCCGAGACAAAATCCTATTTTACGTGAAGCTCCTGACCCATATAAGGAAGCAACTTGCGGCCATGTGTTGAACGGACTATTATTCAAGTTGAGATTATTACTATCATAGAGTGTAATATTTTCACGAGTTATAATATATCTCATATTAACTGCACCGCTAATAACCCGGTACTGCTGTGTAATATTAACCCACTTGTTAAAATACGGACTAAAATCAAATCCCGTATCTAGAAAGTTACAATCATCAGATAATGCTGTAAATACTGTAGTTGAAGAACTAGCTCTTACAGCAATAAATAAATTTTGGCTACCGAAACAGCGAGGGTTATATGTTAATCCACCAAGTAGAGCAGCACTACCTGCTCCGGTTCCACCCCAGGGTATTGGACCGACTTTAAAAAATCCCTGGGTCGTCATACCTGTTGATAATATCATTACACGTGTGGTAAAGTCTATTGTTCCTATAGCAGTAAAATTTATAACACGACCTAAACCATAGTATAAAGCCTGTCGAGATGCAGTCGGTCCTCTAACAGTAATAGCGCCATTCCAAGTATAGCGATCGTTATCATACCATTGTGTTATACCGTCAAAAGTATTACCGAATAAGTACGATACACCTGGTGTAAATGAGCCAGAAGCTGCAGCTACAAATACCGAGCCGTCAGAAGCAGTATCAACATACTTATCAAAATCTTCGAACTGCTCATATGTATGTGTTAAAGTATTATTAACTACAGGTGAATGATCAAGATATCTAACATCACCGATTCCTTTTGTTATAACACTTCCATCACCAGCATCTAAAGTCTGATTAGGCATGGTATTTTGATCACCGTAAAATGTGGCGTCATCTTGAATAATAGTAGTACCATTAACTTCAAGTTTAGCAGTTGGTGTAGTAGTACCTATACCAACTCTATCATTTGTAGTATCAACATAGAAAGTATTTGTATCTACTGATAAATCACCAGTAATATTACCCCCTGTAAGTGGTAAGAAATTTGAAACTACATAATCAGCGTTAATATATGAAGCACTATTAGATTGATAAACCATACTTACACTATAAGCATTATTCCAATCACCGCTATAGGTATTAGTTACCGTATAGGTACTCTGCCAGTTGCTTGAAAGAGCTTTTAAATCTGTACCCTGGTAATCCCAAGTTGCTGAATTAGTTTGAACTGTAGTATAAGAACTGTTCCATTGATCACTTCCTCCATCTCCCTGTAGTAATATTTTCCCACTTGTAGTAATGTCTGAAGTAGAGCTTATTTCACCAACAACAGTAAATGTCTTATTTGGAGTAGATGTCTTAATTCCTACGTTGGGGTATGTAGAATTTATACCTCCTACGTGTAGTATTTCAACATCCTGATCTATATCATAAAATGATGCAATATCACCAGATCCGTTATTACCTACCCAGATAGCAGGGCCTGCTCCTACATGTACAACACTTAATGCGCTAGTTACGGAAAACACTGTATTAGCAAACGTGGTTGTACCTACTGTAGTAAGATTTCCAAATATTGTAACATTACTATCAAATCGCGTTTCACCGGTAATTACACCGCCAGATGATGGGAAGAATTTTGAATCAACAAAATCGATAGTAGCGTATGTTCCACTATTGACTTGATAGACAGTGCTAGTATCGTAAGCGCTATCCCAATTACCGCTATTTGAACTGACAGTAGTGTATGTGGTTTGCCAGTTGCCGCTGAGTGCTGTGAGGCTATTATATCCAGTATATCCTTTATTCCAATTAGCACTACTAGAGCGTACTAGAGTATTAACTTCGATATCATCGCCTCCACCGCCACCAGAAAATAATGTAGCGATATCTATTCCACCAGAAAGATACTTACCGGTGACATTTAAAGTGCCATCCATAGTACCGCCATTAGCAAATTGTTTTGCTACAGAACCACCTCCTGATGACATTTCAATTAGTCTCTTCAAGGCACCAATCTCTGTAGTAAATTTTGTACCGATTATTTTCTCCAGCTCTGCTTTTATTCCAGAAACGTTTACCCCCTTCTTACCATCTTCGTTCTCTATAACAATATCTGGTATATCCCTCTTTATTTTAGATATCTCCTCTAGTAGGGTTTGTTTAGATTCGTTAATAAGGTCTATAATATGCTCCTTATTGTTCTCTGTTATATCCTTAACGCTCTCATTAATCTCCGCTATTTTACTAGTATAATAGTCGCTTATTTTACTTTCTATGCTTTTGAGCTTATCCTCTAAACTATTAATAGCATCTGTAATAGTTGTTTCAAGCTGTACCTTTACGTTACCAATCCTACTAAGCGCTCTATTTGTATTTTTATCTATCTTCTCTGATAGCTGTGTTGCTTCACTAGCAATCGTTTCTATATCTGCGTAAATTTTATTTTTTTCAGCTTTAACTGTTTCGTTGATTGCTTCTATCCTACTATTAACCTCTTCAGTATTAATAGTACTATCAACGTTATTCATACCCTTAAGAAAAACATTAGGTATGGTGTTTGTAGTTAAATTAATTATCTTTTCGTTAACTAAACTCTCTATATTAGCTGCTCTATCTTCTATACTAGCAGTCAGCTTATTTGATAACTCGTCAATAGAACTTTTTATAAGAGTTTGAACTTTAACTTGCTCTTCATCTGTATACTGCTCTATAAGTTCTTGCACTTCCTCGAGAACAGGTTTTACAAATACTGCATTCTCTTTATTAAACAATATTTCTACCTGACCGCGTCGTAAGACAAACGGTGCAGTATACTCATTACCTTCCAATACTATAGGAATGTTAACAACAGGTAATCCGTTGTGATCGGATACTTTTTCTGCTATGAACTTTTTTCCGTTTATCTCAAACTCAAAAACATCGACAAAGACCTCTTTAAAGTTCTTAACACCGAGGATGTTTAGGTTTGAGCTAGTAAAGGTAGGTTCTACCTTTTCGCTAAACAGCTTCATCGTTTATATTTATACTTATCTAAGTATAATACTACTGTTTAGGATCTTAATGGATTGCTACTAAAGAACTGCGTTCTATAAAAAATTGGTCCGGTAGTAGCCGCCTTAGCTGATACTTGATCTGAATTAGTAAGTCCTCTGAGTATCATACTCGAGTTATTAGGTATAAGCATAGCATACTGCTCAGCAGTATATCCATTATCATATGCACTAAGATTTCCACCAGTTCTATTAAACAACTCTATTTCCGAACACGGTTGCGATGAAAGTTTAGTAAGAGCGGTACCAGCAGTTTGATTAAATGATCTGCATTGATTGATATTATAATAAGTAGAACCGTTATTTGATGTTGGAACTGGCATACTATTATTTATTCTTTACATAAAAAAACCGCTATCTTTCGATAGCGGTTCATTTTTTTATTAATATTGTAATTATTGCTTAGGTGTCTTAGCAAACGGAATATTAGGATCGCTAAGTGTTGAATGGAGAAGGTAGGAGCTTGACGCCCTCTCCGGATTAATATCGATACCGCCTCTACGTGCATATAGACATCTTACACAAAGCTCATCTGGCTTAACTAGATCATAAAGTCTCTTGTAAATCGTCTCACAAATTTCTTCATGAAAGTGACACTCATCTCTAAAAGAAACAATATACTTAAGTAGAGAAATCGGATCTACAGTCTTCTTGCCCTTCATATAGATGTATACATCGCCCCAGTCCGGTTGCGAAGTAACCCTACAGTTCGATTTCAGTAGAGCGCTATGATAATACACGCTTTCTACTTCAGAGTCTAAAACTTCTAGAAGGCCTGGAGTCTCGCTATAGGTTTCAAATTCTACTCCATCAACTGGATACTCTTCTTCGAGAGTTGTAAACGCTGTACTCTTGCACGAAGCAAAATCATGACCCCATTCTTTATATGCATCTACTACACCAGTTAGAACAGTATAATTGCTAAACACCTTTACCTGAACTTCTGTTTCTAACAACTTAGATAGATCTTTAGCAGCGCGAAGAGCAATAGTATTACGAACCTCTTCAGCATCTGATCCAAGACTGGTCATATTAAAAGAGTTGAAGTAAAGCTTGATAGACTTCGACTCGACAATGTACTTACTAGAGCAAGGATAAACAATCTTAGCAATACCTGTTACAGGTAGACCGAAATCTGTCAATCCTGATACCTCGTAAGCATTCCATGTATCATTACCAACAAATGGAAGACTATCATCTTGAATATCAAGATGCGTTCTGTTTGATTGACGTGGTTCACGAACTAAAAGTGCTGGGTCGTAAATAGACTTATACTGTGAGCTCTGTCCTAGGTGTTTACTAATATTCGAATTATCTAGTTTCTTTGATGCCATAATTTATTTTATACTATTTTGTTTATATTACAAGTTAATTACTGGAGATAGAGCTAAAAAAAGATCTATTATAGGTGAAGGGACTATAACCACCCATACCAAGTTGTTCAAATGCAAGACCAATCTGATCAATACGTTGCCTTACATCACCTCTAACTCTAAGAAGTTTTTCTGGTGATACTCTTACAATATATCGCTCAAACAATTCAATAATTTCTTCTCGAAACTTTACATTTATACTTCTCTCACCATCATCTACAACTGGAACATCTTCTGGAGAAGTATAGATAATAAGATCGTACTTATCGATAGTATTATCAAATACATATCTAGCATGCGAATATGCACCCATAGTTACCTTTTTATTATCACAAAGCCAATGTGTATAAACAAGTCCATCAAGCGAACACCTATCTAAAATTGCATGCTTATCTCTCTTTACGAAAGCATTGCGTAAATGCTCACTCATGATCATAGTCTGAGTAAGATCAGTACCATCCTCGTTAATTGGTAGATCGTATTCACGTCTAACCAATCTAGTAACCTCAGGAATATAATCCCACTCAGGAACACCGTCCTGCCACATCTTTAATAGAGTACTCTTACCAGTTGATTGCGCACCAGAGAAACTAATTAGCATACAATATTATAGCGTTTGTTATTAAAGAAATCAATCCAAGAATCTAACGATGTTTGCTTTAGAATACCAAATGTTGAATCTAAACCGATGCAACAATTCGATCCAACTTTCTTATAGCATATGATTGGGCCCTCATCAACACCGGGTGTAACTTTATGAATAACGCTACCTACAAATTGGTAGTTAGAGATATTCTCCCATGCTCTTACTTGCGGATCTTTACCTTTAAGTTCAGGGTAATAATTTATAAGGCCTGGGTGACCGTTAAAGATTTTATACTCATTGCAAATATCTGCAGGTACAATATTAAGCCAACCATGAAGCGTAATAACATCATAACCAGAAAGATGCTTTCTATAATAATCAAGTTTTTCTTCTGCAGTTAAACCTTTATACTTTCTCCAAAGAAGCTTTTTACAATTTAATTCAATCCTCGAATCAACGGCATTGGCTTCGTTGGTATTATCCGAAATAACTAAATCGGGATATTGCCCTATAGCTTCAGAGAGATTGCAAATCTCTGATCCAGTTTGCGAAAATAATGCTGCCCACTTCATCGCCCGATAATAGCTTTAAATTCATTAACGTTATACCAAATATCGCCTTGCTGACGCTCATCGAGTTTTTGATCAATAAGATCAGCAAGAAGCACACTTGGTTTTTCTCTCAAGCCTAAGCCTTTAATATATGTCTTACCTACAATGCCTGCAACAACTGGATTGGAAGTATCGCACGATCTAATACTTGGAATATGTTTATACGCTGCAAACTCTTTTGCGAGAGAACATCCAAGAAGATGGTGCGGTTTATTATGATTCCAAATACCATCTTTAATAAGCATTTGAATTAACTTTTGTCTTCCATCGCACATACGTTCAAGCTTTCGTAAGGTAGGATCCGAACTCTGCGAAAGACCAATCTCTTGATACCAAGAGAAGTCAAACGAAATGGCGATATAATCTGCAAAGCCTGACATTACTCTATAACACTCAACAATCTGATCATAGTTCTTACCTTGAACTGCACCAATCCACATACCTGGTAGATGTGAATATTTTTCTCTAAACCTAAGATACGAATCAACAGTAGCAGCTGCATCTTCCAGAACATCGAGTACGATGAAGTAGGTGGGTTTAAGCTCTTCGATATACTTCGCATACTTATCTGGATCAAAAGCCTCCTTAAGTTCAAAGATAGAATTATCGAGAAGAACTTCGCGTCCTAGAAGCAGACTACTCTTAAAGAAAGAATAATACTCGGGATGAGTTTCGAAAAGATGAACTAAAGCGTAATCGAAATCGTTATACGATCTAGATTGATCTAAGAAGCTAATAGGCGTTTCGTGAGATACTAACATAAATTTATTATAATATAGTTCCATAGAAACATCAAGAGATAAATATATGTATGGCTTTAATTTCTAAAGTTACAGGTTTAATATCATCAGCAAACAGTCTTGCAGATCAAGCTACTACTGCTGCGAAAATAGTAGGTTGTATTCCATCTATTCTAGGAAGTTTACCTTCTATCATCGGAGGTGTAGCTTCTAATATATTAAAAACTGTAGCAGCTGAAGCAACATTAATAGCTAAAGGTATGGTAGATGCTGCATTAGGTATAGTGCAGAATGCTTTAGATACTGCAGTAGGCGTCGTAGAAGGCTACTTAAAGAAAATATTACAAATTCAAGCCACCATTCTTGGAACTATCGAAAGTATTAAAGAGCTCTTTAACGGATTACAACAGAGAGCAGAAGATATTAAGAACTTTGTAAGTGACGAAGAAAACTGTAAATTTGCAGCTGCGTCGTTATTAAACTGCGTTGCGGGAAGCTTATTAAAAGACTTTACAAGCGATATAAAGAAAAAAATAAATAGTAAGATTTTTAGTGTAGAAGATTATGTAAATACACAAGTAAATAAATTATCAGAGCCTGGTCAACTTTACGATAAGTACGCTAAAAAAGCAGGAGCTGCTGTTGATAAAGCAAACTCACAACTAGGAGCATTATCATTATTCTAAAATGTTAAATTCAATTTATATAGGTACTGTTGTAGCAAATGACGATCCAGAATTCGCTGGACGAGTTAAAATACGAATAGAAGGTGTAACGACGCCACCTGCTAAGAAATCTGTATCTTATAAATTTATTGCTGGTGATAATGTAGGAGGTCTTACACCTGATGAAATAGATGTAACGCGAATTTCAGGAGTATGGGCTAGAGTTATGGCTCCTATAATAGGTGAAAGTAGTTTAGGCAAATACAACCGAACAAGAAATATATCGAGTTCTGCTGACGTTAATAATCCTGAAGGGATGCAAGATGTAGGAAATGAATATGATTCAGAAGGAAGACAGACGCCTCCCTCAGCTCAATTTTCTAGAGTTTCAGATGGTTTCGGAAATGCTCCTGATGTAATGGTTCAAAAAACGAATACATATGCTTATAGTTATATGGCTCAGGGCTATCCAAATGCTCCTAAAGGCGTTTATAGTATACCTAACGTAGGTGCTAAAGTATATGTACAATTTATTAACGGATCTTTTAGAGACCCTGTAGTAATAGGTTCTGTTATAACTAGCACCGGATATAAACAAACATTCGGTACTAGCACTACAGCGCCAAGCTATCCAGGAGTATATGAGAATGCATCAGCTAAAGACTTAGAATAAAATAATATTATAGTATATGGCAACAACAAAAGTTAACAACCCTATTGAAGGAGATTTATATAGAAATAAAGTAGTAGAAAATCATACAGCGTTCTCTACTACAATAGACAACTCCACCGGTAGAGAATATTATAACGAAACACACAAATCGGGTAGTGGTAGAACATATACTAACGTATCTACTATAGAGTTAGATACTAATAATAGACAAAGACTTACAAAAGGCGATAGCTTTAAAACAATAGAAGGTGGAGATTATTCTATAGCGCAAGAAAAAGAAACAAGAGTTTTTGGCGATTTTACTCTACTAACAGGATCCCCTAATCTCTACAATACAACAGTTATGTCTGATTGGATGGAAGAGTATAGCGAGGTAGCTGCTGCTAAATCTCAATTTGAACAAAATCGTGGCGGATTTACAAACAATAGCGAGTCTACTCTACCAATGGATGGTGATGTTGATCCCGACTCAGGATCAACATCTGGTCAATCTTTTCCAGAAAACGAAGGACAAAAAAATCTTCAAGACTTATTAGTCTCTAAACAAGAAACATTAACAAAATATGAGCGCGCAATGGGCGTAGGCGGTAATATAAAGTTTCTATCACCGAAAGATATTCTTATAAAAGCTGGAATAGTTACGTCATCTTTTGATAGCGCTGCTATTGACCCTAAAGGTCGTAAAATTGTAAAGCAATTAGAATACGATGGTGATAAAACTATTAGCCCAACTTATACTAGCACTACTTATGTGGAAGAGAAAGATACAGCATCAAATGTACCTTTTGGTAATGTGGTTATAGAAGCAGGTAACAGCTTAACTTTCAAAACAGGCGCAGGAGGTGTCTCCTTTACAGGTGCCGGTAAGACACAAATTGGTGGTACAGGTAATACAGTTATAGGAGGCGCTCAAGTGTTAATAGGAGGTAGTGCTGCTGGTGGTGCAGCTGGGTGCGTGTTAATAAGAGGCGCTGGTTCACTTGAGCTAGAATCACCCAATATCAATATTATAGGAACAGGTAGCAAAGTACACATTCAGCCCGGGTTAAGTGTGCAAGGTGATCAAGTTAATTTTGGTGATATGGTAGTCGGAGGCAATCTTACTGTAACGGGTAATATAGTTTGCAAAGGAACTATACACGCTGTCGGTAATATTACCTCCGACGCTGATATTATTGCAAGTGGTATATCACTAGTAAATCATACTCACGGCAATGTTGAATCGGGTAGCAGTAATACAGGCAAGCCGCAATAATTATAATACCTTATCCACTAAGCCGAATTCTAGGCACTTAGCAGAATCAAACCATAAGTCGTGCTTAAGAATCTCGTCAATATTCTTCATAGGTACCTTTGTGTACTGCTTGTAAATATCTTTAATCATCTTCATTAAGCGTTTGTTGTTCTCCATATCATCTTCAAGCTCAGAATATTTACCATATGCACCGGTTGAGAGCTGATGGATTAACATCATTGAATTTTTACCAATATATCTTTTTGCTCCTGCAATAGAAATAATAGTTGCAGCAGATGCAGCTGATCCATCTACATATGTATGAACCTCTGATTTGAGATTTCTAATAGTATCTAAAATAGCAAGACCTGCAAACAACGACCCACCATAAGAATTAATTCGAAGCTTAATGTGTGGATTAAAATCTGGTCCGAGGAAGTTAGCTGTATTTTTAAGCTTAGCATCTACTTCATAAAGAGCCTGATTTAAATCAAGAGCGCTTTGTTCTGTAACATCTGCATAAAAGAAGATTGTGTTTTCTACCACTCGTACACTACCTGAGCTCGAAGCTCCATTAGCGCTAGGCGTAATGAAAATCTGCTGAGGAGGCTGTGTCTTCTCTTCCTTTTCTTCTTCACTTAGTACGTATTTCCATTTCATAAGATATTAGGAGCCCCGATGTCTCCACCGGGGCTGTTGTTAGTTGTTATTGTAGATCAATTACCTTTCTACGTGTTTTGTTAACTTCGATGGGGGCAGTAATGGTCAGAACCCCATCCTCTAGTGATGCTTTAACGCTTTCTTCTCGAGCTTCTCGAAGAGAGAATTCACGAGTAAACGTCTCGTCTCGTGTACCACCTTTGTGTGTGATCTTACGAGAGGCCTTAACATACACTTTTACATTA
>Ga0129336_10001254_pt1 | contig 15307 bp, 15 predicted proteins | sample CPB6_02_DNA_FD_96878 | JGI IMG/M metagenome (GOLD analysis project Ga0129336, IMG submission 96878) | Freshwater to marine salinity gradient microbial communities from Chesapeake Bay, USA - CPBay_Sum_0.6_0.2_DNA | ecosystem: Environmental > Aquatic > Marine > Coastal | place: USA: Chesapeake...
ATTGATTACTAGCTTAACGTCTTCTGTTTGATCGACAGCTCTAGTGACAGGAGTTCTGTTTTCAGTATATATGATTAAACCAGAGAACGGTTTTAGAGCAGGAACAGTTACAGATTGCACATTGGCTGTTCTTGTTGAAGATGAGCCACGAACGATTTCGCCAGCAACAAACTTAGATCCTACTCCGTTTGTTGTTACGCGAACAACTTTCAATACACCTGAAGTTCTTGCTGCATTTGTATTTGCGAAGTAGACTAATCTTGCTTTAGCGCCGCTTACATCACCAGTAATTATTTCGTCGGCATAGAAATCGCCAGATACTTCTGCAACAGTAATTCTTGTCGATTGATCGACCACTGAAGCCGTAGCTGGAGAACCGTTAGCAAGCAGAGGATCTCTAACAACGCCAATTAAACGGAAATCGTTATTGGTTGGAAACGTGTTAGATTCTGATCCGGTGATGCGCACATTCATCATGACTCGATCGCCATATAGCTCGTCGACTGCATCAGAACCGTGACCATTTCTAGGAGAAATGACAGGCGCTGCAACAGCACCGTAACCATGAGATGAGTTCGCAGTGATTGTTACGTTTGCGGTTGAATACGAACGTCCCTGACTTACAATCGTGATTTTTCTTACTTGACCACCAGCAGTATTTGATACGTATGCAGTCGCGCGCGAAGTTGTTGTTTTTCCGCTGTCTCCACGAATAGTTACAAGCGGAGATACAATATATTTACTGCCAGTTGTTGGGAGCGTTGTGAACGCGCCATTAACTACAGCAAGATTATTTGCACCATAATACTTTACGATCTTGCGCAACTGTCCGACACCAGTTCCTGAAGAAATGAATATTCCAGAACCGTTGTAGATATCGTCTACGCCGCTCGAGCTTGGCTTAAGATTAACGCGCAATCCATTTGCATTTACAGAAGCGAATGTGTTGGAAACGCTAAGATAACCACTTCCATTGGCTACGATGCGAATGTGATGAATAGCGCCATTTGCAGCAGAAGTCTGCACATCCCACTGATCTGTGCTGTCGTCTGAAGTTAACGTCTGTACAGGAATGAAATCGTTTGTTAAGAACTTCAGTGCGCGCCCAGAAGTAACAGTAAACATATACTTCCAGCGATATCCATCAGCTGTAGAAATGATGTCGTTAGTTACAACACCGCTTGGTTGAACAGTTGAAACCGCACCACGATTATTGTCGATGCACTTATAAACATGATTGTCTGTTGTGAACACATAAAATTGCTGATTTTCTAAAACAGCATTTGTATCAGTGTATGCAGTATAAACAGTGTTGTTGGTCCAATTGTAGCGCGCAATAACATGAGAAACGTCAGACGGCTGAATTCTTTTAGCAGACATCATATTGCGCCAAATATCAAAATAGACTTCCTGATAATTATCAGTAGGATTTGGCGGATTAGATTCACTGAAACTCTTACGAATATATGCGTTTGCTGCTGTCGTAACAGTTGTTGAGGGTCGTACTGCAGAAACGAATGTTTGTGCGCCTGTAATAGAATGCACTCTTAGATTGTATGAAGTCCCTGTTACTCGTACGATATCGCCAGCTGCAAGTTCAGCATTGAACACTGTTCCTGTTCCGACGACTGTGTTCGATGAGCTAGACAGCTTAACTTGTCCTGTAATCGGAACCGCGTTAGCATACGGATAGTTTTTGCCAATAAAATAATAATAGCGAGAAGGCGAAGCTTCGGAAAAAGATTCGTAAAACTGAATCGCATTATGAATTCTGAAGTGGCGAGTAACGAGTGTGGTCATTATGCTGTCGCTGTGTAAGTTACATTTAAGGTGTCGCCGCTAGTTACAGCTTTATCACCGCCGGTAAACAATCCAGCAGAATACAGCACACCAGTCGAGCCAGCTTTCGTTGAATTGTTCGCAATGAACGCTCCCTTCACAGTACCATTAACATTGATCGTGAATATAACTGCGTTCGAAGTAGCCTTTGAGCCGGAAGAAGCAGAAGCAAATGTCAACTGACGACGAGTGGACTGAGAGTATCCAGGTGCGCGTGCGTTATTAGCGCCAGATTCCAACCATCCAGAGTGCGAAGACATCGTATCCGCAGTGGCTACAGCTGAATATCCGTTAGATGCGATTAGACCCATATACCACGTAACAGTTCCAGCGCCGACAGCAGAACCACCAAGATATGCGTTCAGCAGAGCGTTCTTGCCTGCGGTAGTGACAAGATTATTAAAACCATCTTCCCACTTAACATCTCCATTCGAATCTTTGCAAGTCACTGTAAAGTAACCGTGCATATCTACAGCTTCATTCTGCCCGCCGCCGCGAGTGACTGTAACACTTGTAGAATCGCCTGGATTTATTCTTTCAATAGACATTCAGAAGCTCCTGAATAATAGTTCTCAATATTTATATCAAGTAATTGTAGCGTCAATAGAATCTTCGAGTTTTAGCGTTCCAATGCCACCAATATCACTGATTAAGGTTGACGTGTAAACCGATATCAACACAGTTTCATATGGCTCGATGATATCTGAACCAGAAAGTTCTGTTATAGCAGAAGAAGAGCTTAGAGCTGGCGTTATCGTTTCAGCTAGAGACAGAGATTCGGATACAGCTAAAGTAATAAATGAAGATTGAGCAAACACAACTTGTGAAACAGTATTAGCCGACACAATAATCTGATAATCGCCAAACAACTTTGTTCCAGAAGGGTGAGCAAGCTTCTTTACGATTTCTCTATATCTGTCTAGTAGTTCTGATACGCGAACAACATACGAAAATTCCTGATAATAATAGTTATCTTGGAGTCTGTTGTTCCAGCTTAAGAATCCCTTAGTATCAATGTATTTTCCAGGATAGTTCGTAACACCTGAAACGACGCCATATCCAGCGCCGTCATAAGTTCTATTTCTTACTGTATAACCAGTTGTCGCCGCGCCGTTTGCGCTTAGAGCAGAATAGCTTTGCGCGATCTCATCGTTATTTTTTGTAGTGTTGATAATATTGGCTTCTTGATATTTGTTAAAGTTCGCGCCAGTATCAGTGACTTTAACACTTACTATTGAACCAGTTGCTGTATTTGCAACAGCAACGGCATTTAATCCTAAGAATCCACCGTATCCATCATCTACAGCAAACTTGGAAATTTCGTCATCAACGATTTGAATAGTTGGAAAAGAAGTATAACCGCGCCCTGGATTGACGATAGAAATCGCATTAATTGAATAGAAATCTGTGTTGCTGAAAGAAAGAGCTTTAGTAAGAGTTGATGATACGTTCGCCGCAGCTAACTTAGAATATGCGTTAGCGCCAGTGAGGATGTTTACAGAAGTTCTAGTCGTTGTGACGAATGTTTGTGCGCCACCAATAGAGTGCACCACAAGAGCTGTTGGAGAACCTACAACACGGACTACGTCGCCAACACTTAGTTCTGTGTTGAACGCAGTTCCTTGTCCGAATACAGTATTTGTCGAAGTGAACGCCTTTACTGTTCCGGTGAGTTTTTTGTTAACTCGAGCAGTATTAGCTCCGCCTCTAACAAAGAAAGAATTAGCATCAAGACGAACATTTCTTACGTTACCGACAATGTCCGTATTCAGAGAAACATTAATTGATTGTTGCGAAAACGAATGAATGTTAGCTTGAAATCCAGTACCGTTTCCGCCAGTAACAATAACTCTTGTATTGTTTCGCGTATATCCAGATCCAGTCTTAACGAGACGAATATTTAATGCACTAGTATCTGTGACTGATGTGATGATTCCTCGTGCGCTTGTTGATGAAGACGCGCCACCAATTTCAACTATGTCGCCGTTCTCATGAAATGCGCCGCCAGATGAAACATTAATATCAGTGATTGGTCCGATCTGTGCATTTACTGTTGCATAGTTTCCGTCTGCATCAAATATACGCTCGCCATCTTGAAACAATCCGCTAACCGTTTCAACGGTCATGTCATAAACTGTAACACCAGAAGCAATAATAGAAACGACGCTTTGTACTACAGCAGTCGCACCCGATGTTGCTCCTGTTACTTTAATACCACCAAACTGTGTTGGATTTATATTCGAAGGTTCGCCAACACGAAGCTTTGATTCTTTTAGCCAACGACCGTCTGATGCGCGCAGAATATCATCGCCAGGATAGTAGAACTCAATCTCTTTGTTATACAGCGCGCGAAAAAGAAAACGATACGACTCTGGCGTACCGCGCGAAAGATAGAACTGACGAATATGCTTAGTCAAAAGGCGCTGATCGGCTAGGGCGTCTTTCGGAATATCTTTCATGAACTCTCGTCTAAAGTATTCGACGAAAGAGTCTACGGTTCTATCAATATCTTGATTGTCTTGTATCGAACGAATAGCATTAACAGCGTTTCCGGACTGTTCTAGATATTCAAAATATGCTTTTAGAAACGAAACAAATTGCGGACCTTCTTCGCGGATAAAGCCAGGAAACTGCGACTCTATCTGCGAAGATAGCTTTTTGAATATTTCGTTTGATCCTACGATAGCCATTAGAAGTTATACAACCTTCCGGTAGGTGTCAGAAGCGTTGCAGTCTGACCAATCGTTTCGATATTAGATGCTGTAGCAACAGTTCTATTTGTATTATCGTCGATCACGTTAACTACTGACTGCGACATCAATAGAATCTGATTTCTTAAAGGCATAATGTTAGGATTAATAGGAGCAGCTACGATAGACATTTCTTCGCCAACAAATGAAGTAGGAACGAAGTCGCTAATCGTTACTGTTCCAGTTTCATAGTCTATAGTTCCAGCCGAATAGTTTGTGTAAACTCGACCAAGACGTCCGGTTCCAGATGGATAGTAGATTCTGAGCGTACCAAATCCGTTGTCATCAAAGAACGAATTAAAGTCTGAGTAAACGAACTGAGAAGAAGTGATAGAACCATATCCTGGATGCTGTGATACGCCGCCAATAAGTTCTTTTGTGCCTAAACGCTGCAACGTATGATTAAACTTTAATGTATACGAGTTGATATTCAGCAGAGAAGGAATAAATGTTTTTCTAAGGCGAATGGTTGCATTCGTAGAAACGATAGCATCGTCTGCAGAATCTAAGAAATCGAGGAAACGTGAATATCTAAACTTCTGACCAAATCGTGATAGATTCGCAGCTTCAAACTGAATAACTTTCGTTGCAACAGCATCGGCAAGTTCGCCAGGAGTTCTAGAAGTCTGTGTTGGATTGTAGCGAACATCAATCTCAGGAATAATGTACAGATAAGTCGGATCTACAACTTCAACGTCGATAGACTGTACATTATATCTTGTAATAGAATTTCTAATATCGTTCTTGCGCGTCGTCGAGAACAACGTGCCTGTTTTAGGTTTGGCGCTGATGAATACTTTTCCGTAGATCGGAGGAACGTTATCTTCGCCACCCCAAACGCTAACAGCTTGAACGTCAGGATTTTCTCTCAGCAGAATGCGCTCATAGTCAGCAATCGTAACACAACGATTCTGCGTTTCATATGAGAGTGGCGCATTGAATCGTACGGATTCGATGCTTTCTATTTCTGCTCCACCGGAAGCGCGTCCGATTGGAACTATAGTAATTCCAGACTGTCCGTCGATCGTAGATCCTACGAGAGTGTATGAATTAGCGCCGTTTGGCGCATTGCCGTTACATACACGATATGAAACTGCTACAATGCTAGCTGTTGCTGGTTGTTTACCAATAACTCCATCGCCAAAGTATACCTTGTATCTTTGCTCTTTATCTGCATCAATAAAGTATACCTGAGAAGAAGAATTTGTAGTAAGAATATTGTCGCCTAAAATATAGGTTTGCGTGTTTCCACTAGCTGTAACTGTAACAGTGATGCTAGATGTGTCTACGTTGTCGTTAGGCAATACGAATGAAGTATTGGAATTTCTATTGTAAACAAATCTATGTGTAAGAGGAATTCCTTCAGTGATCTTTATGAAATCGGCAAATCCGCCAGTAGAGTTTGCTGTGATGGTATATGTTTGTGGTGTGACAAATGTATAAGAAACACCGTTTACAGTTGATGTAAATCTTGTGTCTTTTGCCACGCGAATAGAACGGAATGTGTTGTTGGCAATAGAACTTGTAAAGATCAGCTGAACATTCGCGCTCGCTCCTCGCGCGCTCGTGGGAGTATATCCTAGTGCTTTGGCCTTTGAAACAACGCTATCATACAATTGAGCTGTGTCGAGGAATCCTTCGTTCGCAGCCATGTTTGCATAGAATGCTTGATAGTATGTGTTATACGCAAGAAGATCGAGCAACGTTCCGAGAGCAGAATCGTTGAAGTCGTAGTCTGTGAACTCAGGCTTAGACGCGATATACGTTCTTAGATTTAATCTAATCGTATCAAAGTCTAGTCCAGTGACGATAAGATCTGTATTAGCGGCCATTATCGAACCTTGTTAAGATTAATGTCTAGTGTGACTTCGTTCAATGTAGCCACGTTACGGAAGCGAATCGTAACCGCCATACCATTCTGATCAGGATACTCTTGTACAGTTACGGGACCGTAGACTGCGTCTGCAACTAGCTGTACTCTGGATTCATAGTTTTCAATAGATCTACCAATCTTTTCTGATAGTTCAGCTTGCGAAAAGCTAGTAAAGTTCTCGAACAAGCTCGCGCGAATATCTCCGCCAAACTCTGGATGAAATGGGCGTTCATATCTATTCGTAAGAACGACATTCTTTACAGCTTGCTTAACTGCTTCGTCGTCCTTCTTTATCAAGAGCTTTCCCGTGACTGGATGGCGCTTGAACGAAAGATCGAAATCTTTATAACCTAGCTTTTTCAGCGAAGAAGGCAGAACTCTTTTTTTCATAAGTATTCCTTTTTCCTATTTATTACAAAAAAGCCCTTGACAACTTCGCAAAATCGTTTTATAATATGAATGTGTTCAGGCGGTTGTAGTACTCGATGTATTAGCTGCTTTAGCTTTTGCATCCGTTTCTTCAATAACTTGCAATGCTTCAGCTACACTCATTGTAGGCGTAATTCTTGGATACTTCTTAATTAGATCTGGATAACTCATCGAAGTCAGTTTACTATAGTCTGTCATTGCTTCAAGTTCTGCAGTATGCTTTTCAATCTTAGCAGTAAGTTCCAGACGTTTTCTTTCTAGTTCTGCTGTAGAATTATCACGCCCATATCCACCAGAACCCCAATTCGCTGTATTTGCTGTTCCGACTAGTTTCTGTGTACCGAGAGCAGTTGTTACAGGACTTGGTTTGACAAGAGCAGTTTGAGGTGCAATAGTAGCCATCATTCCCATGAACTGAGACAGTGGTTGAGTTAGAGTCGACAATGATGAAGCAGCAGCTGCTTCCGCGAACAGATTTTTCATCTCGATTGGTTTAACGGGCTTTGGTGGATTTGCTGTTTTCTGTGGTTTCAGCGCATCACCGGTAGGAGTAATGCCAGGAAGAGCTTTCAGCGCCATTGCACCGGCTGCGAACGCTAGATTTGGTACCATTGACTTAATATTAAACGGTTTACCAATTGGAAGTCCCGTACAAGGATCGCGACCTGCTGTTCCAGCAACACCTAGCATCTTTGCGATCAGCATATTTGTATTAATCATTGGGAATGTTCTAGATATCAAAGCAGCTTGAGCTGCGAATGCGATTGGATTAGATGCAGCGGCTGCAAGTTTAGCAACTTCTGCTTGAAGATTAACTCCCGCAGCAGCTGCTGCGAGCGATGGCATACCAAAATTAGAAGTAATTGTTTTGAACACTAATCCTGCTGGTCCACCAAGAGATAGCTTCACAAGAGTATTGATCTGAGTGACTTTGGCTATGTTGTTTGCGATATCTGCTGCCGCACCTGCTGCTGCAGAGAGACCAGGGATCTGATTTGTGAAATTAGATATAACACCTTTGATTGCTTGTACTGGTCCGTCTAATCCTGGAGGGATAAATCCATTAGCAATTCCTGTAATTTTACCAATTTGCCCTGCAACATTGAGCGCGACTAATGTAGCAGCGAATTTAGGATCTAGTTTATAAACCGGTGGAACATATCCAAATGGATTGTTCATATATCCATTCATGTATTGATAATTTATCAGCGTAGGAAATTTACGCGACATATCATCGAATAGGTCAAACACACCATCTGTTCCACCGTAAATGCGAGGGACGCAATCAACGATGTATGTTTGTCCTTTTCTAGGATTAGGATATAATGTTTTGATTTTGAAGTCAATTGTAAGTTGATCCATTGTTCACCTATGCTGGGTCGCCTACTTGTACAGATTCTAAACCACTAGATGCAGATGGATTGCAATGAGCTCCTCCTGCAGTAGGACAAAGACTATCAGAAGCCGCGCTATCGCCAACGTTCACTACTGCTATTCCATTAATGAACACGCTATTAGTTGCAGCGCTCAATGCTCCTCCTCCGTCCGTATTAGTATCGCCATTAACAGAAACTAATTTTCCGCCAGCGTAAACTGTAGATTGTCCTATAACATTCGTAGTTGCGCCGCATGAACGAGAATCGTCTTGTCTGTGTATTGAGTTTGCCATTATGGATTCAGCTGAATTGTGCTGCCTTTGATTGTGTTAGTTGAAGTGGCTTCCATGTTGATAGTGCTGCCTGCTCTGATAGCTGTTGCTGTAACAGAAGCGATTCCTAATCGCGCAGCACCTACACCCATAGATCCACCAGCAATAATAGATTGTTCGCCGCCAGTGCTTGTAAGTCCGTTTCCGCCAGTCATCTTTACAGAATTTCCTGTTGTTGTAACGGTACGATCTGCACCAATACTTTCTACACTGCTGCCGCCAGTAATATGCTCTCGATCACCTGTCGTACGATGGGAAGTCTTGCCGTTCACTTGAACGCGCTCGTCACCACCAGTTTCCTGAAAATGATTTCCAGCAGACTTGATTCTGTAATCTCCATGCACAACGAGTTCGTAGTCGCCTTTGACTTCTGTTTTCATGTTACCGGTAACATGTGTAATAACATCGCCGTCTATCGTTAGATTAAAATTGCCCGTGATCTTTTGATCTTTACCGTTTTCATTATACTCTTGATCTTTTTGTACAATCTTTGAAACTCTAGCGCCGTCGTCTTTTATTTCAATGAACGTACCGCTTGCATGATAGATATGAATTCTGCGATCGCCAGGACTATTATCTATTTCAATCATGTGTCCAGCTTCTGTGGTGTACACATGATTGCCTAGATATTTTGATTTATCGCCACCTGGTTTTTGTTCATTATGAGTTGCCATAATTATTCCTTATCCTAACACTGTGGTCGGTGTTGATGTGCTGTACTGCTGACTGTTCATTGCAGCTGCTTCATCTGGTGCGTCTCTTACAGCTTCGTTAGCTCTAGACAGTGTGTCTCCCATCTGTTCTTTGAACTGATCAAAATTGCCTGGTTCAAAGTCAGGACTGTCTTCGCCAGACAAAGTATTGTCGCCAGCAGTTACAGTCATCGGACATTTTGGTGGAATTGGGTTTTTATTTGATTTTGCTCTGTCCACATTACTTTTCGCGCGAGGATCTTGCGGACGTTCTTGATCTGAACGACCAGCAAGAGATGTAGAAGCATCGTCGCCAATAGTAGGATGTACAGCAGGATTTCCGCCTATACCGTTTTGTCCACCAAACGATTTGCTGACACTATTCATCAACGCGCTGACTAATGCTACTTTCTGTAGCAATGTCATTTTAGGTTGATTAACTGGAGGAGCAAGAATCGTCAACTCATTGTTCGTAGTATCCGACGCGAGAACAGCTTTAGTATTGACGTCAACTACTCGTGCATCAATTTCGTATGTTCCTGGATACAAATATTCATCGAACTGTAATTTCCATACATTAGGAGTAACAGTTTCATCTAAACCAACTTGCTGAAATAATTTGTAAGATTTGTAATTTACAATTATTTCAATCGTTTCTTTTGGGTTTCTATTAGAATCAAAACGTTGAAACGAAACTGTTCCAGTGATCGTTGGTGAAGCATTCGCCGTTGTTAACGACTTTACAGTAATTGTAGCCATTACGAAGCTCCTCCAGATCCAGGAGAATTAGGACCAGACCCACCTTTCTGCTGAATGTGCGGCAGCGTTCCAAAGATTATTGGATATTGTCCGCCATCTCCATCCATAAAGAATCCGAACACCTTAGTTCCTTCAACAATTCCTGTAGGACTTCTGCCTACACCACTGATAGATGCAGAAGAAGTTGAATTCATTACATAACACCACGGAAGATCTTTCGTAGGGAGTTGTCCTTTGTCTTCCGTGTGCTGACCATGTATTCTGACTTTCACTCTTCCGAGCTTCAGATTATCCTTTTCGCCAGAATACTGACCAGAACCTCTATCCTCAACAGTACCGACCCACCACTTGAGTCCGTCCTGTCCCATTACTGTACCGGGCTCAGCCATTACTTCGTAACTCCAGAATTACCTGATGATGATTTGTTTTGCGAATCACTCTTACATTCTAATAAGCACTCGTATTTCAAATCGTTCTCATCTCTATATGTGATATGTCTTACAGATGTAACTAGAAACGTACCAGAACGCGGATCAAGCTCACTGCTTTCTTGGTTCGCAGGAATATCTAGTCTCACTTTGATGCCGGGTTTATAGTTTGTGTCGCCAGGAACACGAACATTGATTATTAAATTATCTAGCTGAATTGCAGCTGATGATTTTGCGCCGTGCTCTGGTAAGCTTCTTTTATTTTCGCTGATCTTCTTATCACGCGAATCTCTAAACTTACTTTGTCCTTGTCCAGGCGCTACGATAAAGTTGAATCGTTCGCCGCGCGCACTCTTTTGCTTTGAAGTTAGCTGTGCAGAACCTGTATGCGTAGTATCGCCGGCTCCGTCACGTTTACCTTCTTTGACTGCATCTACTTTACCCACAGAAGGATCGAAGTAGTACCAGTGATCAGAATCTGCGCCGTTGTAGCTCGAATCCATGCTATCGAAGTCACTCTTTTGATCATACGCTATAATCTTTCTTGCAGCCTCTCCGCCTTGCGCACCAATGTTTTGATGCGAATAGCTAAGAGTGTACTTTACACCTTCAGAAAGCATCTTGTCGATCGTGCGGAAATGATAACCATCGCGATCCTGATAGTAAACGTAGTTTGATGCTTTAGCGTCTTTTGACTTAGCTTCTTTTGCAGCCCAACGAATAGCCGTTGTTGGACTGCGTCCCGTTCCGAAGTAGTTTTGTTTGTCTTCACTTTCTTCGTTCGTGACAAGATCTTTCTTCAGCGTATTAGATTCTTTTGTATATTCTTCATGCCAGTCTTTAGTCATGTCGGACAATTTTTTGTCCTTGTATGCTTTGACTATCTCTTTCTGATTGTTTTCAATGAACTCTTGCGGAACGCATGTAATAATATACATGTCTTGGTTTTCTTTGGCGCGCATTCTGTCGCCAATTTTACCAACCTTAAAGTTCATGCGAATAGAACCACCTTCGCGTCCACCAAACGCAATAGATACTTCTTCGGTTCCACCTTTGAGTTGAGCTTTGTTATGAAACCCGCTCGCGTCGTTTAGTGTGATATTGCATGAAGCTGCAGGCGAATAGATGCTTTCGAAATAGTCTAACATATTCACTAATGATCGCACATCTTGCCCTGCTATCGTGCATTGGGTAAGATTACCTGTACCAACATTACTCATCTAACATATCCACCTTCATCGAAAATATAAGGATGCTGTTCTTTGATCAGCAAGGTATAGTTTAGATCCAGCAAATAAATGTGTCTGTTGTTTTCGTTTCGTTCACTTTCATGATCAAATATTGTAATCGTTTTCCTTTGCGGAGCTGGCAAAGAAACGTATGTAGTGTAGTCAACAGTTACAGTTTTTTCAGGAACTATGCGTTGAACTCCATTATCAGTAAAGTTTCTAGCAGCCTGAACTATCTGTTCGTAGTGATGAACTGTGCTTTGAGTGTACTCTACGCTACCATATTTCTGACGAAGATAGCTATTGAACTGCTCGTAAGATAATGCCCACTGAAAGTACGGATCGTGAATTTCGTTTACGAGCAAAACAAGCCAATCTAATGTCTGATCGCCATAGTATTGAGTAGCAACAATATCTGGACGTTCTCCATCCTGAACGAAGTATTCGTCGAATGTAGCTTTCGAATTGTTTAGAAAATTCGTAACGGCGAATCGCTTTGTTATATTCGTAGCCGCAACCGTCTTGTTCGTTTTAGGAACACGATATCTAACTGTTGGATATGGTCTAAAGAAAAATGCCATTTATAACCTACCCTTTTATTCCAGGAGTTCCAGACATAGTGCTTGGCACTTCCGCCTGCGGTTGTTGTGTAACCGGCGTCGAAGTTGGTTGCATAATTACTCTAGGTGGATTGAGCGAGTCTTTCGTAACAATTTCTGTTTCTTTGAAAGACAGAGTCAGTTCTACTTCGGCTGGAGCAGGAATACCGCTACCGTCTGCGTTTCGAATATATGCTGGATATCCTTGTCCATGATAATTGACACGAATATCTGTACATACTGACGGACGAATCTCAAACAGATATTGCGGATAGTGGAACTTGATCTTGAAGAACTCGGGATACTTAAAGAACAATCCGCCAGAAATGTATTCTGGATGTGAGTGGAACGTGAAGAACTGAATGATAGAATTGATTATGTCGGATTCGTATCTATTCTTAGGAGATAGTTTCCACGAGAAGCTATGATCACGGAAATTGACGCCAGTGAACAACAGAATCTTGTGAGGATTTTGAGCAAGTCCGCCGCCAACTTTAAGTAATGCGTCAAATGCGTCACCACCGACGCCCGGTAAAGCACCAGCAGCTAAACTTTGAGCTTTTTGCATTGCGGCACCAGCAGCTGCTCCAGTCATCACGCCAGCTAAAGACATACCACCAAGAGCGCCTTGATTAAGTTCGCCATTTCCATAGATTGCGCGATCAAAAGGTTTTAATGCTTGACCAGCCGCAGGACCAAGATCTTTTGGTGAGTATTCTGGATTGTAGTCTGTCGAAACATTCGACGGCATTGGAAGAAACGCCATTCCTCCGCCAGTTGTAAATTTCCCGCTCAGATTATTTAAGCCAAAAGAAGAAAGAATATCAATTCCTCGGCCTTGCGTCTGAACAGCTTCAAAAGAAATCCAGTGATCATTTGTTTCTAGATCATCGGGGAACGTTAAACGAGCATTATTAAAAGGATTCGAACCGACAAGATTACCACCGGCAAGTCCAGCGAACGCGACGCCCGCACCGGCTAGAGCGGCATATCCAGCAACTCTAGAAACAGTGCTCATCGAAGCTCTTCTTGCAGCTAGACTAGCTAATAGTGGTAGAACCATTTGTGACTCCTTTTGCTGATTGCTATTTATACCGCTACATATAAGGCATGGCTACGTACAAAGGACGATTCCAACCTAAGAATCCGCAGAAATATAAAGGCGATCCGACGAACATTGTATATCGCAGTTCGTGGGAGCTTAGATTCATGGCTTATCTTGACACTAATCCCAACATTATACAATGGGCTTCCGAAGAAGTCATTGTCCCATATAAGTCGCCGCTTGATGGTAAGTGGCACAGATACTTTCCAGACTTCATAGTTCGTATGCGTGATAAAGATGGGAACGTCGTTGTCAAGATGATTGAGATTAAGCCTCGAGCGCAAGCAGTTCCTCCTACTCCCAAATCACACGGATCAAAGCCAACAAAGAAGTATCTTCGTGAGGTCGCGACTTTTGGAATAAATAGTGCGAAGTGGCACGCAGCGAAAGAATACTGCGCTGACCGTAATTGGGAGTTCGTCGTGCTGACGGAGAAGGAACTGGGAATCTAATGGTTGCATATATCTTTGATCGTATGTTACAACGCGGCGCAGCAGCTGGCGTATCTCCGTCGATCAAGCGCGACTCCAGAAACTGGTTCCGTCAGCAAGCTAGAAGTATTAGCGGTGCTAGCCCAAGCCGTATGATCCGCAGTCAGTCTTCGCGCTTGACTGATAAGCCACTTTTAGGGCGTATGTACTTATTTGAATACGATCCAAAGACAAAGGATAAGTTACCTTACTATGACAGATACCCGCTCGTGTTCCCAATTGCTTCTGGACGCACTTCTGGTTTCGCTGCTTCAGGAGGATCTTTCCTGGGAATTAACCTCCATTATCTACCGTTACCTTTACGAGCAAGATTAATGGATGCGCTGTATGACACAGCAACAACAAAAGAGATCGACGAAACAACGCGTCTTCGTATCTCGTATAATATTCTGCAGCAAGCAAGTAGATATAAATTCTTTAAGCCTTGCATCAAGCGATATCTAGTTTCGCAAGTAAAAACCAAATTCTTTTATGTTGAGCCCACTGAATGGGAAATGGCTTTGTTCTTACCGCTTGATAGATTTGTGGGCGCTAACAAGTCACGCATTTATGCGGATAGTCGCAACAGGATCTAACAATGCCATTCAACGTAGAAGACTTTTCGTCTAACATTACAAAATCTGGTATAGCATACACGTCTCACTTTGAAGGACTTATTCTCGGTGGACCTGGATCGTATAGCAGAACTGGAGCTGTATCTAACATTCTAACTTCGTTTGGCTTAGATCAGGGTATGCGTTTTCGTATCGAGTCTTTGAATATGCCAGGTAGAACGTTGACAACGCTTGATCAACAGTATCATGGTCCTGTGCGCGCGATTCCGTATCGTTTCCAGCAACAGCCTGTGACTATGACAGTTATCTTGTCAAAAGACATGCGCGAGCGTGAGATCTTTATGCGTTGGCAAGATTTCTTCGTAGGACACTATCGCACGAACTATGATCGTTCTGTTGTGCGTGGACCATTTGATACGAAGTATTATCAGGACGGAATTGGAACTGTGAAGATCGTGCAGTATTCTTATCCAGTAAAGAACGCTTCTGGGACAAGCGGTTCTTCTGGAGAAGGCTACAAAGCACATACAGAAATTATCCTAGAAGAGGCATATCCTATTTCTGTAAATGATATTCAATTAGCCTGGGGTGATGAGGGCTATGGAAAACTGCAAGTAGAAATAAGATATCATCACAGCAAAGAACTCAATAATACATTTCCTAATCGTAGTTTCTTTGATAGGGATAGAACTAATAGAACACGTATGTGAGGGGTGATTTATGGCATTACCAAAGATTGCAACACCGCGATTTGGCTTAGAACTACCTTCGTCTGGAAAACGAATTTCGTTTAGACCATTCTTGGTGAAAGAAGAAAAAGCATTGCTTATGGCTGCTCAGTCTGAAGACTC
>Ga0129336_10001256_pt1 | contig 15306 bp, 13 predicted proteins | sample CPB6_02_DNA_FD_96878 | JGI IMG/M metagenome (GOLD analysis project Ga0129336, IMG submission 96878) | Freshwater to marine salinity gradient microbial communities from Chesapeake Bay, USA - CPBay_Sum_0.6_0.2_DNA | ecosystem: Environmental > Aquatic > Marine > Coastal | place: USA: Chesapeake...
GCCTCGCGGTTAAGCACCAGGGTGTGCTTGCCGCGCCAACCCAAACCGCTGCGACTTGCCAGCTCCGCCTCAAGTACCGGAGCCGAGTCTGTAAAGACCCGATAGCCAAGCGGCCCCAGGTGTTGCGCGATCCGCTGGGCAAGTTGCTGCAACCGGGAGCGCAATACCTTGTGATAATCCCTGCCACGTGCATAAAGAGAAATCACACCCCGTTCTGGCTGTTGTAGGCGGGACAACTCCAAGGCCTGCCAGTCTGGGGGGGTCGATACGGGCAGATAATCCATGCAAAGCGTGATCACACTGACAGTTCCAGGAACGAGTTCGGCTGGGCGGGCCCGCTTCAGACCATGTGCGGCCATATAGGCCATGCTGCCGTGAAATCCCTGGGCAAGCCAGTCCTGCAGTCCGGGCTCGGCCTCGCTCAGGTCGACACCGGCAACGCCAATTTGGGAAAATCCAAGTTCGCGGGCCCAGTCCTGAATTTGAGAGACGAATTGAGTTCTGTTGTTCATCACCAAGGCATTGTAAAAACCTTGTCTTTTCTTGACGAAAAAGACACCCAGAGGTTCGCCACCCAACTGGCCGCTCAGCCAGCGCTAAAGAACGCCCTGGTGAAAATCCATGGTGACCTGGGCGCTGGAAAAACCACCCTGGTGCGTTACCTTTTGCGCGCGCTGGGAATCACCGGCCGCATCAAAAGTCCGACCTACGCGGTGGTTGAACCCTATGAATTGCCCAACCTGAACATCTGGCACTTTGATTTCTACCGCTTCAACGACCCCAGGGAATGGGAAGAGGCTGGTTTTAGGGACATTTTTGCCAGCCCGGGATTAAAGCTGGTGGAGTGGCCAGAAAAAGCCCTGGGCTACCTGCCGCAGGCTGACCTGGAAGTTGATCTGCAAGTCGAGCCTGACCAGACCCGGCGTGTCCTGCTAAAGGCCAACACGTTCAGTGGCAGCTCACTGATCAGCGATATTGACGGCCGGGGTGCTGCTTGAAGCGCAGGAAGCTGTTGCAGCAAGGCAGCCTGGTGCTGCTTCTAGGTAGTGCTCAGATCGCCCGCGGGGCAACCATTCTGGCTGTTAGGGTATGGCCGGCCGCAGACTACACGCGCGTGACCATCGAATCTGATGCTGCCCTCAGCACCCGTCAGCTGTTTGTGCCCAATCCGCCCCGACTTGCTGTAGATATTGAAGGCATCGAGCTGAACCCTACCCTACGGGACATTGTGGCCAAAGTTCGGTCTGACGATCCCAATATTGCCGGCGTGCGGGTCGGCCAAAATGCGCCGTCGGTGGTTCGAATTGTGCTGGACCTTAAGCTGGCCATTTCACCGCAGGTATTCACCCTGCCACCGATTGCGGCCTACCAACATCGCCTGGTGCTTGATCTCTACCCGGTCCAGGCTATCGACCCGCTGGAATCCCTGATTCGCAATCGGCTGGACAGTCCGGCCCCTGCATCGGGCAAACAAGCTGATCCTCTGGGTGATCTGATGCAACAGCAGGCCCAGCGACCGATGCAACCCGAGGCGAAGTCCAATTCACCGGCTCCAGTAGCCCGGCCCAGTACAACCGAGCGGCTGATCATTGTTGCAATTGACCCTGGCCACGGTGGTGAGGATCCAGGCGCCATCGGCCCTGGCGGGACTAAGGAAAAAGATGTGGTGCTGGCGCTGGCTCGCCGTCTGCGCGAGCAAATCAATGCCAGCAGCACTCAGGGGCATGTGATGCGCGCATACCTGATCCGGGATGCAGATTATTTTGTTCCTCTACATGTGCGCGTGCAAAAGGCCAGGCAAGTTCAGGCTGATCTGTTCGTCAGCATCCACGCCGATGCCTTCTACACCGCCCGCCCTCAGGGCGCCAGTGTTTTTGCCCTGAGCCATGGTGGTGCCTCCAGCAGCGCAGCTCGCTGGATTGCTGCAAAAGAGAACAAGGCCGACCTGATCGGCGGCATCAACATTCAGTCCAAGGACAAGCAGGTGATGCATGCACTGCTTGACATGAGCACGACCGCTCAGATTAAGGACAGCCTGAAGCTTGGTGGCTCCTTATTGGGAGAGATTGGCAAGGTTGGCAAACTGCACAAACCTCGGGTGGAACAAGCCGGGTTTGCAGTTTTGAAAGCCCCGGATATACCCAGCGTTCTGGTAGAGGCCGGTTTCATCAGCAACCCGGATGAGGAAGCCAAGCTCAACAATGAGGCCTACAAGGAGCAACTGGCTGATGCGCTGCTCAAAGGGATCAAGGCCTACTTTGCCAAAAATCCCCCGCTTGCGCGAAGTAACAAGGTCTAGCTGGACACCTGACTCCCATTCAATCCCTACGCGAAATGGCCCAAGCGCTTCGAGCGAGACCAGGGTGGAAGTCAAACCGATTGGTTGGACCCCTGGCCCGAACCAAGCGGCATATGAGAAAAGGCTCTGACCTCTTCCTCGCTCAGCGTTTCGCGTGACAACAAATCTGCGCTACCTTGCTCCAAGAGCAGACGTCGAGGGCTCAGCAACTGGGTGGCCTGGCGCATCGCGGCCTCGGTCAAATTGCGCACCGAGCAGTCAATCTCACGGCTCGTCTGCGGCGAAAAGCGTCTCTCCCTCACCCCGATGCCCTCAGGCAATGCGCCAAGAAATGGCGAGGGTGGGTCTTCGTAGGCTACCTGACCCAGCGTCTCATCCATGCCAAATCGCATCACCATGCTGCGCGCAATATCGGTGGCTTTGACCAGGTCATCGGCCGCACCGGTTGAAACCTTTCCGATCACAAGCATTTCGGCCGCCCGTCCAGCCAACAATACCGTCATCTTGTTCTCAAGCTCCTGACGGGTCATCAAGAAGCGGTCCTCTGTCGGTCGCTGCAGGGTGTAGCCCAGAGCGCCGATACCGCGTGGGATGATGGATACCTTGTGAACCTTATCCATGCCGGGCAAAGCCATCGCCACCAGCGCATGCCCCATTTCATGGACCGCGATGATGCGTCGTTCTTCCGGGTTGAGGATGCGGTTTCGTCTTTCCAGACCCGCCACGATCCGTTCCACGGCCTGGGTAAAGTCTGACAGGGTCACCTCATTAGCCTTGCGACGCGTTGCCGCCAGGGCAGCCTCATTCACCAAATTGGCCAAATCAGCCCCGGTAAAGCCTGGGGTCAGGGCTGCTATCTGTTCTAGGTCTGTGTTGGGTGCCAGCTTGATACGACGACTATGGACCTGCAAGATCTGCAGACGCCCCACCTTGTCCGGTCGATCGACCAGAACCTGTCGATCGAACCTACCCGCCCGCAACAGGGCCGGGTCCAGAATTTCGGGCCGATTAGTGGCCGCAAGCAATACCAGCCCGGTCCGGGGGTCAAAACCATCCAACTCAGCCAGTAGTTGATTGAGTGTTTGCTCCTTCTCGTCATGACCGCCCAGGCTCCAGGCCCCGCGCGCTCGACCCAAGGCATCAAGCTCATCAATGAAAATGATGGCAGGCGCATGTTGACGCGCCTGATCAAAGAGATCACGGACCCGGGCGGCCCCCACACCGACAAACATCTCAACAAACTCTGAGCCGTTGATCGAGAAAAAGGGGACAGCGGCCTGACCCGCTACCGCGCGCGCCAACAAGGTCTTGCCTGTGCCGGGCGGCCCAACCAGCAAAATACCTTTGGGCATACGTGCACCAAGCCGACTGTGTTCGTTGGGGTCCTTCAGAAAATCGACCACTTCCTCCAGCTCAGCCTTAGCTTCGTCAACGCCGGCCACATCGTCAAAAGTCACCTTGGTGTCACTTTCAACAAAGACCTTTGCTTTACTTTTGCCAATCGACAACAGCCCCTCACCCAGGCCACCTCCCAAGCCACCCCGCTCTGCCATTTTGCGGATTGCAAACATCCAGACAAAAAAGAAAATCAGCGCTGGCGCCAGCCAGGAAAACACGTCACGCAAAAAAGTACTCTGAATGACACCCGTAAAACGCACACCCGATTGAGCAAGATCGTGCGCCAAATCCAGCTCAACGCGAGTGGTTGAGAAGCGTGAACGTCCATCTGGCAGGGGCTGGTGCAACTCGCCTTCCAGATGGTTGGGGAAAACAGAAATTTCCTTGATGTTTTTCCGATCAAGCTCGGCCATGAACTCGCTGTAGCTCAGTGGTTGAACCTGTTGCCACTGCTGCACATAGTCGCGCAGAACCAAGACCCCCACTAAGGCCAGAATGACATACCAGACATTCCATTGGGTGCTTTTTTGCACCGGTCAGCCTCCATCGACGCGGGGATTGGACCAACCCTCGGCAGGTTCGCCAGTATCCGGGTCAATCCATTCGGAGATGCCCAGCTCACTCTCGGCTTCTTGCAAGGTTTCACCGGGCTCAGGCGTTTCACCGGCAGAGGACAGCATATCGGCCTCAGCTTCTTCAACGCTTTTGAATGGGCCAACTTCCTGCAGGTTCTCAAGCCCGCGCCAGTAATAGCCATCCGGACGTTGGACCACCAGCCCCAGCATCTCACCTTCGGCTTCAGGAATCGCCTTCATGCTGGCAGTTTTTGGCCCAGGCTTTGTGGAGATTTTTTTAGGAGTCATCTCAAGCACCTTCTTCCGACCAGGGTACTTAGCATCAGGCCGTCTGACAACGCCAGGCTTGAGCCATATCAAGTTTTGAACAGCTTGCCCAAGGTAATTGGTTTACTAATTGTTTTTTTGTCTGGCCTTCCAAGCTCCGTAGATCACGATCATGCCGGGTACAAGAATCAAACCCCAAATGATTTTTTCAAGGTTGTCCTTGACCCAAGGAAGGCTGCCCAAAAAATAGCCGGCGGTACAAATACCCAAAACCCAGATGAGGGCCCCGACGATGTTGTAGGTGGTGAATTTGGCACGGCTCATGGCCGCCACACCTCCGACAAAGGGTACAAAGGTGCGTAAAAACGGCATAAAACGCGCCAACACGATGGTGATGCCACCATAGGTTTCATAAAATTCATGCGCTCTGTCGAAGGCGGCCTTATTGAACAGTCTTGAATCCTCCCACTGAAAGACACGAGGGCCAAAATATCGTCCGATCGAGTAGTTGCACTGATCTCCCAAAACAGCAGCGCACAGGAGCAAGGGGACCACAAGGGAATAATCCAGCAGGCCGGCACCGGCCATGGCCCCCACCACAAACAGCAGAGAATCCCCCGGCAAAAAGGGCATGATCACAACACCAGTTTCGACAAAAAGTATCAGAAAGAGCAGGGCATAGACCCAGGCTCCATAGTTCTGCACAAATAACTCAAGATGCCGATCTACATGCAGGATGAAGTCGATCAAGAATGTGATGGTTTCCATGGGCTGTGATTATCCCGGTGCGTCTGGGCATTCCAGCCAAGCCGCCTAAAATATTCATGTGATTCCCTTGTCTCCCCTACCCCAACAACCACGCTCGATCCAAGAGCTGCCAGATTCTCTGATCAGCCAGATCGCTGCCGGTGAAGTGGTGGAGCGGCCCGCCTCGGTGGTACGCGAGTTGGTTGACAATGCCTTGGATGCGGGTGCCCAGCAAATCACACTGAGATTGCTGTCCGGTGGCGTACGCCTAATTGTTGTGGAGGATGATGGCTGGGGTATCGCCCGTGAAGAGCTACCGCTTGCCCTCAGACGACATGCCACCAGCAAGATCCGTGACCTGCGCGAACTTGAATCGGTAGCCACCATGGGTTTTCGCGGTGAAGCCTTGGCCGCGATCAACGCAATTTCCGACTGTGCAATTCTTTCTAGGCCTGCCGGCCAGGACAATGCCTGGCAGCTTGATGGTCGAAGCGGCGAACTCAAGGCGGTGGCGCGGAGTGCCGGAACTACCGTCGAAGTCAGGGAGCTTTTTTACAGTACCCCGGCCCGCAGAAAATTTCTCAAGTCCGACGCCACCGAGCTGGCGCATTGCATCGAATCGGTGCGTCGTCATGCCCTGGCCAGACCCGACGTGAGTTTTTCAATATGGCATGAAGGCAAGCTGGTTGAACAATGGCGCGCCTGCCATGGCCCCAACGCGCTTGAAAAAAGACTGGCCGATCTATTGGGCGAAGAGTTCATTGGCAACTCAGTCGCTGTTGACTTTGTTGTCTCGCCTCAATTCTCTGGCAAAGCACCGAGTCTGCGCGTGTGGGGTCGGGCAGGTGTACCCGATGCTGCACGCTCTCGAGCCGATCACCAATATGCCTATGTGAACGGCCGTTTTGTCCGAGACAAGGTGCTGTCGCACGCTGCGCGCAGTGCCTATCAGGATATCCTGCATGGCCACAGGCAACCGGTCTATGCACTTTATGTCGATATTGAACCCACCAGGGTGGATGTGAATGTTCACCCCACCAAGATCGAGGTGCGCTTCAGAGATAGCCGTGAAGTTCATCAGGCTGTTCGACACGCCATCGAAAATGCCTTGGCCATTCCACGCTCGTCGCTGATAGAAGTGCAGGGCCAGGGTTCAAAGCCTGGTCTTACGCTAGCAACAGACGTGACAGAGTCTTCGACGAGAAACTGGAATCAAGCGTCGATCAACCTCAATTCAAATTCCGGGTATCGCGTCAGTGATTTGTCGGCGCTCTGGAATCCAACAGCCTCGTCTGGCACCGGAAATGAAGTCCCAGTGCAGTCCCTGCGAGCTGCATCGAGCCCAACAGCGACCACCCCACCCAATGAACCTTCTGATGTTTCGGCATCGATTTGGCCCCTGGGACGTGCCCTGGCCCAACTGCAAGGCATCTATATCCTGGCGGAGAATGACCAGGGACTGATCATTGTGGACATGCATGCCGCCCATGAGCGCATTGTGTATGAGCGACTCAAGCTGCAGCTGGATGCCAGAAGCATCACCAGTCAGGCGCTTTTGATCCCGGCGACTTTTGCTGCAACGCCGCAGGAGGTAGCCACCACGCAAACCCATGCTGACACGCTCGATGCCCTGGGACTGGAGCTTTCCCCCTTATCGCCTAAGACCTTGGCAATTCGCGCGGTTCCGGCCACTCTTGCCCAGGGCGATCCGGTCGAGTTGACGCGAAGTGTCCTGCATGAACTTGCCCAGCATGAGGCCAGCCATGTTCTGCAACAGTCCCAGAACCAATTGCTGGCCACCATGGCCTGTCATGGGGCGGTACGAGCCAATCGCCGTCTGACCCTCGAGGAAATGAACGCCCTGCTGCGCGACATGGAGCGCACCGAGCGTTCTGATCAATGCAATCACGGACGGCCAACCTGGCGTCAGGTCAGCCTGAAGGAACTTGACGCGCTGTTTTTGCGCGGTCGTTAGAACTTTAGAAATCGCGTTCCAGGACCAGTCGTTGCCGTCCACGACAGACCGCCTGAATTCTGGCCCGATCTGGCCAGACCGCCTTTTTTAACGTTTGGCGCAAGTAGCCCAGGGCATGCTAATCTAGCTTCAATCGACCTACCCCTAAGGGCAAACCCACCATGTACACCACATTGATAAGTCCTGAACAACTGATGGCTTTACGCCAAAAAGATAAACCTCTCATGGTCTTTGATTGCAGCTATGAGTTGATGAAACCTTCTGAGGGTGATGAACAGTATCTGAAAACCCATATTGCCGGCGCAAGGCGAGCCGACTTGAGTCGCCACCTGAGCGCCCAAAAAGGTGCATCAGCAGCCAGCGGCGGCAGACACCCCCTCCCGACCCGAGAACATTTTTCTGCCTGGCTTGGTGAACTCGGCTTTACTTCCGATATGCAAGCGGTGGTTTATGACCGTCAAAACTCAAGTCATTGCTGCCGGTTATGGTGGATGCTGAAATGGGTGGGTCATGAAGCAGTCGCGGTTCTGGATGGCGGCCTGCCCACCTGGCTCGCTGCCGGCGGCGATGTTGAATCGGGAACACCCCTTCCATCTGAACCTACGGACTTCAAATTTTCACCAGCCTGTGCCAGACTGGTTGTGACGCAACAGGTAGAGCAACAGCTTGGAAGGCCTAGTCAGACACTGGTTGATGCTCGCGCCAACCCGCGCTTTCGCGGTGAAGTTGAGCCACTGGACCCAGTGGCCGGTCACATTCCCGGGTCACTCAATCGGCCCTTCAACCTCAATCTGACATCTGAGGGAAAGTTCAAAGCGCCCGAACAGTTGAAGGCCGAATTCTCCGAATTACTGGCTGGCCGTGACCCAGCCAGTGTGGTGCACTCCTGTGGCAGTGGTGTGAGTGCCATTCCGAACCTGCTGGCCATGGAGCTGGCTGGACTGGGACGCGCCTCACTCTACGCTGGCAGTTGGAGTGAGTGGTGCAGTGATCCAGCGCGACCGGTGGCCAAGGGCTGACCGGTATTGACCTCCACGAATGTCAATAACAAGCCCCAGGCAACAAGACCAATGGCGCTCTCGGACTGGCTTCATGCTGGCCGCTCTGGGGTCCGCGGTTGGCCTGGGTAATGTCTGGCGTTTCTCGTATGTAGCAGGCGAAAACGGGGGCGGCGCCTTTCTGTTGGTCTATCTGCTAATGGTGCTGTTGGTAGGGGTTCCCTTGTTGCTAGGCGAATTTGCATTGGGGCGCAGCACCCAGGCGGAAAGTTCAACCGCCATCGCAAAGTTGCTTCCAGTTCGCTGGCGGCATCTGGGTTTGCTGGGGGTACTGTCCTCGGTCATGGTCTTGGCGTACTATGCAGTCATCGCCGGTTGGGTGCTGAAGTACCTGGCACTCTACCTCTTCAGCTCCACACACCGATTGTCAGACCCTGGCTTTGCCACAGCATTTGAGGCCCATATCGCACAGCCTGTGGAACCCCTGATCTGGCAACTGATGGCGATCCTGCTGGCCGTTGCCGTGATTACGCGTGGTGTTGAAAAAGGCATTGAAAGAATTAATCTGGTTTTGATGCCAACGCTTGGCTTGTTACTCTTGGGACTGGCTATTCATAGTGTCAGCCAGCCAGGATTTATGCAGGGCATCCATTTCCTGTTTCAGCCTGACTGGAGGGTGCTCACTCGGCCCGAGGTTTACCTGGCGGCGTTGGGTCAGGCCTTCTTTTCGATTGGCCTGGCCATGGGCGTAATGGTCGCCTACGGTAGCTACCTGCCAAGTAATCAACGCCTGCCTGGCGCAGCCCTCTCTGTCGCACTGGGCGATGCACTATTTGCTACTCTGGCGGGACTGGTGGTATTTGCCGCAGTTTTCAGTTTTGGTCTGGATCCGGCTCAGGGACCCGGCCTGGCGTTTGTGGTGTTGCCTGAGGTCTTTGCCAATATGACCGGCGGGGCCATCGTTGGATCGGCCTTCTTTTTGCTATTGGCCATAGCCGCGATGACCTCGATGGTGTCCTTGTTGGAGGTTCAGACTGCATTCGCCATGAAAAAGCTGGGCTGGAGCCGCCAACGTGCCGCGCTGGTGCTGGGTGGACTGGCCTTTGTGCTGGGCGTACCCGCCTCGCTCGGATTTGGCGTGTGGTCTGAAGTTGCTTCAACAGGCGGCCGAGGAATTCTGGACCTGATGGACTTGCTGGCGGTGGAATTGATGCTGCCACTCAATGGGCTGTTATTGGCTCTGCTGCTGGGCTGGGTCTGGCCGGGCAAGGAAGCCCTACAGGCCTGCGACCTGCACACCGGCCGCCTGGGCCAGCTATGGCTTTTTCTGGTCCGCTACGTCATACCGCTGATGCTGGCCATGGTTTTGGCAAGCAGCATGGTCAGCGGCTAAGGAACTTTCAGATTCAGGAACCGACAGCCGCCAGTTACTGGAAATAGTTCCGCCAAGACTAGTTGCGCCGGGCGTTTTTGGCATCCTCCACCACGGTGCGGGCCTGCACATCAATCACCTCACCTTCTTCCACAGTTTGTCGTCGAGAAGAACGGTAAAAACGCTGCCACTGTGCATCCCGCAATAAGGAAAAAACAAAGGGTTGTACGGTCCGTCCGGTGAGCCGCGCCCAAAGTGCGCGCAAGCTCCAGAGCATCAGCCACATCATGGCAGCAAGCATCAGGCTTAGCAGGAATACCAACCCCATGAACATCAGGGCGAGTCGTATCAACCACCTAAAGACGTCCCGGAAAAAGGAGCTTACATCAGCCATTGAGCAAGTTCCTGACCATGAACCAATCTGATACCAGCCACTTCGGCAAATTGCCTGGCCGGCTCTGAAACTTGCGCCAGACTCGCATACAGACCCTGGTCAGCACCGGCAGCCTGACATGCTGTCTGCAGCACACGCAACGCGTCCACTCCATGGTTGGCGGCCTTCCAGCGTCGACAACTCAACAGGATCACCTGTCCGCGACGCTCCAATATGTAGTCGGCCGCCGAGCCTGCGTGATGCGTGAACTGATAGCCCTGACGGCGTAGTCCGGCTTCAAGCGCTGCTGAGAATTCACGCCAGGACATGGTTGCAGCAGACCTCAACAGTGCATCGATCCGGGTCTGACTTGGGGACTGCCATTGGCGCCATGCCGAGATGCCAGCAATCACAACAAAGGGAAAGGTGCCCAGCGCCCCCATCAAGGCATAGTCTGGCGGCAACAGGGCCCGGGCTGCCAGGGAAAACACCAGCACGATGAGAAGACTCACCCACCATGGCGAGCGCAGCAGAATCGCAAAAAGCGATCTGTCAGACATCTTGAACTTCATGACACCGCCCCTGGCTTCTAGTGCGCCAACAGTCCAACTGCGGCAACCAGACCCATGCCAATCAGCAACCATCCCACCTGGGCCAGGGTCTGCTTCATGCTAAGCCGTTTTTGAAGCTGGGGTATCAGATCAGCCAAAGCCACATAGATAAAACTGCTGGAAGCGACCACCAGGAAAAAAGGCAAATAGTCGCGCAAGCTGTCCACCAGCCAAAACCCGGTCAAGCCGCCCATGGCCGTTAGAGCACCCGCCAGAGTAACCTTCAGAAGCGCCGCTTTGCGCGAATCGGTGTTTTGTCGCAACACCATCAGATCCCCCATATGGTGAGGTACCTCATGAACCAATACGGCCAGTGCAGCCATGGCCCCCAGTCGCAGGTCTGCCACAAAAGCCGAAGCGATCAGGATGCCATCGCCAAAGCAGTGCACACTGTCACCCGCCAGTACGGACCAGCTACCTGACCGGTAGGGGGAATGATGATCATGCGCGTGGTGATGACCATGCTGCGAGAGGTGCCCCCCAACCTGCGCCTCGCTGTCGTGAGGTCCATGGCCATGGTGATGTTCATGGCCGTGGTGCCACAACTCAGCCTTGTCCAGCAAAAAAAAGAAGACCAAGCTGATCAATAGCGCCAGAAAAAGTTTCTGAGCACCAACGTCGCCCATGAAGGCCTCGGGCAGCAAATGCAACATGGCCGTGGCCATCAAGGCCCCGGCCGCCAGGCTCAACATGTGTTGGGTGTAGCGTGAGAGGGCGCCAAAGCTCAGTGCCGCCGCCAACCATACGCTGCCGATACCAGCCCCCAGCGTCCCAATCAGGATTGCGATAAGTGTCATGCCGCTGATTTTCGCAGAGCGCTGGTTCAAAAAAAACCGCCAGATTTTTTTCTGGCGGTTTCAAGCAAGAATTTGTTGATCAAGCGACGCCGTGTGCCTTGAACCAATCCAAACAACGCTTCCAGCCGTCATCGGCTGCCTCTTTACGGTAGCTGGGCCTGTAATCGGCATGAAAGGCGTGTGGGGCTGCCTTGTACAGAACAAATTGGGCGGCTTTGGCGTTGGCATTGCCGCGAGCCAGTGCATCCTTCATGGTTTGTACCGCCGTAAGTGGAATACCGGTATCGTCCTCACCATACAGTCCAAGCACCGGCGCATGGAGTTGCCCTGTGATATCGACCGGGTTTTTGGGTGTCAGGGCAGACTGACTACCGACCACCCGACCGTACCAGGCAACCGCGGCCTTGATGCGTGGATTGTGCGCTGCATACAGCCAGGTTTGTCGACCACCCCAGCAGAATCCGGTCACGCCCAAACGTGACAGGTCCCCGCCATTTTCACTGGCCCAAGCCACTGCAGCATCCAGGTCACCCGCCACCTGGGCATCGGGCACCTTGGAAATCACTTCAGCAACCAGTTTGGCAACTTCGCCATAACCTTGCGCATCTCCCTGACGTACGAAAAGCTCGGGCGCAATGGCCAGATAACCCTGACGGGCAAAGCGCACAGCCACATCAGCTATGTACTCATGAACCCCAAAAATTTCTGACAGAACCAGCACCACCGGCAAATTCTTCTTGCCCGCAGGCATGGCGCGAAACGCCGGCATTGAAAAACCTTTGACATCAATGGTGACTTCGCCTGCTGTCAGGCCATCGGTGGGCGTCTTGATTGCGGTCTGAGCCATGATGGGCAAGACCGAAGCCGCGTAGCCCATTCCCAGGGTGGCCTTGAGGGCATGACGGCGATTTGGCAACATCGAGCGACGGTCCAGGAGAGCAAGGGAGTCACCCATTTGGTCTTGATTCAACACAAGAATTTCCTTTCAACAGTAAGAAGCGCAGGGATATCAGTTGCCAGTCTTTTCCAGCCCGGTCATCATAGATACACCTCTCTGAAAAAATTTGATGTCCCGAAAAATCCCTACAGTTTGTACACGCTATTTGGCCAGTACCCTCCTGCTGGCTCTGCTTGGTTGCGCCACCCCCACCCCACCCGAGACCCAGACTAGCCCCACACCCCGCAGCACTCCAGCGACGACCCGCTACGAACGGGTAGAAATTCAGGTCAACCGTCAGGCTGGTCAATGCCATGTCCAGTTGACCGGTCAGCTGGATGAATACACCGCTCGCAGCCTGCGCCAGACCATGAATGAGCTAGCCAGTCAGGACTGCCGAAGCAAGCGGGTGGTGATTGCCCTTCAAGGTGGGCAGGTGGGCAGTGCCCTGACGGTCGGTGCCATCATCAAAAACCGCGCTTTTGACACCCAGGTTCAGGCTGGTACCAGCTGTCTAACACCCTGCCTGCTGGTGTTTGTCGCCGGGCGTGAACGCATCATGCTGCCATCAGTCCCTCCAACCCGTCTGGGCTTTTCGCAAATACCGCCAGACGCTGATTTTGGCCGGGGCATCTGTGAGACCGAACTCAATGCGGCCCAAGCCCAGACCCTGACGCGTTATCTGCGCGCCATGCTGCCTTTGCCCGTAGCCAACACGGTGATGAAGAAGCTGGCTACTGCCACCTGCAACAACACTGAATACCTGAACCCTGCCGAAGCATTGGCACTGGGCTTAGCCACCACCGTCCGCTGATTGCTAACCCGAGGTTAATGCGCCTGCTCCCAGTTGGGACCCACCCCAATCTCCGCCAGTAGCGGCACTTTGAGCTTGGCCACCGAGGCCATGATTCTGGGAACTTCATGACGTACCCAGGCCACCTCATCATCGGGCACCTCGAACACCAGCTCGTCATGCACCTGCATGATCATTTTTGTCCGGCAGTGTTCAGCATCGAGTACCCGCTGCACCTCGTTCATGCTGAGCTTGATCAAGTCGGCTGCAGTGCCCTGCATGGGCGCGTTGATGGCCGCACGCTCGGCACCGCTTCGGCGCGGGCCGTTGGGTGAGTTGATCTCGGGCAGGTACAGGCGTCGACCAAAGACCGTCTCGACAAAGCCCTGGGCCTTGGCTTTGGCACGGGTGGCGTCCATGTAATGGCGAACCCCGGCAAAGCGCTCGAAGTAGCGTTCGATATAGTTTTTGGCAGCCGTGTTGTCGATATCCAGGCTTTTGGCCAAGCCATAGGCACTCATACCGTAAATCAGTCCGAAGTTGATCACCTTGGCATAGCGTCGCTGCTCGCTGGTCACGGAACTGGTGGGCACGCCAAACACTTCGGCTGCAGTGGCACGATGAACGTCCATGCCGTCGTGGAAGGCCAGCATCAGGGCCCCATCACCACTCAGATGGGCCATGATGCGCAACTCGATTTGCGAGTAATCGGCGCTGGCAATCTGCCAGCCCGCAGGTGCAATAAACGCCTCGCGAACCCGGCGCCCTTCCGGCGTTCGGATTGGTATGTTCTGCAGGTTGGGGTCATTGCTCGACAGCCGCCCGGTGACTGCCACCGCCTGGGCATAGTGGGTGTGTACCCTGCCGGTTCGGGGATGAGCCATCTGCGCCAGTTTGTCGGTATAGGTGCCCTTGAGCTTTGACAGACCCCGATGTTCCAGGATCTTGGCTGGTAAAGGATAGTCCTCGGCCAGCTTTTCCAGTACCTCTTCGTCGGTACTGGGCGCACCCGTGGCTGTCTTCTTGACCACCGGCAAGCCCAGCTTGCCAAAAAATATTTCCCCGATCTGCTTGGGCGAACCCAGGTTGAAGGGTTGCCCTGCCAACTCGAAGGCTTCCTGCTCAAGTTGCAAGATCCGCTGACCCAGTTCATGACTCTGCTGGGCAAGTACCTGCGCATCAATCAAGACGCCGTTACGCTCAACCCGGTACAAGGTCTCGGAACTGGCAATTTCAAGCTGGTAGATGAACCGTAACTTGTCATCGGCCTCAATTCTCGGCCACAGGGCCTGATGCACATCCAGCGTCTGGTCAGAGTCTTCACAGGAATACTCAGCGGCCCTGGCAATATCTACCTGGCTGAAGGGAATCTGCTTGGCGCCCTTGCCGCACAGGTCTTCGTAGTTGATGCCATGTCGGCCCAGATGCCGCTCGGCCAGGCTGGCCAGTCCATGGGGTCGGTGGGCTTCCAGCACATAGCTTTGCAGCATGGTGTCATGCACATAGCCCTGTACCTCGATGCCGTGGTTGGCAAACACATGACGGTCATATTTCACATGCTGACCTAGTTTTCTGGCTTGAGGATTTTCCAGCCAGGGCTTCATGCGGGCCAGCACCTCGCTGCGGGAGAGTTGTGGCGGCGCACCTGGATAGTCATGGGTCAGGGGGATGTAGGCGGCCTCGCCAGGCTGGACACTGAAGGAGATACCGACGATCTCAGCCATCATCTCGTCCAGCGAGGTGGTTTCCGTGTCCAGCGCCACCAGGTCAGCCTGCTCCAGCCTCGTCAGCCAATGCTCCAGGTCAGCCCATTCAAGAAGAGTCTGGTAAGCCACCTGGGCGGGGGCGCTGCTGGCCGCTGGCTGATCAAACAGGTCATTGGACGGGTACTGCCCGGCAGGCTCTTGACTTGCTGGAGTGCCCCCGAGGGCGCGGGCCAGGGACTTGAAGCCATACTGCTCGTAAAACGCACGCAGCCCAACCTCATCCGGCGCACTGACCAAGACTGCGTCAAGCGCAGGCAGGCCCGGCACCCAGCCATCGAGATCACAATCGGTCTTGATGGTCAACAGCTGGCGTCCGGTCGGCAGCCAGCCCAGGGCACGCCGCAGATTTTCACCGGCCACCCCCTTGATGGCATCAGCCTGGGCCACCAGCGCATCCA
>Ga0129336_10001257_pt1 | contig 15304 bp, 12 predicted proteins | sample CPB6_02_DNA_FD_96878 | JGI IMG/M metagenome (GOLD analysis project Ga0129336, IMG submission 96878) | Freshwater to marine salinity gradient microbial communities from Chesapeake Bay, USA - CPBay_Sum_0.6_0.2_DNA | ecosystem: Environmental > Aquatic > Marine > Coastal | place: USA: Chesapeake...
ATCATTTGAGCCTGGTTTTACAATTTTACATTGTCCCGATTTCAAAGCAAATCCGGAAATAGATGGCACTCGCTCAGAAACATTCATTCTAATGGATTTCTCACAAAAATTGGTGTTGATCGGTGGAACGCATTATGCCGGAGAAATCAAGAAATCAATTTTCACTGCATTGAATTATTTGATGCCTTTGCGTGGCGTGATGAGCATGCATTGTTCTGCAAATATTGGCAATCAAGGTGATACAGCATTGTTCTTCGGGCTTTCCGGAACAGGCAAGACAACACTTTCCACTGATCCTGAACGCGCACTTATTGGTGATGATGAGCATGGATGGTCAGATAAAGGCACATTCAACTATGAAGGTGGTTGTTATGCCAAAGTGATCAATCTCTCGCAAGAAGCAGAACCCATCATCTATGAAATGACTCGTACATTCGGAACCATTTTGGAAAATGTACCGATGGATGCCGAAAGCAGAAAAGTTGATCTCTTTGATGATTCCATCACTGAAAATACTCGAGCTTCCTATCCTAGAGATTTCATTAATAATATCGTAACGGATAATAAAGGCGGTCATCCCAAGAACATCTTTTTCTTGACTTGTGATGCATTTGGCGTTATGCCGCCGATTGCAAAACTGACACCTGAACAGGCGATGTTTCATTTTCTATCCGGATATACTGCAAAAGTTGCAGGAACTGAACGTGGCGTAAAAGAACCAACCGCAACATTCAGCACTTGTTTTGGAGCACCTTTCATGGTTCATCATCCAAAAGTATATGCCGAACTTCTCCGTGACAAGATCAATGCACATGGTGCTCAAGTTTGGCTTGTTAATACCGGATGGAGTGGCGGAGAGTATGGAGTTGGCAAAAGAATGAAGATCGCTTATACCCGTGCATTATTGAGAGCAGCATTGAACGGAGCACTGCATAATGTTGAATTCGTGACGGAAGAGTATTTTGGATTGCATATACCAAAAGAATGTCCTGATGTCCCTGCAGAAATTCTCAATCCAAAAAATACATGGTCCGACCCCGCGGCATATGATGCGAAAGCAAAGCATCTAGTCGGTTTGTTCGAAAATAACTATCAGCAATTTGCATAAGAAACAAAGATTTGAACAAGCCCTCACCATTGGTCGAGGGCTTTTTTATGAATACCACTTGTGGTGAACCACTCTATGCATACACATCACCATGATCATTCGCATGGTCATCATCACACGATAAAAGACACACGGGCTCTCAAAATTGCAATTGCAATGACGCTCACGATCTTTATCGCTCAAGTGATAGGAAGTTATATATCAGGAAGCTTGGCTCTGCTTTCAGATGCAGGACACATGCTATCGGATGCCGGTGCTTTGATCATTGCATTGATTGCATTAACGATGTATGCAAATGCAAATCAAAACAAAGAACAATTGCAAAGATTCACATTCGGATTCAAGAGAATCGAAGTTCTCGCTGCAATGATCAATGGAATCATATTGCTTAGCATGTGTGGATTTTTGATATATGAATCGTTCATGCGTGTATTTTTCCATACGGCCAACATTCATGCAGAACCAATGCTGATTACATCCGTGATTGGATTAATTGCGAATGTCATTAGTGCATATATGCTTCATGATGCACATCATCTCAGCACGCGCAGTGCATATTTGCATGTGATCACAGATTTACTTTCATCAATTGCAGTGATCTTAGGTGGGATCATCATTCATTTTACTGGATGGGATATCGTCGACGCCATACTTTCAATCGGTATTTCCATATACATTCTTCGCAGTGCATTTCGATTGATTCGATCCGCGGGAGTAATTCTCATGGACAGTGCTCCACAAGGAATAACATCACATGATATCGAAGCTTTACTCGAACAAGTTCATAATGTTTTGAGCGTACATGATATTCATATTTGGGAAATGCATCCCGGTGAATTGTCAATCAGCGCCCATATCATTGCTGATCAACAATTTCATGCAAAAGTATTAGAAGATGCAAGGATTCTTTTGATTGAGCGATATCATACAAAACATATTACATTGCAAATGGAAGATGCGAATTTTTCAAAAGATCATGGATGTGATCATTGTTCAAGCAGAGAAGATTGACTGATATGAATATTCTGTACAAATGCATGGCTGTATTTCGAAAAGAAATGGCAATCGAGTTTCGATCTCGTATTGCACTGTCTGCATTATTGTTGTTTATGGTCATAACTATTTCCACCATAGCATTCACCACAGCAGGAGAGCGTATCAATAACTATGTTGCTTCTGCATTATTGTGGATTGTTTTGTTTTTTGGAAGCATGACCGGTCTTTCGAGAACTTTTGTCATGGAAGAAGAACGTGGTACTTCTCTTCTATTGAAACTCAGCTCCACACCGATGGAAGTGTTTTTTGGAAAATTCTTGTTTACATGTTTTTTATCTCTTGCATTATCATTCACAGGTTCCGCTCTATTTCTATTTTTCCTACCTTCAATCAATGTTGGAAATATCGGCCTTTTTTGGATTATGGTGGTATTGTTAAGCATCTGCATGGCTTCAGCCATAACAGCGATTGCTGCCATTATAGCTAAAGCAAACGGGAAAGGAGCACTTTTTCCCGTGCTTTCCTTTCCCGTGGTATTGCCTCCGGCATTGCTAGGGGTGGAAGGACTATCGATGGCATTATATGGAGCTCCTATTTCGGAAGCTCTTTCTACAATAGTCGTTTTATTCTCTTATGCCGGCATCATGATTGCCGTATCATCTCTACTTTTTGAATTCATTTGGAATGATTAGACCTTTTTGAATTCAAATGCACCGGTTTCACTTGATTCCAATTGAATGACATCTCCCGAAGAAAAATCCCCACCAAGAATATGCATAGACAATTGATCTGCTACATATTTTTGAATGGCTCTTTTCAATGGTCTTGCTCCATATTGAACATCATAACCCAGCCGGACAATTGTATCGAATGCATCATCAGTAACATTCAGGGTGATATCATCCTTGGCCAAACGACTTTGTAGTTTCTTCATTTGAAGTACCGCGATTTGACGAATCTCAGATTTGGTCAAGGGTTTAAACAATATAATTTCATCAATACGATTCAAGAATTCCGGACGCATTCTTTGCTTGAGCAAGTTGATTATGCCTGTTCTTGCTTCCATGAGAATTGTCTCTCGATTTTCCTCAGTGATATCAGCAAGGGAATCTTGAAGAATCTCCGTTCCGAGATTTGATGTCATGATGATGATTGTATTTTTAAAATTCACTTCTCTCCCTTTACTATCTGTCAAGCGACCATCATCCAACACTTGTAGCAGAATATTGAATACTTCAGGATGTGCCTTTTCTATTTCATCGAGAAGCACAACTGAGTATGGTCTTTGTCTAACAGCTTCTGTCAGTTGCCCGCCTTCATCATAACCCACATATCCCGGAGGTGCTCCTATCAAACGAGAAACGGCATGCTTTTCCATGTATTCACTCATGTCTATTCTAATCATTGCCGATTCATCATCAAATAAAAACTCCGCAAGTGCTCTTGCCATTTCTGTTTTCCCAACACCTGTCGTACCAAGAAAAATAAATGAACCAATTGGCCTGTTCACATCTTGCAAACCTGCTCTTGATCGACGTATGGCATTGCTTATTGCCTTTACGGCGTCGGCTTGATTAATCACTCTTTGATGAATGCGATCTTCCATCGTGAGGAGTTTCGTTCTTTCTGTTTCCAACATTTTTTGAACTGGGATACCTGTCCATTTTCCAACGATTTCGGCAATATCCGAAGCATCAACTTCTTCTTTGAGCATTTTTCCTGTTGATTGCAATGAAGCAAGATGTTGATTTTCTGTTTCCACCTGCTGCTCCAATTGCATGATTGTCCCATAACGTATTTCAGCGACCTTTGCCAAATCTCCTTTCCGTTCATGATCAGCCGCCTTATTCCGCAATTGCTCGATTTCCGCTTTCATTTCGCGAATGCGGGTGATGCTTTCTTTCTCTGCTTTCCAACGTTGATGCAAAGCACTTTTCTTTTCTTGAAGATCAGCTAATTCCTTTTCGATCTCAAGCAAACGTTTTCGGGTGGCATTACCCGATATTTCCGCACTCATGGTGCATTCTCCTAGATAAATATTGATTGCAATACCCTATGGGGCATGCCTTACATGTTCATTATGCTTGTTGACGAATATGGTTTTGTTTTTGTCTATATTTGTATGCGATGTATTAGTTTTCAGCACATACTTGCTTTGTATATGGACCCTATCATACGATTATTCATGATTGTCATTGGAAGCTACTTGCTTGGATCATTTCCGAGCGCCGTGATCATCAGTAAAACCTTTTTTGGATTTGATATTCGGAAAAAGGGAAGCGGAAATATGGGTAGTACGAATGCTATGCGGATTCTGGGTTGGAAATGGGGATTGCTCGTTCAAATCTTGGACATTCTCAAAGGTGTTCTGGCAGTGTCTTTGGTTAATGTATTGTTTGATGGCCAAATGGCTTTCCCAAATCGTACACCATTTGAAGACATTACTGTCATGAAGATGATAGCCGGGGTTTTTGCCGTGATTGGTCATATTTGGTCGATATTTGTTGGCTTCAAAGGTGGTAAAGGCATCAATACCGGAGGTGGTTTTTTACTTGCCATCGCACCCACCGAAGTTGCCATTGCATTTGGACTTTTTCTCTTAGTTGTAATGCTTTCCGGGTATATATCCTTGGGATCAATGATTGCTGCAATCACGATTCCCTTGACTATGTTTTTACGGCATAATGTCTTCAGTGTTGAAATCCCCGGTTATCATATCATCATTTACTTTACCATTGCCACATCAATGATTGTAATCTTTGCTCATCGTTCTAATATTGCGCGAATACTTCATGGCAATGAAAGTAAATTCAGCAAGTTTCAATTGCTGAAATTTGGTAAAAAATAAGTCGTGATGACAATGGACAATCGTATAGGCATTATCGGCTCAGGTGGTTGGGGCACAGCATTGGCATCCATTCTTGCGGAGAACGGTCATTCCCTCTTGCTCTGGACGAAGGATATTTCCACTGCATCAGAAATCAATACTCAACACACAAATTCGGTATTTCTTCCTGGCATCATACTTTCCGATCAAATAGTGGCAACAACCGAAGCTAGCCTTATCAATGCTTGTTCCACCGTCATAATTACAGTTCCTACACAATTCATACGGCAAGTTCTTACCGAATATGGTTTTGACCTTTCGGGGAAATATATCGTGAATGGATCAAAAGGTATAGAGCGTCAAAGCTTGCTTACCGTGTCCTCCATTCTCAATGATATAAAACAATGCGATGCGATGCATTATGCAGTATTGTCAGGACCAAGTCATGCAGAAGAAACCGCTCGTAAAGTACCAACCACTGTAATGGTTGCATCGGCGAATCAGGAATTGGCACAGCATGTACAATCACTATTCAATAATCAATATTTCAGAGTTTATACATCCGGTGATACAATTGGTGCTGAAATCGGTGGCTCTCTTAAAAATGTGATTGCCATTGCGGCAGGAATCATAGATGGACTTGGCACGGGTGATAATACTAAGGCAGCTCTCATCACACGCGGTCTAGAAGAGATTGCTCGATTGGGTATGGCCATGGGGGCAAATCCAAGAACATTTGCAGGGCTCTCCGGACTTGGTGATTTGTATGTTACCTGTTCAAGTAGACATAGTCGAAATAGATTTGTGGGCGAGCAAATTGCAAAAGGCAAACATCTGTCGGAAATCTTGGAAGAAATGACAATGATTGCCGAGGGCGTCACAACTGCCGAATCTGCTTGGGAATTGAGCAGAAAATATCATGTTGACATGCCGATTGTGGAACAAATGTATTTTATATTATTTCACCAAAAAGATCCCGCACAAGCAATCACCGATTTGATGATTCGCGCAAGAAAGGCAGAAACACATCAATGATCTCATCATCATCACAATGAATACATCTTCAGAAGAAAGATCATATACATCCATCTTGCATGATTCAGGTGCGAAGAGAACATCGCTCTTTGTACATGTGCTACTATTTGTGCTCACCTGCGCTTCAACAATGATGGCTGGTTCTGCATGGGCCGGAAAAAATCCCGTTGAAATTACCAATTGGATCTATGGTTGGACTTATGCATCACTGTTGATGCTATTCCTGCTCACACATGAATTCGGACATTATTTCGCTGCAAAATATCATGGTGTTGATGCAACATTACCCTATTTCATCCCCTTGCCAATACCATTTGTTTCAATGTTTGGAACATTTGGTGCATATATAAAAACAAGAGGCATGATACCGAATCGAAAGGCATTGTTTGATATTGGAGCGAGTGGTCCGCTTGCTGGTTTTTTGGTATGTCTTGGAATATTCATGTATGGAGTATTGAATCTCCCCGGCATAGATTTCCTCTATTCGATTCATCCTGATTATAAAGATGCCGGCATAATGTATCCTGATTGGGGAATGTATTTTGGTGATATGCTACTATACAAAGGTTTGATTGCTTTATGTGTTGAACCGGGAACATATATTCCCCCTTTGAATGAGATGTATCATTATCCTTTTTTATGTGTTGGTTGGTTCGGAATGTTCGTTACTTCCCTTAATCTGTTGCCACTTGGCCAGTTGGATGGCGGACATATTTCTTATGCCATGTTTGGGGATAAACAAAGAATCATTGCAAGAATAGTTTGGTATACAATGATTCTACTTGGATTGGGTTCTTTTTTGGGTTGGTTCTATGAACAAATCGTGGTTGAATCTCCCAATCAAATCTATACAATGATTCAGCATGTATTTCTCCCGATTTTACTTTGGATAAAAATTCATGCACCATGGATATATGGCGGATGGAGCGGTTGGTTGTTTTGGGCATTCTTTACAAGATTTTTCATTCGCTTGGATCATCCTCCTGTTCCGGGAGAACATATCGGATTTATACGACAGATATTGGGTTGGATTTCATTCATCATCTTTATTAGCACTTTTGCTTATAATGGCATTTATGAAATTCCTAGAGTGGAACCTGTTCAATTCAAATTGCAGGAAGACTCCACCTCTGCACCAAAGAAATTTTTGGAGATGAAAACTATACATGACATCCAGACAACATACAATCATAGCCTTCCTTCTGATTTCTGCACTTCTGAGCTTCTTTCGCATTGATATTCCCGGAATGACAAAAGCCGAGGAGCGTTTTTCATTGCATTGGGGTATTCTTTCAATCTTTGGAACAACTCCATTGGAGTCAGACACATGGGGAGCTTTCACTGATCAAGCCCCTTATCTCTCATTGGGAGAGACACCATTCGTTAATCCACCATTACCTATGTGGGGTACTGTTGCCTGGGTTAAAGTAATGGGAGAAACACTTCCCTCATCGAGATTTCTTTCATGCGTATTGGCTTTGCTTTCACTTATTGCTATGTATTTCATTGCAGGAAAACTAGGAACATCCAATCATGCAATGTATGCTTCAGGATTTCTGGCCGGTTCATTGATTTGGAATGATATTGCAAGGCATGCCAGCCCAGAAATTTGGGGAATCACATTTCTATTGATTTCCATTGCATGCATATTGCCATTGTTGAAATATACCCTGCATTCACTCATTTCAAGAATATTGGTTTCTATCGGTTTAACCATTGCACTTTGCTGTTTGATTTTGTCATCATTTACTTACAGTTTGTTATTCATGTCCTTTGTTGTGTTATATGGCATTTTGAGCAGACCTACAGCACAACAAGTGAAATTCATTATTCCATCAATCATCATCGGGTTCTTAATCGGTTATGCTTGGTTTCTGAAGATGGATCTCCCGTATATGTCTCAAATGATTGACACACTTAAACAAGCGCATTATATTCCTTCTTCAATGGATTTTCAAACATTTATCATAGATGGCGCCCTCATGCCATTTTTTATAGTGGGATTCATATCAGGAATACAATCATTGATTAGAATCAAGGATATGCAAAAAGGTATTTCTTTCATGATGGCTTGTGGTTGGTTGTTTTTTGCTTATGCATTCACAGGCTTTTCTTTTGGAATTCTTCCTCCATTCATCCTCATTGCATTGCATGGTATTGGATCATTTCATGTTTTTGTTTCATCGAAAAGAGTTCAATGGATTCTGATTTCAACTTCATTTGTACTCGCTGCATTCGGTATTGCACCAAGAATGGTCGAGGGACTTGCATTGATGATGACTCAGCAGGATGTCACAGTGTATGGAATCATACCGCTCATTGCAATATTGTTGATATTCATTTCAGCTTTTATACTCAAATCCGATACATTGAATCATTTGGTTTACACTGCCATGCATAAAATCATTCTTGCACTTGTCATAGCTTCAATGATTAAGGTTGCATTTGCTAATTTGCTCGGTAAAACACGCATTTCACCGGATGCATTGGTTTATCTTCAACAAAAGACCATGATAGTAGATTCATTATCGGATAAGGATGCAACAACATGACACAAGAAATGACGCTTGAAACATTCAAAGAATTGATTTTTGATTTTGAAAAGAATAAGGAATGGAGCTATACTTCCGATATTCCATGCATCATCGATTTTTGGGCACCATGGTGTGCTCCTTGCAGAGCAGTAGCTCCTATCTTCGAAGAATTATCAAATGTCTATGAAGGAAAAGTACAATTCTACAAAGTGAATACGGACGAGCAACAAGAATTGTCTGCCATGTTTGGTATAAGAAGCATTCCATCATTCCTGTTTATTCCGGTTGGTGATCATCCCAAAATGGCACCCGGAGCTTTACCCAGAGAACTCTTTGTTGAAGCGATTGAAAAGGAATTGCATGTCACATTATGATGGTTGAATAGTGGAAGCATCCATAGCCATTATTGCAGCTTCCTTAATCGGTATGATAATTGGATTATTAGGTGCCGGCGGATCCATATTGATCATGCCTGTATTGGTCTATGTACTTGGAATACCTCCATCTGAAGCAATCACATATTCCCTGGGGATTGTAGGAATTACATCATTCATTTCTGCAATAAGGTCCACAAACGGTAACGATTCACAATTGAAATCAATATTGATTCCTTTTGGCATTGCATCGATATCTACTACTATATGCACGCGACTATTGATCCTTCCATTATTGCCAAAAGCATTTACAATCAATAATCACTCCTTTACTCTTGATTCTCTTTTCATGATTTTGCTTGCATTCCTGATGCTCCTTGCATCAAAAAGAATGTTGGTTGATTATTCACAAGATTCAGAATCTCAATCAACTTCACTTCGTTCTTTGATTGCGAAGGGTGTTTTATTGGGCATCTTGACTGGTTGCACAGGGATTGGAGGTGGATTTTTGATTGTCCCTGTTTTGCTATTGCATGGTGGACTCAATATGCAACAAGCTATTCGCTCTTCGATGATTCTTATCGCATGCAATGCAATCCCAGCTTTTGGATTCGATATATTGAATATGCACTCTATATTTCAACTTGATTTATTTTTACAATTGTTGCTTTTTTCACTCGGGGGAAGTTTTGTGGGAATGCGTATTGCGCGCTTTACTCAGCAGGATATAATAAAAAAGCTCTTTGGAATACTGATTGCGTTAATAGCATTCATGATTCTTCTTACAGAATTGACATAAAAAAAGCCCCGGCTCTAGTGAGTCGGGGCTTTTGCTATATATTCTTTACATCATCTGATGATGCTGAATGGAAGAGATATTGTTGCACCGCTCTGAGAACGAAGTGTTACTGTATATCTACCTGCAGCAAAAGATGCAACAGGTAATTGATATGCATGCACACCAGGATCAAATGAACGGGTTTTTGCAGTGTACATCACTTCTCCATTCAATGAAGTAACTGTGATTGTCAATGCAGTAGGTTCCGCAACTGTGAATGAAATGTGAGCATCATGAGCAGTTGGATTTGGCATGATTTGCACAGAACTTGTAAGCATCATATCTTCTTTCACACCTGAAACAGCTTGTTTTTCACCGGTTAAATTCACTATGAATGTTCCCGTTTTTCCAGTGGAGGTAATGAGTGTGTTCAATGTTAACACCGCATTATGAACGCCATCTCTTGTTGGATTGAAAGTAACTTTTGTTTGGAATTTTTGCCCTGCAGGAACTACTGTTTCTTTGATGTTCACAGCAAATGCATCTTTGTCCGCGCCACTGATGGTACCACCTGTAACTTTTACTTCCACATCAACATTGTTATTGAGCGATAATGTTTTTTCTGCAGTTGTACCTGTTTTACCAAGATTGAGGTCGGTAGATCCTGCAAGTGCCGGTTTATCCGGTACAGTTTGAATACCTTCTCCTACAAGATCAATACCTGATGTAGAATTATCCACTCCGCCATCATTTGATGTAAAGTCCATTGATGCGAGATAAGACTTTACCTCTTTCGGTGTAAATTCAATAGTGATTTCCTTCTTCTGACCAGGAGTCAATGTTAATGGCAAGGTTGGTTTATCAATAATTGTAAATACGGAAGCACTTGAACCGCTAACACCAATTGCTGAAATGTTCAGATCGCCTTCTCCGGTATTGCTTATTTCAGTTTTCATTTGTTTTTTCTGACCGAGTTCAAGAGCACCGAATTTTACGTCTGTGTTCAAAGTCAAAACAGGTTTTTTTGCAGCTACAAAAATATCGCCTGCAAGCCATTCAAGTGATTTGGTCATGAAGTTTTCACGTGGTACAAGATTGTCGTATGCTTCAATAGGTTGAGTAACGAAAACCAATTTTCCACCTTGTGGCGAAGTATAACGAACGCCAACAACATTAGCTGTGCTATTATCTGAATAAATAACTGGTACGCATGGCGAACCAGTTGCAAGCTTGAAGATATCTGTGAAGAAGGTATAGCTAGAGAAATTCTGATTAGACATACCATTGAATTGATCGCCAATTGAATCATTATCAAAACCTTTTACACCATATTGTTTTAATGTGACGGTATTGCCACTCAAAGTATAGCGTTGTTCAGTTTTTTGGAATTGCAGTTTCAGTGTATTGCTGAAGAAATTAATGACATCTTGATTTTTTCCTGCTGCTGTTGCAGTTGTTTTGTCAAATGCCCACCACATGGATTGTGGAGCAGAGAGATAGACTCTTTTGCCTGCTGCAAGCATATCAGACACTGTCTTCGCCAAAGGAGCTGCATCTGTTGTAGTACCAATCGGCAATCCATTATAGATTTGTCCATTGAGAAGTCCACCACCAAAAACACTGATGACAAATACTTGCAATTGATCCTTATATGCATCAATCAATGTTGCATTGTTGGGTAATTTCACAAGGCCTTGCCCGAAGCGTTCTTCAGAGCCAATCGCGCTTGCATAAGCATCATTGTTTTGATTTGTATTCAAATCATAAATGACAGCTGCCTTTGCAATTTCAGGCAATGCATAGACGCTTGTGCTTGAAGTTTTTGGATTTGTATTTTCCAGAGGTTGAGGTGTTGCTTCGATTACAACAGTTGCTAATTCAGCAACGTCGATTGCTGCAGGAGCATTGATTGTGACAGTCACATCAGCTGAAGCTCCTTTTGCGAGTTGCAATGTTGCTGGCTCTACACTTGCTGTCCAATCTGCAGGTAATGTTGATTTAGAATCATTTACAGAAAGATCGAAGGTCAAGTCAAAATTATTGTCATTTGTTACTTTGATGACTTGTGTTTTCTTTCCGCCTGCAGCAACTTTCAAATATGGAGTTTCTGTTTGCTCCAATGTTGCGCGAGTGGAACGAATAAGAAGAGATTCTTCAACTGCTTGAAGAATTTCTCTTGAAGTAACATCACCTGAATACTTTTGCACAAGACCTACAAGAGACATACGCTCTGGTTTCCATGCCGCATTTACAGTGAAAGAATAATTTTTTGTATAGACCGCTCCTGCTTTTGGATTATCAGGTATGACGCCGGTTGCGCCCCATGTACCATCGGCCATAAAACGAGCAACATGTCGATGAGGATAATTCTTTACCGGATTTCCTCTTTGATAAAAAGGGTGCCCGGATTGTGTATTGAATGCATTCACTTGATCAAACTGAGAACCAGATCCGATTACGCTGTCCTCAACAACGACAACATTCACTCGGACAGGTCCGGTAATATCACGATTGATTTTTGCTTCCAACTGGCATGTGATTCGACGAGTACCTGAATTGAATGAAACATTCTTCAAGTTCACTTCGACTGCAGCATCTTGACTGATGATGCCCGGAACATAACCTGCCCAAGTTTGAGGACCTACACCATTATAAATACGATTAACTGACCCACTTGGAACACCATTGATATAGGGTTGGAAATCACCCTGATTGGTCATTGACATTCCATCATTTTGATGAACAGCAACCATGATTACTTCTTCATCGGTGTATTGCTTTGATAATTCATCAAAAGCAACTGCTCCATTCGGGCAATATTGACACCATGCACCGGTGTACTTTTCAATGTATGCACGTCTTTTGGACTGCGCATTTGAAACTTGCGCTACAAGTCCCATGCAAATCACAAGGAACAATACCTTGCGAAAAAATGAGTTCATAATACTCATGTGATTTCTCCATATATAAATTGTGGTTAACATTTTTACATTCGTACTATCCCCATTAATCCAAATTACAAGGGATTAAGGGACTGAACAAAGAAAAAATACCGACAGGAATGTGTTTATTGTACACAATCACTTACCACTATCAGAGACAAGAGAGCATTCAAAAAATCACATGGTTAATATCCGCCATTTTGATAATATTCCATTTATCAAATACTCATTGCAAAGCCCCCTTATCTGCTTGATTTTTCATATTTTTGCCAAACTTTCCTTCTCTTATAGAACTATTGAACAATATCATGAACAATGATGCAGTTTTAGCATTAGAAAATGGCATGATCTTCCGTGGCCGGGCATTCGGAGACGTGAATGTCGAGGCAAAGGGAGAAGTAGTCTTTAATACATCGATAACAGGATATCAGGAAATCATGTCTGACCCAAGCTACAAAGGTCAGATTATGACGTTTACTTATCCACATATCGGTAATTATGGTGTAAATCCTGCTGATTTCGAATCTGATTCTCTCAAAGTGGAGGGCATCATTGTAAAAGAATGCTCCCGGACTTATTCAAATTACAGAGCTACCGGTTCCTTACAAGACTTGATGAAAGAACAAGGAAGAATTGGTATTCAAGGACTGGATACACGTCAATTGGTGCGTATTCTCAGGAGTGAGGGCGTCATGCGTGGCATCATTTCCGCTCAAGACAAAGATCCACAAAGACTCATTGAAGAAGCTCGATTAATACCTTCCATGGAGGGTTTGGATCTTACTCTTGGCGTCACATGTAATACTTCGTATGTTTTTGAACCTCAAACAGAGGAATTGATTCAAGATCCACTCATTCCCAAGAACAGAGTATTTCGTATTGCTGCCATTGATTATGGAATAAAGCGCAATATCCTTCGCAGATTGGCTCAGTATGGCTGCCATATAACTGTGTTCCCTGCCCATGCAAAGGCCGAGGAAATTCTTGCCATCAATCCCGAAGGCATATTTCTCAGTAATGGTCCTGGAGATCCCGCGGCTGCAGTACATGCAATTGAGACAATTTCTCTTTTGGTGAAACACGGGATACCTACATTCGGGATTTGCCTTGGTCATCAATTACTTGGATTGGTATTCGGAGCAAAAACCTATAAGCTCAGATTCGGTCATCGCGGAGCAAATCACCCCGTGAAGAATCTGTTGTCCGGTGATATCGAAATCACATCTCAAAATCATGGTTTTGCTGTTGATCAACAAGGTTTGCCTTCCCAACTTGAAGCAACGCATATCAATTTGAATGATAATACCTTGTCCGGCATCAGGCATAGAGAATTGCCGGTGTTTTCCGTACAATATCATCCTGAAGCCGCACCCGGACCACATGATTCAGATTATCTTTTCAAGCAATTCATAGAGATGATGTCTGCTGGGCAAACCGTCTCCGCAAATTAAAGGATGAACTCATGACCTTCGAATCAATACTCACATCATTGAATGCAGGAATATTCACCATCACATTGAATAGACCTGATTCATATAATGCATGCAATGAACAACTTACCACAGAATTGCAAACAGCGCTTCAATATGCTCATGACACCGATGATGTACGCTGTGTTGTTTTGACCGGTGCTGGCAAAGCATTTTGTTCAGGACAAGATTTGAAAGATGCTCCATCTGGTGGTGGAAAGCGATCTCTGAAAGATTCACTTGAACGCAGATATAATCCAATCATTCGTTTAATTACCACTCTTCCAAAACCGGTTATCGCTGGAATAAATGGTGTTGCAGCCGGAGCTGGTCTCTCACTTGCGCTCGCTTGTGATGTTCGAGTGATGAGTGCATCAGCAAAATTGGTTGAAGCATTTATCGGCATAGCACTTATACCTGATTCAGGTGCAACATATTTCTACACCAAAATGTTGGGGTATGCAAAGGCATTTGAATTCGCAACTCTGAATAAACCGATCGCTGCTGATGAAGCATTGTCATTGGGATTGGTCAATCAGGTATTGCATCCGGGTGCCTTCCAAGAAGGATTGAATGCAATGGCTAAGAAATATGCAGAAGGTCCAACTCAAAGCTATGGCTATGTAAAATTGTTATTGCAGAATGCCCAGTCCACAACACTTGAGCATATGCTCGAACTGGAAGCTGAGTATCAGCAATTGGCAGGAGAGTCACATGACTATGCAGAAGGAGTGAAAGCATTCATTGAAAAAAGAGCTCCCGAATTTCTCGGGAGATGAACATCTTTACAGGAATTGAATCATGAAATTTGCAGTCCTTACAGGTGGTGGTGATAGTTCAGGTATGAATGCTTTCATCCGAGCAATTGTTCGCGCCACGCTCAATATACGACCTGAAACTTCAGTATGGGGAGTTCTTGATGGCTGGAAAGGATTAATATATAATGATTTCCGAAATCTCGACAAGGGTTCGGTTGCAGGAATTGCATCCGCAGGTGGTACCATTCTCGGAACAGTACGCGTCCCTGAATTGGCCACAGATCCTATATTGCAAGAAACAGCTGCAAGAAATTTACATGACAATCGCATCGATTATCTCTTTGTATGCGGTGGTAATGGCAGCATAAAAGCTGCTCATTCGATCAATACGCTCATTAAGGCAGAGAACATCAAAACAAAGATATTATGCGCACCCGGTTCAATTGACAATGATGTATGCAATGAGCATGGCTCATCCATTGG
>Ga0129336_10001258_pt1 | contig 15299 bp, 16 predicted proteins | sample CPB6_02_DNA_FD_96878 | JGI IMG/M metagenome (GOLD analysis project Ga0129336, IMG submission 96878) | Freshwater to marine salinity gradient microbial communities from Chesapeake Bay, USA - CPBay_Sum_0.6_0.2_DNA | ecosystem: Environmental > Aquatic > Marine > Coastal | place: USA: Chesapeake...
GCCTTGTTATAATAGAAATGTCAAGTATCAAAACGAGAAAAACTCGTTGATTGCTTCTTCATCCTCGCTGTACAGATCCCATCTAAGTGCCTCATAAAAGCTCTTGAGCTTCTTTTCTAACTCAGCATCCCAGATTCGGTTACGATCAATATATTGACCAATAAAGTCCATAATTACCTTTGGATCCTTGCCATCATCTTTAAACGCAAGTCCGTCCAAGCCAAATGGATTGCTTTTAAGATATGCCCACTTGATTTTTCCGCCGTTCATAATAGGCTCGGTCTCGGTAAGGTTGTATCTCTTTAACATATCGTTGTATGCAAGAGCAGCCTTACATTGAGCAGTAGAACCATCAACGAAATGAAATAGACCGCGATCCTTGGGATTAAAGTCGGTCTTGGCGTCTGTATTAGATATAAACTTAACAGAAGTATTCTTGGCGATATCTTCGAGATTAAACGCCTTCATAGATGACTTAAAGTCCAGAATCTTCTTGTCTAACTGCTTCTTCTCTGTTCCGCGAAGGATGTCTTCCAAAACAGAACTCATAAAGTCTCTGAACTTCTTGGGATAGGATGAACGCACAACGTCCAACCCTTTGATTTCAATATCGTTTGTGTCTTTGCTCAGTTCCATATTATATACCTTAAGCATCGCATAACGCTTCTTAACAATCCAAAATGCCGCTTGAGCAACAACGTCAGGAGCAATCTTGATGCGATTGTCTGTGCTGTTGAACATCTTTACCATCATCACCTTGTAGAAGTCATTAAGACCATCCGCAACCTCGTTAATAGTATTGATGGCATACGGTTTGATATCATCCACATTCTCGTGTTTGGCGAGTGAGTTTATGTCAAGATACAGCGAGTCTGTGTCGATATAGATTACATAATCTTTATCGGTTGTCTCACAACGCTTGTTAAAACGAGCATTTACAAACTTGGCACTCGTCTTGATGATTTCCTGACCAGTGAGTGTAACCGCAGACGCATTGTCTAGGTCATAGAACCTGAAAATAGGCAGACCAAGAACACCATACAACGAGTTGAGCAAAATCTTCTGCACTTGCTGGCGTCGCTTCCAGAATGTAGTAGCAGCCTTGTCGCCACTATCGGATGCTTCTTTCATCTTGTTTTTATACTCAACACGTTCAGCAAACCACTTCTTGAGAATGTCAGGAATACAACCAATCTTCTTCTGGTCATATACAACGCCATTCGCACTCACAGACAAGTTGTTCTCGGCGAAGAACTGGTTGAGTTGCTTGTATGTATATTTGTCGTCAGCAAAATCAACAATGTCTTCAGTCTGCTTGGCATACTTCTCCGCGCTCCAGTTGTTGATTACTGCCATCTTAGTCTCCGGAGAGATGTTGATGCTCATAATCACGCTAGGATACAGAGAGTTGATATCCGCAGAACACACCCAGTCATAACGACCGGGTACAGGGTCTTTTACATACGCGCCAACAAATCCTTCTTCACTGTCATCGTCATCCCCTGCGCTGTCATCGTCATCTTTACTCTGTGGCTTATTGGGGGCGACGAGCTTCTTGCGGCGAAGATATGTAAGCAAAGCGCCCTCAAGGAACTTGGAAGAGATATGAAACTCTTCATAACCAACGTGACAAACGTGACAGATACTCATCGCAAGGTCAATGAACTGCAACTTGTCGTTCATCTTGCGAACAAGCACAATATCGTGCAAGTTATACTCAATGAACTTGTTAATGTCGGTCTTTTTTAGATTGTCGAGAGACCCTTCAAAATCCACTTTACCTACACCAAGTTCTTCTTTGGCTACCGTATCAAGACGATAGTTGGGAAGATTCTTCTGGCTGTATTTCTTATACAAGAGAAGATAGTCCAGCGTATTCACACCAGCAATAGTCATCTTATTCTTGAACTTATTAAAGTAACAAACGTTGATAGGCGACAACTGCCCAGCAGTATCCTCATCAAATACCTTAAGCAGTCGAGCGTGCAGATATGGAAAGTCGAACCCGTCGATGTTCCAACCCGTCGCAATGGTGGGATTGACTTCTTTCCATTTGGCTAAGAATGCCTTGAGCAAGTCTTCTTCGTGTAAGTATGAAGTTACTTCCGCGCCGTGCATTTGACCCGCATTCACAACTCCTTCTTCGTCAAGAACAAAGCAATAGTATTTATTCCTTGCTACATCGCACAACGCAATAGCAGTAATCTTTTGTACAGGATGTTCCACATTGGGATATCCTCCAGTAGAATCCACTTCGATGTCAAGCACCGCAAGACGATGATTGGTAGAAGCATCGTCGCTACCTCCATAAACATCTATAAGGAAACGAGTTTCGACAGGAACATCGGACTCAAGCAATGAAGAATCTCGTGGATTGAACTTCTCAACTCGCTCAAGTTCTTGACCATAAATGGACTTATACTTGCCACCTTTCTTCTTCCTATAAGCGTATGGCACATACTTAACCTTGGCATAACCATTTTGGTCATCCCAAACGTGCACAAAGTTGGCTTTGCGATCATAGAATACGGCTTGATACATACTACTAATCTATTCAGAAATACCAAAAAGTCAAGGCTGCAACTAACAATTAATTAGAAAAAGTAAGAGTGACCGGGATATAACTCATTCAATGTTTTTTGGTTTTGATGTATCCAAGAGCATGAAGAATTAAATTTATGTCTAAAACAATTGCGAATTTCTTCTGGAATATTACAATACAATCCCAACGGATCTGCTTCCCAATAAAGCTGCCATCCAGTATCACCAAAGATTGTTATTTTCGTATCTCTTTCTATTTTTTTATTCTGCCTATGTCTTAGTAATGGACCATATTCACAATTCGCAACCATCGCTATATTGTCAAAATTTATATCCATCATTTTTAAAAATTCAAAATTAAAAAGAACTACGCATTGATGTATCCGAGGCAAATAAAACTCATCGTAGTTCACAAATAAATTCTGAATTTTTGATGAAGTTCTCAGGTTATTTTTGAATTGTTTTTCGGTTTTCCATCTATGCCCAATATCGAGTGCTTCTTTAACAGCCCACACGGTATACTTTTTTTGTATCGCATTTTTAACCCATTGATAAAAGTCTCTGTTCAAAATTAGAACGTCGGAATCAAAATGCAAAACCCATTCCGTGGTTACGTGTTTCAACATTAAATCTATCGCTTTTGAATGAACGCGATTTTCACCATCCTCTAGTAATTTAAAACTGTGTTTTTTTGACATTTCCCTTACATATTCCGTAGTACCGTCCACCTTTGAAGCATCATTATTGTAAACTATAAGTTCCCAATTTTCTGGCAGAGGAAACCAAGAATCCATACATTCTTTTACTATCGGTAAATTACCAAAAACTGACGATATTATCGTTATTTTATCGGTCATATAACAGTAACGCTATCGAACCCTTCAGATTTTGTTGGGGCGTATAATTTCGACGCCTGTCTATCTATTACCCATTCCGGTACTTTGCGGTCGCGCTTGTTATTCTGTGATTTGCAAACACTTATGGGAGTGTCAATGAAATATGCACGCACTTCGGCGTTGTTCTTTTTTCCGATATCAATCCAATCTTTACGGTCTCGTAATGTAAGACTAGTAGCATCGATGATGGCATTCTTACCTTGTTCAAGAATATCATTCACGCGCTTTTTAGCTACGTCAAACACTCTACCATTTTGACTTTGGTCTTCGGCGTTGCCAGTCAGTTCAAGTCGAATAGCATCTGTTTCAACGAGTTGTGCGTTGAGAGATGTCTTCAATCCATTGGCATATGTGCTCTTGCCAGAGCCGCTGATGCCGATCATGACTGCCAAAATAGGTTTGTTCATAACCAATTTATGCTACAACGTTCTCGTGTTGTCAAGAAACAAATCACTTTTTATGAATCACACAAAGCTTGTTGTTTGTATAAAATTCTACTCGGTCCACCATCGATAATAGATTTTCTGGAATATATTCTTTGCACATATCTGTCTTGTCTCCGACAGATTTGAATATTTCCACTGTCAATTTTGCGACCTGCAAATCCTCAATGCAATACATTCCACCGGAAGACATTGATTCGAATAATCCGCAAAATGAAGCGATATGATCATTTGTTTTGTGGCTACCATCATCGACAATAAAATCGTAATTGCGATCCGACATTAGTTTTAACATTGCTGGGTCATCCTGTTTACCAACAAATATTCTTATATTTTCTTTTTCCAAACCTTTTTTGTTTGCATTTTTTTCACTATGATCTAATCCGGTTATATGACATTTTTGATTAAAATATTCATCCCACATTCGTATGGAAGTTCCACCACATATGCCTATTTCCAGCATGTTTGCAATTTTTCTGGTTTGTAATAGTTCGTGGTAAGGGATCGTATAACCGTGACCAGGCAAAGTGTGCCTAAACATAATCCCGTCGGGTATTTTTTTGTCAGTTCCATATTTTACCGCCAAGTCGTTTAGTATGTTCATATTAATATCATTGTTTTTTTGAATTTTTCATGCGCAATTCTAACAACTGTTCTCTGTTGGCGGCTCTCCAATTTACCGTACTATGATCCTTATGTTCCCAACATCCCCACATATCGTCTGGATATCTTCCAAAAAGATCCTTTGTAGAAGACACCCAAAATAATTGCCACGAAGTATCTCCCCATATCAATAGATTTTCCCGCGCTCCATTATCTTTTGTTATATTGTGCTCTAGCCTATGCGGAGATACAGTAAGCTTATTGTCGATGAAAAATTTTCTTTCAAAAAGTAAATTCCAAGAATATGTGCGTAAAAGTTTTACTCTCGGAGTTTTGTATATATCCGGAAGAGGAGATGTCCGATCCACTCTTCCCCATACCTTGAACTTTTGCTCATTGATTACAGATTCTGCCATAGAATAGAATTTTTTATCAAGAAGCTTTGCGTCCGAGTCCAGCATGAGTATCCAAGGAGAAGTTGATTTGGCAATAAGTTTTTCTATCGCCAGTCCATGAGCAGAATCAACTCCATCGTCTATGAGTGTAAATCCAAGTTCTTTTTGTTTTTCTACCAAATATTGTTTTGTACCATCAATTTGAGACGCATTGCTGTCATAGATATACACCTTCCATTGGTCGGGTAATGGATATAAAGATTCCAAAAACTCTTTTACTACCTCAAGATTTCCCATAGTAGCTATAACGACATCAACTTTGCTTTTAATATCCGACATATTTAATTAAAATTTACGCTTGCTGCGTATTTTTTTGCAACATGTTCCAAGCAATGTCTAAGATCCCCAAGTCGTCTTGGTTTCCAATTCTGCTCAAATACTTTGTTGGCTTCTGGCAACATATTTGATATGTCTGGGTGGTATCCAACACCATTAGCAATGCCATACATTTCAATTTTCTTTATATTATGGCATTTGAGGACATATCCAAAAGCCATTCCACCCGTGGTCATTGCTGGCTCTGGGTCAACAAAACGCTCGTCTTTGACCGACCATGTATGCAAGTTATAAACCAAGAACTCAAAATTAAACCTCTTATATTTTTGTATTATATGTTCATGAGTTAAACTTTCCTTTGGGTTGCCATTGATATGCGGATGAAATGGTATTGCCAATGTTTTTACTCTGTTGAATACTTCATCTGGTATACCTTCGAGTCCTTCCACATCGTTAGCAAACAGATAGTCAATCTTATCCATGAATATAGCAGCATGATTTACAGCGACGAATATGTCATCTGGATAATCGTCGTGTTTTAGATATTTAGCGGATGCTCCTTTACCAACAATATGTGCCGTTCTCATGCGTTATTTTTTTTCAATTCGTCTATTTGTTTTTTGTTCTTTCCCATCCATGTCCGTGATGCAGCCTCTTTGTGCTCCCAAGATTGACGGATATCACCTGGCATAACTTGGAATTTTCCATTTCCATGAGTTTCATAGTATAACTTCCAAGCGGTATCTCCGGTCAATCTTATTTTTGCTGTATTCGGCAACAACTCATTGGTTTGAAATATTTGTGCTGTCCCCGATTTGAGATTGCCACCTTCAATTATAGTATTTGAAAAATCTAATCCCGCTTCATCAATATATTTTTTGCTAAATAACATCACATAAGGTGCAGCTCTTGGTAGATGCAACGTATAAAAACCTGCGGTTTGTGGATATTCCTTAAATTTCGAACGATTGTACTGCTCGACTATCCCGTACACTTTTTTGTCTCCGGTTTTTATTGTTGTATTCGCCCAAGTATATAATTTTTTGTTTAACACTTTGATATCAGAATCAAAGTGCAACACCCACTCCGTCTTTACATGTTCCTTAAGCAGGAAATTTATGGCATCTGGATGCGATCTTATTTTATTGTCTCGTACAAGTGTAAAATTATATTTTTGATGCAATTCATCCACATATTTGTCAGTGCCATCAATCGATGAAACTTTTTGATCATATACAATAAGTTCCCAATTAGACATCAATGGAAACCAAGTAGGCATACATTCTTTCATCACTTCCAGATTTCCAAATACAGAAACAATCACTGTCAATTTAGGATGGTCGGTACTTATGTCATGAACAGTGATATCCTTGTCGCTGCTGTTATTACCGTGTATATTCCATTTTACCAAACCATATCCAAGAGACATTACATTTGGAACAATTTTTGGGAAGTCGCCATGTTTTTCCTGATATATGGACTTTGTGCAAGGATTATTCTGGCACAATGTCAAAAACATAGGGGTTTTTTTCTGGGAGTATGGCATCATATAATACTCCTTCTTTGTGCCATAATCGAACTTGGTCGGCTGGGCATATATCAGAAACTCATCCCATTTGTCCTTGTTCTGAACATATGCGGTTTGTATTTTTTCCACATAATCGGGCGACATCCAATCATCACAGTCGTGCCTTGTCTGAAGCTCATACTTTTGTTCCAATATATATTTGTTGTATGTTTCCACGTTTCCTACCACCGAAAAAACATTCACGCCTATATCCTTGCATATTTCTTCCAAAGCAGCTTTATGGCGCTCTCTCACAATCAAGCAAAGGTCAAAATTTTTGCATGTCTGGAATTTCAGCGCGGGCACAAAAAAATCTCTTATTACGGGAAAATACTTATCGAACAAAGTATCGTCGTTGAAGCTTATTCTTGTTGTTATTATATGTTTCATTATATTTATCCGTCCTCATTTCTATCCTTGAAATAACAATATATGTCATTATACACACGATAGTCCGCATTATATATTTCAAGTATTCCGTTCTTGTCTATTTTCAATGACTTTGCCCAGTTAATATTATCAGATATGGCATGTCTTTGAGTATATTTCCTGTCTTTTTTTTCTCCATGCCAATAATGAACTATTTCTCCGTCAATATAAGAACAGGATTCGTTTACATATGTTGTTGTGACTTCTTTCCAGTCAAAATATGGCTTGAACTTTTTGTGATATCCACAAGCCCGTTGCATTGATGGGTCGGTCAGATTTGCATACATACTGTACAAAAATACGGAATCCCCACCACCCATGAATGAATATGGAAACAACCCACCACCATCTTTCCAAAGTTTTCTCCTAGCAGCAAGTGCGGCGCCTGGTGTGCCTATATATTTTCTTGCTTCAATTTCTGCATTTGGTCCGCCGAGACTCATCAGTCCATTGATATAATCGACTTCTCTGCCAAACTGATCCGTGAATATTTCTTTGGAAAACAACTGTATTACTTTATAGTGATTTAACTTGTTGGAGGCTTCGATGTACCATTGACGATTTTTAAAATATATATCATGGTCGATCCACGCTATCTTTGTGTATTTTTCAGGAAGTATCTTTTCCAGCATATTTATGCACGATTCTTTCTGGAAGCACACATTTTCTCGATTTACTTTTATCTTTATCCAGTTAGCGTATTTTTCCGTCTCAAACTTTCCACTCAAAGAAAGTTCTACTCCATACAGCGGAACATTGTTGGACTCCATATCCAATATGAAACGATGAAGATTTTTGACAGGACTGTTGAAGTTTGCCCAGTTAAAATGAACAGACACCACCGCCATATCATTCACATCGGTTATTAATTCTACATCTCCGTCCTCTTTTCTTGACATAAAATACGACATTATGTCGTCATAAACTCCTTGCGGTACATTGTCTATTTTAAGCAAGCCGTTTTCATCTAAACTAACACTTTTATCAAAATCAATTTTGGTCAGTATGGAATTGCGATACACATAAGAACGTTCTTTCTTGTCTCCGTGCCATTCGTGTAAAAAGTTTCCTGAAAGATAGGTGACATCTTTATTGTTTGCGTATGCTTGTATTTTTTTCTTCCATTCCGAATATCTTAAAAAATTCATGTCGTGGGTTGGGTTGGTGAGAGGCACATCAAATATGGTATTGATGAATATGGTATCCCCAGATCCCATCAGTGAATATGGATACAGTCCTCCGTTATTCCAAAGATCTCTTCTTGCAGCCCACGCTCCACCAGGATGTCCGTAAAAACCGCGCTCAGGTCTTGGTCCACCGTTGCCCATTATTCCAGCGGTGGTAGATATTATTTTTCCAAACTTGTCAGTGTCTTTTCCGGCAGTATAAAGTTGAACTAGCTTGTATTCTTCAAGTTTTTGAGATGCTTCCGAATACCAGTTTCTATTTGTAAAATACAAATCGGTATCTATCCAAGCGATTTTTGTGTATTGTTCCGGAACAAACTTTTCAACAATATTTATGCATGGCTCTTTTTGGAAACATATGTTTTCAGTTTTTACCTTTATATGCTTCCAGTTTGGTTTATTTTTTGTAACAAACTCGTCGGTCAACGAGAGCTCAATTCCATAAACGGGTATACCATCTATATCCATCTGATTAATAAATCTGTTCAAATTTCTAACTGGGTTTACAAAACCGCACCAATTAAAATGGCACACGACGACTGCCATATCTAACAGATTGGGTCTCATGTTTATAAATAAACCGGGTTGGCCATCAACGTCCGATGGCGCTGTGTTTTTTTTGATAGGATACTGATGAATATCTTCGTTCAATTCGTATTGACTCATCTCATACTCGTTCATACTTTTATGAAATTAAAATTAAAAATGTGAAAGTTGGAAGGATTATTCCATTTCTTATTTATTCTATTTTCTATTATAATTCTTCCATATTTATTTCTAAGTTTTGAATTCAATCCTGTTTCTGGAAGTTTTGTTATATTACTGTCGTGGTATCTTCTATAATAGACCGGTACATCAAGAAAATATGTTTTGTGTCCTTGATTTTCATATCGTTCTGTGAATTCGGTATCTGCACCACATTTCCATCCAAAAAATCCAACCATTCGCAGAAAATTTTGCTTCTTAATAAAGAAAGATGCTTGTGCAAATCTATCCGAAAGCTTCAAGTTGGCGGGGTTAGTGTAGTCACTTCCATCTTGAAAGTTGTAAAATTTAAACTTCACTAAGTCCTCATTTTTAAAATTATTCATAATCACGGAAATGGTATCCGACATGAGTATATCATCAGAATCAAAGAATAAAATGTTATCGTATTTAGCATTGAGCGCAAGTGTATTCTTTATTACATATGGACCAACATTTTTTGGAAAATAACAAACTTTTATATTCTTATTCTTGAATATAGAATTCTGCGCCACAAATTTCAGTGTTTCATAACAGTTGTCTATACCAATCAGTATTTCGTACTTTTTACAAATTTTTGCCGATCTTATTACAGACCGAATACATTCCTCCAAATAATCTACGTTTTTATACGTCGGAATAATTACCGACAATTTGTAAGTTTTTTTACAAATTTTGTATAACCATTTTATCATATTTTACACGCTCCACTGCGGGTTAGTTTCTGTTGGTGTTGGTGTATATGTACGAGTTGGAGTCACTGTTGGAGTAACTGTTTTTGTAGGGGTATACGTAGGAGTTCTTGTAGGAGTAGTAGTTTTTGTTGGAGTAACACTCGGCGTTGCGGTTTTCGTTGGAGTATATGTTGGTGTAGGAGTATTCGTCGGAGTCGTCGTGTTTGTCGGAGTATTCGTAGGAGTTGTGGTAACCGTTGGAGTAGTTGTTGGCGTTCTTGTTGGAAATGGGGTAGGAGTGAAAGACGGTTGGATTGTTGGTGTGGGGGTGGTCGTTGGGGTATGTGTAGCCGTTGTTGTTCTAGTAGGAGTGTATGTGGGCGTGTTTGTAGGAGTGACAGATATTGATACCGAAATCGTTGGGGTTTGTGTTGGCGTTGCTGTGCAGGTAGGTGTTACCGTTGGTGTAGGCGATGCCGTTCTTGTAACAGTGGGAGTAGGAGTTGGCAATCTAATGAGTGGATTCAACTTCGCCAAAAGTTTCCATCCAGTATTAAAATTTTCAGCAGATTCTTTTACATATGTATAAGATCCTGTTTCTATTTTAGAAAGTAAACCCACATCTTGCAGAGTTCGCATCACAAATGGACCAGCAAATGGTTTAAATATAACTTCTTCCCACGTATTTGCATTCGATCCAGAGTAGTTAATTTTATAAAAAGAACCAGTTTTGTAAAACAACCCGTTTTTTGGAGCATATAATATTCCATTTGGATTGCCATCTGGTGGCGGCATTCTTTTTATAATAATACTCATATCTATATTATTATAACTATCAAATTGGTATCAAAAAATGTCATATATTGGAACATCTGGCATCTATTAAACGCATTTTATTCCACTTACCACAATGGGGGCAATTAGATACGACTCTGGCGGCAAATGGTATTAAAGTTCTTGGTTTAAAGTTTAGATTACAACTTCCACAGACAACAATAATGTTTTCCGACAAATATGATGTATTAACATATTTGGGAAAACAAATATCTTCTGGATTGATTTGTAGCTCAATCATTTTCCTCTTCTTCGATATTTTTGTTATTTGGAGGCCAACCACGTACCAATATAGCCAGAGTTTCTGTAAAGAAATCTCCAATATACTTAATAACAACGAGCATCGAGCCTAATATGGTGAATATCAGCAAAAACAAAAAGATAAACTGAGCTTCGCCGCGCCAACCTTTTAATATTTCAATAAAATCATTATACATATGCAACCCATTATACAGATTTAAATCTTATTTACCAGTTTTTTTATCTGTATCTTCTTCTTTTTTCTTGTCCGTGGCTTTTTTCTTATCTTCTGTTTCTGGATTCCAATTGAATAATACCGGCGGTGTTGCTTTTTTCCATCCGTTCGTTGCGTCTCTTTTAAAATAATACAGCACACACTTTTTACGTTTTCGCTCCATTACTTCTTGATTGATGGCGCGGATGGTTCCTACAACAAGATTTAACGAACCATACGATACCGGCTCTCCCATATCACTATCATATAAAGCATATGTAGCTTCACCCAGTTCATACCAATAAAATATTGGCTCATCATATCCTATTTCCTTTAAGTGTACGGGCTTCTTTTTCATATATACATAAATAGAAAACCGTTGGGGTTTATTCCCAACGGTTTCTATGATTATAACCTTTTATTTCTGTTAGTTAGCAACAGCATTAACAGAAGGAGCAACAGCAGCGGCAGACTTGGTCTTCTTCTCGGACTTAACCTCGGCTACGGTGATAGCAGCCTTCGGCTCATCGCTGAACAACACCCCAGCAGCCTTGGCAGCATTAAGGATTTCCTGAGAAGGATTCGCAGGAGCGAAAACAATCTTAGGACGACCAATGGCGGGCTTGATCTTGCCGATGGTTACGATTTCCTTGCTTTCAACTGCCTTCTTGACCCTGAAACGCAGGGTGATATTCACAACGTCCGGATATTTGTTCTGGACATCGTCAATAGTAAAGTGGCTCGTGGGCCATTCGATGTTAGTAGCATTTTTCTTTTTTGTGTTTGCCATAAGTTTAATTATGTTATTTGTTAATTATGTTATTTGTTTTATTAGTCAGTTTTACCTCACTAAAGTTTATTCGTTGTTGCGAAAGCCTTCGGCATATCCATCACGGAAAGCATCGCTGGCGTCGTGGTCGAGGTTGGTCATATATTCCAACTCAAAGTTAGCATCGTGCTTGCCTTGGTCATATCCAGCCTGATATTCAGCGTCATCTTCCGATGAACAATCACAGCTATCTGTTCCACAAGAATTGTCTTCTTCGGAATCATAATCTCTGTCGTTATCATCATAATCGCCATCATAATCATCGCTATAGTCGGCGTTATAATCAGGCTCAAGGTTGCCAGCATTGCTGGTATAAACAACCTTATCAAGTTCCTTGACTACATCCTTGATTTCGCTGGCGACGACATATTCGCACACACGCATCTTGGTGTGACCCTCGTACTTAGGAACGCTTACAACGTCCTTGGGATTGACTTTAACCAACAGCAAGCGGTTGCCGTTTGCGGTAGGAGCCTGACCCTTGACGAAGTGACCGTAGCCAACAACATAGTCAAGAGCACCAACGTGCAGACCATTGCTGCAATCGGCACCGTAATTGTCGTCAACCATATTTCGAGGCATAGACACAACTGCGCCAATAGCATTATTAAACTTGCCGCTATAAATATCCGTATAGTCGTTGCGAACTGCCTTGTAGGCGAGGAAGCAACCATCGTCAGTGATGGGCAGACCATAGTTCTCAAGGAACCAATAAGTCTCATCCACAGCACGCTTGCTGGGGTTCTGCATGATGTTCTCAAGGAACTTAATCATATGGTCAAACTTGAATCCCTCACCCATCATCTTAAGGATACGTTCAGTGAGTGTATTGTGAAGAGCAAACTCATTATAAAAAATTTGCCCATTATCAATCTTGATGCGACCAGAGGCATAATTAGTAACAGCCTTAGCAACATTGACGAGATTCTCGATATTAGAGAAATCACCAGCCTTGATGCTTTCAACAATCTTATTATAGTTAGGGTGGTCAGTCGCCACGGTCAGACACTCACCATTAAGGTAGAGTGTGACGGAACCATTTGTCTTGATGACATACGGGATGGTAGTAGTAGTATTATTCATAAGAGTTCTTGATTTATATAAGCTATATTATGTAGATTTTTATTAAAATGTCAATAGATATTATGACTTTTCGTCGATGAAGTTAATAAGTTTATAAATCACAGAGGCATTAGAGCTATAAACATCGATTGCATCCATCAAACCGAAATACTTTGTATTAAGAATATTCTTGAAATCGATGAGATTCATAGGAAGTTCAACGTGCTTTTTAGCAGTAATTCCAAGAAGGCTCATCAAACCAACATTAATATAGTTGTTAGAGTCCAAGGAAACTTTGGAATATGTGGAGACAAATGTCTTAAACATATTACGAGTATCCTCGTTGTTGATGTTAGTGACGATGCTAGGATGGCGACTTAGCTTATGATATACAGAACTAAAATCGCTAAAGTGGTTGCGCTGATTATACATATAAACCTTCTGTTCATACTTTTCCTTGTTCAGCTTTACAGTATTCTTGGCCAAATCAAGGATATTCACCCACTTACCAACCTTAAGAAGGTTCTTGTTCTTAGAGTTAATACCATAGATGATTTCTGAAGAAATAGCCTTTTCGGATACAAGCAAGCGAATCATATCGTCCATCTGTTTGGAAATATCAGTAGAATTAGCGCCATCAATCTTAACAGGATACGAATAATGGAAGTCGATATAATAATTTGTATCGGTAGAATTGATAGTGGCGGCGCGGCGGCTCCAAGCTACACTTCTATTGGAGTTTTTTGTAGTATCAAAGAATTCCTTGATAGAAGCAACATATACTTCGTCCGTACCAACAACCTTCTTAGCACGAGGGGTAGGAGGAGGCTTGGGCAGAGATTCTACGTTCAGCACTTCAGCATCACTCCAACCAAAATGGTTCTTTAGAATAGAAACATTCTGACTGCCAGTAGTTTCATCAACGATGATGCGAACATTAGGAAAATTATTGTCAGAATAATTCTTGGAAGCCAGATGATGTAAAATTCTAGCCTTCTTGATATTAGAATTGTTAGTATAATAAAACAAAGCGTCCTTGCCATACGCAGCTACAATATGGTCCGTCTTTCTAATCTTGGTTCGATTGTTGCGACGTTCGACGCTATAAATAGGCAAGTTTACCGACAAGCCTGTCAAAGTAGAACTACGAAGAGTATAACAAGACACATTGCTATAATCAATGCGCTGACCGTTGAATGAAATATTGATGTCGCCAATGATATTACGAATAGAAGCGTGGGGACTTTCATAAGAATTATACTTGCTATGCAAACACATAGCTTCCCAACGGGTCTTTGGAATCTCGATATTCTTTTTGACAGTATCGCGAAGCTCGTTATACGCAATCTTCATCGCGGAGATGATGGCGGACGCAGTAGTGTCATTGGTGTCATCATACTGAAGCTGCTCTTTGTTGGGAGCAACTTCAAGATCACCGATATTGAAAAAGAAATCAAATGAACCATAGTTGAGCATATTGCCCAAATGCTGCACATTCTTGTTAAACAACACACGAGAAATGACATTGCTTGAAATGGGATAACAGTAGTTACCCATAAAAGCATACGATTGACGGTCGTCATATCTGCTGGTAGATTCACGCATAGCCCAAGTTTTTCCTTGATAGGTATACTTGCGAGGAGGATAAGTAATACTAGCACCCTTGATGACTGGACGATAACGGAAAGGTTCATATGCGCGGGTAATCTTGTCAACCCACATAGAGATGTCGGCAATCTTAACACCAAACTTTACCTCCAAACCATTATGCTCGTCAGTATCGGCAGTAGCCATATGCATAATATTGGGAGCACCGGACTCATCAATATAGCAGTTATAAACATACTTCTTTCCATTGTAGAAGGAAGTAACAGTAAAATTCTCCGTATAGTTAAACGGAGTCTTGCTGCCCAGACCCATACAACCGTCGCTATCATTGTCGGCGGTCTTGGTAGATTCAAAATAAGTAGTATAAATAGTATCAACAGCCTCGGGACTCAGTCCAGTACCAAAGTCACGAACACTAAACCACGGCTCAAGAGTATTGGGAGCGTGAACCTCGAACATCTTATCTGTATTACCAGCCTTAACGTGACTATCCCAAGCATTGGCTCCAAGCTCACGCGGAATAGCCAGAATAGGCTCAGAATAGAATCCAGACAGAATCTTGAACGCCTTGGCGCTTGCTTTGATCTTGAAACGAGAAGGAGCAGAGACGACGCTGGTCAGAACAGGGGAGGAGACAGTTTCGTTGATAATCATAATTGTTGTTGAATTATGAGACCAGTATGACCCAAGAATATAA
>Ga0129336_10001259_pt1 | contig 15297 bp, 4 predicted proteins | sample CPB6_02_DNA_FD_96878 | JGI IMG/M metagenome (GOLD analysis project Ga0129336, IMG submission 96878) | Freshwater to marine salinity gradient microbial communities from Chesapeake Bay, USA - CPBay_Sum_0.6_0.2_DNA | ecosystem: Environmental > Aquatic > Marine > Coastal | place: USA: Chesapeake Bay...
ACGCGGTGCTGCAACGTTCCCGCCGTGTTTTGAATCCGCGTCTTGAAACACTGCAACTCCTGTCCGTTGATGCCGAACGTACTCGATGAGTAGTTGCCCTCTCCGTCGTTGCTTGCGCCAGACGCATTTCCTCCGACATATGTACCGTTCGCCAACTTGATGTTGCCGTTCGATACGACGATGCCGGACGGAGTTCCTGGGAATATGTATTCCAGTCCCTGGATTGACCACGTTGTGCAGGCTGCTCTCTGTTCAATCAGGTGAGAGATCGTCGTGCTGTTCGCAAGTGAGATGGTCAGTCCGTCGATTGACGTGTTGCCGACGAGATCAAGCGGCAACGATCCGGTGGCTGGAGCCTCAATTTCAAGTCCGTTGACTGTTGCAAGATTCAACGCAGCAGACTTTACGGAACACGCATAGGCCACGAGGTCGTTGCACACGACATGCGGCCCGTCGATGACGAACCCGGTGCTGCACGACCACACATTGATGTGCGAATAAGAAGTCACGTTCCCGAGCACGTCGAAACCCGTTGCGTTCGGAAGATCGCGCACATGAACATTTCGGATTGCGCCCTCGGTTCCGTGTGGATTTGCTCCTCGTCCCAACTGAATGCCGTAAGTGATCCCGGACTCGTTGTTTCCATACAGGCCGATGCCGTCGATGGTGATTTTGTTCGCGTTCCCGTTGTCCGTAAGCCACACACCAGTCGTTCCGGCCTTGCACTTCAAGGCAGTCAACCATCGACCACGACCCGTCACATGACAGGCCGGTGGAATCACAATATTGCCGACGATGTATGTACCGGATTGAAGATGCAGAGGGAGAATTGATGTCCCAGACACAAGTCCGGTATTGGTCGTTGCCGCAATCGCCTTCGTGAAGGCTGTCGTCGAATCTGTCAGATTATCCGCAGAAGCTCCGAACCATTCCGGCATGATGCACGGCACGGACGTGGCGGAAAAGACGACGATGCCGGAACCAGCAAAAGTCGTGTTGAGATATGCAAGAAACGGCCCGTTGATCGTCAGCGTCACGCCGGAATTGACCGTGATGACCGCGCCATTTTCGACCCATACGTTGATCGTCGATGGAATCGTCAAATTGCTTGAAATCGTGACATCTTGGTTGATGATGAACGTTGCCGGATTGGCGCCAAATGAAGCAATGGCACTCGTAATGTTCCCGGCAAAGTCCGCAAGTGTCACCCATTCATTGAACTTGCTCGCCGCGCTGCGGGCGACCGCGCCAGTTCCCGCCGGCGTGTAGGTGACGAGGTCCGCGCTGGTCGCGCCGATGTTGCTCGTCAGGAAGTTCACGAACTCGATGTTGTCGGTCCCGGCCACGGGAGCCTGCGAGAAGGTCAGCGTCGTGCCGGCAATCGTGTACGTGCTACGCTGCTGGTACACGCCGCCGATGTAGACCTGGGCGCTGTTGCCGAGCGCACCCGGATCGCTCGCCAGCGTGAACACCGTCTGCGACCCCGTGCCGCTGAACACCTGCCGGGTGATCGTGGCCGGCGCACCGCTCGAGCCCGCCGTCACGACCGACGGCAGACCGTTGGCGTCGAACGACAGGAACGAGTTGGCGCGTTCAGTCTTCGTCGGCAGCTCCATGTTGAGCGTGCCGTCCGAAATCGGGATCTTCAGCGTCCGGTCGCCGATGTCGGCAATCTGCTGGATCTGGATCGTGGCCCGGTCCAGCGAGTCGGTAATGACCTCGGGGTAGAACCCGCCCTGATTCGTCAGGTCGGTGGGCTGGAGGTTAGCGATGTCAGAGGTGATCGTGACCGTGCTGGTCGCCGAAGCCGCGACTACCAACGTGACGGTTCCGCCTGGGTTGGTGTTCTGATCGCCATTCAGCGTGACGGTGTAATCGCTGTTCAGGACCAGCGTTGTTTCCGTGCCGGTTGAGGTGTTCAGGCGGATGACCTGCAAATCCGCAGCCGTAAACACCTTGAATGTCACGGGCAATGCCGTGCCGCTGATGTACGGCCCGTTGATTCGCGTCGTGCTGCTAATCGTCATGAGCCAACTCCAACAGTACAAGTTTCGAAGGTTTGACGCGCTTCAACAGCCTGATCGCGGGTTGAGTAAATGCCTAGATATTGTCTTGTTCCGCAGCGCGAACCTCTAGCAATCCATTTGCCGGTCTTGCGACATTGGTGTACCCCGATCACGCCAGAGGTATTGTCCGGTCGGCGCTTATATGAACCTCGATTCAACACATTGATTCGTGGTTCTACGCATCGGAGATTGCACCACCTATTATCTGTGCGATCACGATTGATGTGGTCAATTTGTTTATCAGGCCAACTACCAGTAACAATCCGCCAAATCAATCGGTGCATCAAATGCAATTTGCCATCAAACCAAATCACCGAATAGCCGTCTGGTCTTTTAGTACCAGCTACCGTGTCTTTCTGGGCGCGGCCATGCGAAATACGATGTAATACCAAGCCCGTATCGGGCTCGTACCGAAACACGCAATCAGGATTGCTAATCGTCATCGCTTGCTCTCCGGCGTGGCGGTGCCCGTAATCATCCCCCGGATCATATCGTAGGTCGATTCGGGTTCGATCTCGCCGCGTTCAACGTCGATCAGATATCCGGCTGGGCGACCGAGCGCCGACACCGGAATGCCGGTGAACGTGGTGATCATGGTGAGCACGTCGCGCACATTCCGGCCAGTTATATCCTTGTCTTCGTCAACTATGGCGACCACAGCCTTTGCCGTGCCAACCGTAGATGCCTCAAGCACGCTAATGGATGGACTCGTCAGCATACGGTCGTCCCAGGTCTTGTCCGTAAAGCCAGCCGTCAGTGCTGTGGTGATGGTGCTACCAAATGGGACCAGGCCGGCGGCATAGCGCGCTTGACTGCCAAAGAACCAGTCCAAGAACATGTCCAGATACGTTTCGTCGTCTTCTGGATCCCAGTCACTGCTAAACGTGCGCTTGATTGCATCCTCCACCAGCGCGGGCACCATGACGCCCATCAGGTAGATGTAGATCAATCTGCTCTTGCCGCTACGCCAACCCAAATCACGAACGGTCTTCACCCATTCGCCAGCATTGAGGTTCGCCATCGTGTTTCCCCATCCACCGAATTGCGTGAACGTGCGATAGAACGGAGTTCCAAACTCAAAGGCCGAAATGCTCTCTGGTGTTTGGCTACCCTGTGTCTGGCGCACAGCAAAGTCGGCACGCGCAATGGCTTCCGTCTGGGCTTCCGCTTCCGACGCGCCCTCCTTCTTCATCTCCACAATTGTTTGGTTGAACTTACCAAGCCAGGTGACAATGCTCACTACGTTCTGAACTGCACGCTGGGCAAACAAACCATGCTGATCTGACCATTGCTGGAGTTTCTGATATTTGCTTGGGTTCAACAGAATGTCATTCATTGTTGTTTGCAGTTCAAACATCTGACTCTGCAACACCTCTGCCATGAACGGAGACAGCTCCGTGATGGTTTTTGTAGTGCCACCCCGGTCGCCCATATACACCAAGAACGCAGATTTCAGGTTCCTTGGCTGTACTTTCAAACTTGCCGGGAACCAACCCGTGATGTTTGACAGTGCGTTGCGGAAGTTGCCGACGAAAATGGACAGGGCTGCGCGTTTGCGCAATCCGTTCAAACCCCGGTCAAGCGCCTTGAACATTCCCGGCATTGCTGCCTGTTGACGTGCCGTACGGATAAGCCACGGCTTTAGCATCGATTCATACGCAACAGGATTGAATCGTGCCAACAATGCCTTGAACTCACGATTCGTGAGGAGCTTGTTTGCGTCCTTTACTGCCGGCTGAATTATGCTGAATCGCAGTACGGAGTCGGTATGCGAGGCAATTACGCTCAGGTCGAGCGACAGAGCCTCGTTGTACCCAGCCACGCGGCTCTTTGTAAATCCAGCCCCGGTAGACGGCAACGAGTTCCGCCAATCGGCCTCCAGTTCGTCAATGCCGTCCTTGACGCGGGCGTCCTGCACCATGAACTTGTCGGTGGCAGCAGGCACGTAGCCGCCCCGGTACGTCCCGAACGGCGTCACGACCTCAGTGGCTTCGATCTCCTTGAAGTAGTAGCCATACATGTCGAAGTGAGCCCGCTGGGCAATAGGCTTGATCTCCTCAAGCAGATCCCAAATCGACTGCACGAAGTCGTAGTCCGCCTTCGTCAACTTGCCCTCGGCGATCATCCGGTTGACGAACGACCGCCATTTGCTGTCGTCCAGATTTCCGTCGGCGTCGAGCTCACCCCAGCCACGACCGAGCAACAACTTCCTGTAGTTGCTCTCGTTGCCCGTGTGCATCAGGGCTCCGAGCAGTTCGGCCTTTCCGATACCGCCGTTTCCGTTACCGAACGTGTAGTTGAGTCCCGGTGCAGCGATCTTGCCGACCGGCAATTCAAGTGTGTTCAATAGATCAACAAATCGCTTCACGTAGTTGTTGCGTGCCACCTTGAATCGGTCCACGGCCTGCAATACGGGGCGTACCAAATACTTCGTGAATGGTCCCGGGCCACCGATGCCATCGAGTGTGTCTGCCCACGTTTCAACACGAGTAGCAAGGGCAGCAGCCGTCAAAAGCGTTCGGTTGGCTCGGTCAATTGGTCCAGGCGCTTGGCGCTGGCCCACGCGCTCGCCGACACCGATGGCCTGCAACCGATCCGCCATTTCCTTCAGGACGACGTCAAGCGCCACGCGCTCGCCCTCAACCGTGATCTGGCGGTCACGACGAGCCTGAGCCCACAGCGCCTGCACCGTGTCGCGCAAGACCCTGAACTCGGTCACCGTCAGGTCTCGGTAGTCGGCGGTGCCAGACAGCGACTTCAGCACGATGGGGGCGATGCCGTCGTACAGCTCTGGCGCGTAGGTGCGCAACTGCTCGAGGTACTGGGCGGGCGACTCGCCACGCTTGCCGTACCCGTAGTACGACAGGATGGCCCGTGCCGCCATGATCGGCGCCATGTCGCGGGTCTTTGCCAACTTCTCGTCGGAGCGGAAGAACTTGCGGAAGTCCCTGCCGGCGACGGCGATCTCCTCCTTAGCCAACATGGCCTCGCGGGCCAACTGGTTCTGGACGAGCTGCTGACGCTTGGCGCGGCGGGCAACCTCAGCCGGCTCCCGACCACCGTACTTGGCGTCAAAGTCGGCACGCTGCTCCCGGGCCTTGGCAACCGCCGCCACGCCGGCCTCGGTCGCAGCCACGGTCGCCTCGTCCGGCGTCATGCCGTCGGCGATGGCCTCGTTGTAGGCCCGCGTTGCAGCCGCCTGGCCTGCCGTAGACGGGTCTTGCGGCTCCCGGTAGGCCGTGGTGGCCGTCCGCGCAGCCTCGGCTTCAGCGGCCTCGTAGCGCCTCGGATTGAGCGTCCGAATAACGACCTCGCCGATGATGTCCTGAGCGACCTGACGGGCCGCCTGCAACATGTCGTTGGCCGGGCGCCGCTGCTTCTCGAGCCACCGCTGCTCGACCGCGATGAACCGGGCCCGAGCCTCGTTGTGGATCGCCATGTCCACCGCAGCCTGACGCGCCTCAGGGGTCGCCAGGTCGGAGTTCTCGTCCAGCATCCGCTGGTCGGTGCGTGCGTCGATCTCCTCCTTGATCGGCTTGGCGGCGAGGATGGCGTTGATGAGTTCCACCCCGCTGCCGTAGCCGAACATCCCAGCCGCCATGTCGGGGTCAATACCGCCTTCCTGCACCATCCCGTACTTGCCGTACTTGAGGGTGGCCGGGTCGAAGCCCGCCGGCATGATCGCACGCACCTTGGCGAGATCAAGCTTGAACGCGCCCGTGGCCGCCGTCACCTCGCCCGTATCCGTGCGGATCGTCCCCTTCTTCAGGAACTCCATCGCCCGGTACACAGGCTCCAACTGCACCTGCGCCGAAACCTCCTCGCGGATCTCCTTGCGGGCGCGGTCGTGCTTGGATTGAATCTCGCGCAAGTACTTGCTCTGCGCGTTGCCGTACCACTGCAGCTCCTTGAGCGTGGCCTTCGTGAGTTCAGCCGTCGCCGCGTCGGTCGCATCCTGCTCAAGCGCCTGATACGCAGCCCACTCCGCATCGTTCATCCCGCTCTGTTCCTGCGTCTGGAACATCGTTTTCATCCCACGCACGGCCTGGGCGCGGGCGATCTGCTCGTCGGTCGCAAGCATGCGGTCGAAGACCTGGCGCACCTCTGGAGTCAGGATTGGCAGATCCTTGCCGAACTCGCGGCGGTAGATGGCGTTCAGGTCGTCGCGGATCGACTTGTATGCCCTGCGAATCCAGCGCGCCAGGCGGTCAAACACGCCGCGCAGTTCCACGCTCGGCGCCTTGTTCTCGTACAGATAGACTTCGAAGTTGTACGTGACACTTTCCTCCAGCGGCCTGCGCTGCTCAAGGGGCATTGAGTCGTACTTGGCGAGACGCTCGGCGAACGTCGCGCCCTCCACGCCCATAAAGTCAAACAAAGTCTCAAGGTCGGCCAGCACACGTGCAGACGGTGACGCACTACGCGCCATGCGGATGTATTCCGCAATCCGCAGGTGGATGAGTTCATGCGCAAGCGTCGAGGAATCGCCGCCCTGGTTGATGGTAATGATCAGGCTTCGGAGGTCGAACTGGCCGCGGGGGGCGCCGACTGCTGCCTGCTCAAACACCTGACTCTTCTCGATAGCCTGCAATGTGCGGGTCTGTGCCTGCACTCCGGTGTCATAATCCGGCACAATTGTTCCATCGCCAGCCTTGTATTCCCCGTTGTAACCGCGCTGGTACACCATGAACACCACATCCGGGCGTCCCGCATTGAACGACTGGAATGTTTCCGTATCCCACCCAGCGGGTGCATATTCATCGTTCCACGGCAAGCGAGCAACGGCCTTGAATCCATGCGCCGCGTAATACGATGGCAGAGCCGTATCGAAACAATCAAGCCGACGTCCGCCAGCTTGCACAGCCAACGTCATCAATGCTCGTCCGTTGCCGCTCTTTGGAGCACTAAAGACGGAAACGATGTCACCATCAGCAGTCAACGCAAACCCTGCCGTTGCGTCTTCCGTGACGAACAACCGTTTGCCCTGATATTCCTCAGCCGTATATACGGCTACAGCTGCGCCATATGGATTTGAGGAGTTCGTGTCCGCCACCAATGATCGAAACGCCTGCGCCCCATTGGCGTCAGCCACCAGTTCCTGCATTGTCTGGATGGGAAGATTCGCCTTACCGAAAGCCGACTTCAGGCGTTCGCCCGGAACAAAATCTGCGGCAACCGTTGCGTTCAGAATCCCATGCTGTCGAGCAGGTCCACCTCGGCGTTCGTCAAACGAGAACCCTCGTTGACCGAGCTCCGAATTATATCTTGCATAGCGGACGTACCCGGCAGCGATTGCTCGGCGACGGTCGGACGAGTCGGAGAGCTTTGCGACATCGGATTCGAGATCGCGCTCAAACCGCTTTGGCGGGATTCTGGCAGCGCGAACTTGCCCTGCTGTACCTCCTGGCGCAGCCGCTCCAAGGCTCGGTCCCCCGCCAGTTGCAGCGCGTCCTGGATATCCAAAGGCTTGGACGAGTCGCCGCTCGGTGTAGAAGCTGATGGTTTCATTGGTGCTCGCCTTGCTGTAGCCGGCTTCCCGGGCAGATCCGATGATATAGAACCAACGCAGCGCCTGCAAGGCTGAAGGCGCCCATTTGCGCCCAGTAACAGCCTCCATTTCCTCCTTGAACAGTTCGCCGAACCGCGTGAAAATTTGATGCTCGTCGGTACTTTCCGGAAGTCCAATATTGATGTCGAACATGCCGACAAAGTGGCTGCGGATGTATCGAGACTCCCAAATGTCCACGGTCGTGTAACGCTCGTCACCGATGGCATTGAGCGTGTATGCGCCAACCTTCTGCCCGAAGATGAACATGCGCGGAATCAGCTCACTTTGCCCAGTTGCCTGCTGGACGAGATCCGTGATGTTGCCGATGTCTCCAACCGCGCCGGCATATCCCATCTTGCGATTGAACTTGTGCAGTTCTTTGACTGGAACGCCTTCTTGCAAGTAGTCCAGTGCCTGCTTGACGCCGCCGCGCTCCTTGATGAGTCGCTCGATAATGCGGATCGTTCTGACCTTGACGTTGGCCGTTGTTCCGCTGATCGGTTCGGCTGCCTCGAACACGACGAGCGCGCCAGTTCCTGGCTTCGGCCCGAGCGTGAATGCATCGAAGTTTCCTTCGCGCATCCAGTAATCCCACAGCCCGACAGTGTCGCTGATGTTGGCCGGCAACATCGTATTTGGCGATGTCAGGCCAGCAATTGCACGGAACATCAGGAACTCATCATCAGTGACTGCTCGCCCAACGTAATCGTCGAGGATGGACCGTGTCACCTTCCAGTCGTTCGCGTAGTAGTCGGCGAACTTCGGGTTGTTCTTGACAAATTCCAGAATGTCAGACACGGCGCGCTTGGCGGCTTCGCGGAAGTTTTTCGAGGTTGGTTTGACCTGGCGCTTTGTCTTCTTGAGAAGCGAATCCCATCGCTTCTTGAAGAATTTATCCGCATCGGTGAATACTTCGCGTCCCGTATCTTGCACAAGTTTCTTGGCTGCTTCAATTGGGCCAAGCACTCGTTCTTCATCAGGCTGCCTCGCCGCCTGCTCAAACACCTTGGGGCTGCGTCGGTTTGCCTGTTCAGCAAATGCCTTGACTTCTTCCAGACGCTCGCGTCCTCCCTCCATGGCCGCGAATCCACCATCTGACATGTTCGGGATGTACTTGCCATCACGGATGAATCCGCCATCAATAATCAGGTCTGCGTCCAGCTCAGGGAAAGAATCCAGCAAGTCGCCGTGCATCGTTGCCGCACGGTCGTAGTAGATCTTCCCCTCGTAATCCATCACGGCCATGATTGCCTTACGGCTTCCTTCAGCCGTTACATCAGCCGGTGGATTGTTGGCGTCGAACACACCCTTCTCGGGCGCTGGCTCCCGACGAGCCTGCTCAAGCGGCTGGCCTTCCTGCACGGCTTGGGGTCCGCGGACCTGCAACGGCACGCCGCGCTCGCGCTCGTATTGCAGGGGCGTCATGCCGGCCTCGGCAGCGTCCACCACCACCATCGCCTGACGCAATGACGCCAGCGTGCGCGACTCAATGTCGCTGAACGCGCCCGTTGCACTGATCTGCTCGTAGGCGGCGTCCTCGACCTGCTGCGCTTCAGCGACGAAGGCCGCGTCGGTCTCCTGCTTGGATGCGAGCACCTCCTGCGCTTCCTGCCTCAACGCATCGCGCTTACGGCTGAACTCCTGTGCCTGCGCCACGCTCATCGCCTCGGGGCTCAGGCGCACGTGCTGGCGCAGCGCGTCACCAAGAGTCGTGCCGGCGAGCCGAGCACCGTAGACCGACGTGGGGATCGTCACGTCGCCGCCATTCTCGAGGGCGTTGCGCAACTGCTCGCGGATGCCGGGGATCGACTGCTCCAACTGCTCGGCGCTCAGGCCGCTCTGCGCGAGCACCTGGGCCGCAGCCTCAGCCTCAACGTAGACCGTGTCGGCGGTCGTGCCCTTGGCCTGACGGGCGAGGAAGCCTTCGTATGCGTCGAGGTTGCGCTTGGGGAGCTTGCCGTCCTTCTTGGCAGCGTCGAGGCCGTCGAAGAACTCCTCTTGCGCAGAAACCGCCTCGGCACGTCGAACATCGACCATCAACGACAGTCCGGGGCCAGCAGCGCCAATCAATGCACTGCCTTGCACTCCGGCGGCAAAGTCGCTGGCGATATTCTTCGCCATCTGACTCCACGTGAAATCGGTAGGCACGCCGTCGATGGCCTTGCCGAGTTCAGAGAACGCATCAGCGACAAGACGCTGACTGCCTTCCTCCGCACCGCCGACAGCCATCTGCTTCAGGGTCTGCTTGCCGAATTCAGCCGCTGCGCTGCGAATTGTCGGTTTAGCCAACTGCTGGGTCAGTTCCTGCCGCAGGAACCGCGTGATCGGCTTGAACGAACCTGCGAACAACCTGTCGCCGACCAACTCAATCATGCCGATGACAGTCCCGCCGGCAACGGATGCGTAGTACGCCGTCTCTGGTTCCACCCCCTGTGCAACCATGTCGTCAAACAGGAAGCCGCCTTCCACTTGGGCGCTTGTGCCAACGATCCCCGCTTGCAGACCAGCGACGAACCCGGCGGCGGCGCCTGGCGGACCACCAACTGCACCACCAACGCCTGCACCCATCAATGCCACTGTGCCGACGGGACGGGCCATAGCGAGTGCTTGAGCCGTCACCATTGCCGCACTACCGAAGAACCCGGATGGTTCCTTATTCGCTAATTGCTTCTCTAAGAAGGCAATGCGATCATTCAGCACCGTCTCGTTCTCTGGCGTTCCACCGAAGGCGATGTAGCCCTTGCGCCGTGATTTCAAAGCTCCAAGTTCAGCGCCGAGTTCACCGATGGCGTAACCGTCCTCAAGCACCTTGGCGATGCGCAACGCTTGGCCGGGTCGGCGGTCGAACAGTTCTGGACCGATGAAATTGACCGCCTTGTCGAACAGGCTTGAGGTCTTCTCCAACGAGTCAAGATCGTCGTGCGCCTGCGCTGCGAACACTGGGTCAAGCAGCGACTGCGCAAGGCGCGGGTTGTTCTGCAACATCCCGCTGCGCTGCACGCTGGCGATCATTGAACGCCGACGCAGTTCGTCCATGTTGCGCAGTGCCAAGTCCTGCCCGATTCCGAGCGGCGTGCCCAGCTTCGTGGCCTCTGCCGCCTGGTCAGGGTTGATGCCGGCGACGGCTGACAGCGATCCCATCGCCGGAGGCTGCGACACGGTACGCACTGACGGAGCCAGGTCCATGAACGGGTTGTCGGTTGGAATGGTCGGAGCCGCAGGCGGCTTCGACATCCCGGCGGCGATGTCCATGAAGGGATTGACTTCCGTCGGCGTGTCTTCGTTCTGCATTATGGGTTGACCTTCTGCCGGCGCTGGTACTCAAGGTACATGGTCGCCATATTGGCCTGATTGACAGCCAGACCGTTGGCCTTGAGAGCCGCACGAATCTGTGTTTGCTGTTCGGTTGGAATCTCGGCCACGATGTCGGCGTATGCCTCGGACGCCTGTTCGGGCGTCATGGCCGCGATGACATTGCTTTCGCCATACTCATCAAATGCCCTGTCCAGCAGCAACGTGTCAATGACGTGCTGTTTCTCATCACGGTTGAGCGACCTGCCGAGGCGGGTCTGCTCGTACGAGATAGCCTGCTTGACGTTGTCGCGGAACAGGAGGCTTGCACGCAGCTGATCCTTGTCCTTGGAGTTCGGAAACGCCAACGTGTCAAGCCCATTGCGCACCAGCGTTGATTCCAACTGATCGGCATCGACCGAAGCCTGCGCCATCTTGCTCGGGTCGGCGGTGTCCTTCAGCAACTTGACGTACGTACCTGGCGTCAGGCGATTGCGGTTCTTGTCCAGGTAATCGACCGTCAACACGCTCGGGTCACGGGCGATCTCCTCCATGACACCGAGTTCGTCGGTTTCCCGCTGACCACTCAGCAACTTGGCCTGATCGGTCGGCTTCAGCGTTCCCCACAATTCCGGTGGGATCTGTCCGACGTTGTTTCCGGGGACAGCCAAGAACTCGGTGATCGCGTCCATGCGGCCACGGTATTCCTCCTTGATGAGCGCGTCCTCCTGCGCAAACTGGGTGCGCAGGTTCGACTGCACCTGCTTGCGGACCTCTGGATCAGGGATGCGCTCGGCGACGTTCAGCGCATCGCGCAGCGTCAGCGGTCGGCGTGCCTCGTCGCGGTCGGAATCTTCAAGGGAGTTGAGGTTGCGCGGGTCAATGGATTCGCCGTTGCGGGTGGCGGTGTATCCGATGCGATACAGCCCGTCCTCGGCAGCATCGTTCCTGCCGACAATGCCGATCTGTTCGCCACGAATAATCTCTTGGCCTTCCTCAAACATGCCGCGCATGTCCACGTTGTCGAGCGTCATCGTAGTTCCGCCAGCAGTTTCCAACGTGACGGTCGTACCAACGATGCTCGTTACGACTGCATTGGCAGGAGCGTTGACGGGCGCACCAGGCGGAGCCTCAATGTTCACGCCCTTGCCATCGACGTTGATGCGACCGTTCTCGATGATCTGGTCAAAGTTGCCCGTGCCGGCGGGCGTGTCCAGCACTCCGGTCGTGCGGATGCTCGTGGTCAGTTCGTCAACCATCTGGCGCTTGCGGTTGGCGTCGAGTGAGGCGATCATCGCGTCGGCCTTGGTCGGATCGATGCGGTTCAGCTCCAACTGCTTGCGGACGTAGTCGAGCCCGTCCTGAAACTGGCTGTCCATCATCAGCCGATTCACCACTCCCTGCGCAGCCTGCGTGTAGACCGCGTTCTCGAGTTCGCGCATCTGGGCGCTGTCCTCGGCATATCCGCGCAGGCGACCCACGGTGCGGATCTCGTTCAGCGCCACGCCTAGGTTGGTGTTGTATGCTCCGGTCGGAAGCCCGTCGGTCGTGACGGCATCGCGCTCTTTGTAGTCCTGAATGGCAAGGTTGACGTACTGGTTGGCCCGTGCGGTGGCCTCGCCGGCAGCGTAGACCTTGACCTGCTGGTCGCGGTGCGTCTGCACCTGCGCCTGGAAGGTCATCATGTTGCGGGCGAGGACGTTCTGATAGAGCCGCTTCTGGCCCTCATTGAGGCGGTCCATGCTCGCCTGACCGGCCTGAAGCAACTGCTCGTTGACGCTGACGTATGACGTTTCGGCGTCCTTGCCGGCGGTGTTCAGGTAGCCGTTCTGGCCACGCATGATCTCGTTGGCCTGTTGCAGGAACGCAACGTCGCTTTCCTTGGCAGCGGCCTCGTCAATCTGGTCCTGCATCGCATCGCCGATGCTGAACGCCGTCATGCCTGCGCGGGTCAGTTGCTGGCCGAACTGCTGGACCTGCTCGCCCGTGTAGTTGCGCATGGGCTCCACGGCGGGAGCCTGGAACTGGCCGATGTCACCCCCGCCGGGCGGGGTGACTTGCGGGACGAAGGTGGTCGGGACGGTTGGCATGGGTACCTCAGAATCGTTCGGTGGCTACGCCTTGCAGCAGTTCGTCGATGCGCTTGTTGCGGGCCCAGTTGGCGCCGATATCGACCGCGCTTCCGAGCAGGCTGGTGGCAGCCCCGAAGCCAGGCATGATCGTGCCAGCTGCGCTCGACAGGTTCCGGCTCGACAGTTCAGCCATCGTGGCCTGCGTGCCGAGGTTGAACGCCTGCAACCGGGCGGCCTCCTGCGCCCGGACGGTCGAGGCGTTGATGGCGAGGCGGTCGATCTCCTTGACCAGGTCCATGCTGGCGACGACCTCCTTGGCCGTCCCCTGCCCAAGCGCAATGCCTCGAGCAGCCATCCCCGTGCGGGCGCCTGCACGGGCCTGACCTGCCCGCATCGTGTACTGGCCGGCTGCGGCCTGACCCTGTTGACCGACCTGCGTGGCGGTGAACTCGGCTGCCCGACGGTTGATGCGCGTCATCTGCGCGGCGAACGCCGCGTTCTGCGCCTGCATCTTGAGCTGGTTCTGCTGCGACTTGAGCGAGTAGTACGAGCCGATGGCCCCGGTAAACGCGCCGAAGATCGACGCGATGTTGCCGCCGATCTGCAAGCCCTCGGCCAACTGCGATCCGAGCGTGAACCGTTCGCCGACGGTTGGCACGTCACCCGGGGTCAGCGAGAACTCTGGACGCATCAATGAGAATTGGCTCATCGTCAGTCTCCTAGCGCAACTTCAAGGGTCAGACCCACGACCGTCAGGGGCAGCGGGTCGGCTTGCCGGATGTAGACCTGACCGCCGGCCCGCCAGGCTGGCTTGAGGTCAACGTCGATCTCGTCAGACTTCAGGCTCGGCGGGGTGCCGTAGGGCTCAGTCGTGCGCTGCTTGGCCTCCACGAGCCGGTCAGCCGTCGGGCCAACGAAGATGCCGCTTGACTTGAACACCCGCAGGTACGCCTTGTTGACGTTCTTATAACGCCCCTGCCCGTAGCCGTCGATACTCATCACCGCCGGCAGGGTCTGTAGATCGCTCTCGTACGGCAGGCCGACGTGGATCAGGACTGCGGCCCGGTCGAGCGTCACGGAGCCGCTGGAGACGGTTTCCTGCGGCTGTACGGCCCCGTCAGCGAGGATGCTGACCGTTGCCCCCTCCAAGTGCGCCAAGCCGCTCACGCTGTCTCTAGCGAACGCCCAGATGGTCGTAGCGGTATTGCGCAGGGCGACGGGCAGCGTGACGTCCACACGGGCGGTTGCCACCGTCGTGCTGCTCGTGCCGATAATGCGAAGGCGGTACTTGTTGCCAGCCGTGTCGGTCAGGACGATGGCGTCATTGACGTCGGTCGTGGCCGGAAACGCGAAGATCGGTGTGCTGGACGTGATCGTCAGCACGTCGGATGGCCCCCAAGTCGTGCCGCCAGAGACAGTTACAGTCGTTGCCGTGGTGTTCGTACCGTCGTACGTCAGGCCCGCGTCCACGAAGAAGCAGTTCTCCAGCGTCGTGATCTGGCGCGTCGCCATCCGCTCCACATAGCGCACCGAGTTGCCGTTGATCGTCCGCTTGACGATGACGTACACGCGGTCCTCGTTGCCCTCCGCGACGGCGGTGCACGACTCGTACAGGCCAAGCGTGTCGTGCTGCGCCCAGGCACCGATCTGCTGCTCGGGCATATAGGTAAGACTCAGCAGATTGCCGTTGCTGCTCACAAACCACAGGATCGGCTGCGGGCTCTTGCTGTAGCACATGTCCGACAGCGTCAGGTCATCGAACAAATGGGCTGCCCGGATGGACAGGTCGCCCGTCACGAAGCCGCTGGCCTGCCACGAATAGCCGAGCTCGCGCACGTGCCCCCCTCGAGCAGCGCAGTACACGACCGTGTTGTTCACAATCTCTGGCTGGACGTCGTTGGCACCGATGTACGACTGCGGGCGAACGCTGATCGTGGTCGGTGTCAGCGCATCGGAGTTGATCGGGCTGACACGCCATTCCGCGCTGCTGGTCATCAACAACAACTGCGTCAGCGGGACGATGTGGTTGATCGTGTTGAGTTCGCGGGCAGCCACGCGGATGCTGATTCGGTCGCTGTCCTTGACTGGCAGCGAGTACGACAGGTCGCTCTCCGTGCCCGAGCGCGTCATCCAGATCGTCTGCGGCGCGTTGTTCGTGCCGGCGAAGATGCGCCGCTGCTCAAAGTACGACACCGCTCGCGGGTAGTTGTTCGCGCTGTTGAACGGCGTCTCAACGATGGGCGGCGTGATGCCCATGTCGGGCGCGATGTTGTCATCGTCAAACGACGTGGCAGCCGTCTGCCCGATGTAGCCATACAGG
>Ga0129336_10001261_pt1 | contig 15286 bp, 12 predicted proteins | sample CPB6_02_DNA_FD_96878 | JGI IMG/M metagenome (GOLD analysis project Ga0129336, IMG submission 96878) | Freshwater to marine salinity gradient microbial communities from Chesapeake Bay, USA - CPBay_Sum_0.6_0.2_DNA | ecosystem: Environmental > Aquatic > Marine > Coastal | place: USA: Chesapeake...
CACCACGTACTGCTGCTGTTGCGTCGACAGGGTGTGGCCGGCCAACAAGGTCGCGTCCGCTTCCTCGAACGCCTTCACAGCGAACGCGCGCGCCGCGTCGATGGCCAACTGTCCCTTGCCGAACTCGTATTGGAACGCGCCACGGTCGGCGAGGCGTCCGTCGAAACCACGGGCCTTGGCGTTCGCGTAGGTGGCCAGTTCGTCCATGAACCGCTGGCACACACCCATGGTGAAGCCCAGGTTCTCCCCCGCCACGTATGCCTGATAGCCGGTCTTGAACATCGGCCCACCTCGACGTGGTGCTTCCATCGGATCGAGGACCATGGCATCGGGGACGAACACGTCGTCCACGTGAATGGTGAAGCTGCCGGTGCCCTTCAGCGCCATCACGTCCCAGTCGTTGTCGACCCGGGCCTCGCGCGTGCGCACGATGACGATACGAACCCGTGGTTGCTCGGCGCCGGCCTCGACGGCCGTGAGCAATGCGAAGTCCGAGTGCTTCACACCACTGGCGTACTTCCAGGTTCCCGTGACGCGGACGCCGCCATCGACCGGAAGGAACGTGCCCGTGGGCGCCGACACCGCCGCCATGATGGGAGCGGGGTTGTCGCCGAACACGATGTCGAGACCCTCGCGACCCAGACGTGCCCCGGCCATGGCCGCCGCACCGGCGTGATTGAACCCGGCCCAGGCCGCGGTGGGGTTCGCGTACGACAACGCCGAGAAGTAGCGGAACTGATCCGCCAAGTGAAGATGATCTCCGCCCACCTCCAACGGCGCCTTGATCATGGGCACCCGCAGTTGACGCATCAACGCGTCCAACGCGTCAGGGGCGGTTCCTTGTCTTTCGGCCTCGGCCGCGGTGATGTCGAACTCGACGTGGTGCTCGCGGATCTCGTCCATCAGAGCGCCGACGGTGCGGGGATGATGCATCAGAAAACTCCTTCGTAACTTCCGCCGTCCATCTGCAGGTTCTGTCCGCTGATGTAACCGGCCTGGGCCGAGCACAAGAAGGCGAACGCGTCGCCCAATTCGGTGGCCTGACCCAATCGGCCGGCTTTGATGGAGGCCACCTGTTCGGCTCGTGCCTGTTCGTAGGTGATGCCCTTGATCTTCATGACCACCTGCGCCATCTGTTCCTGGCGCGCGGTGTCGAACCGCTCGGGAAGAATCTGGTTGATGGTGACGTTGAACTTCACCACGTCCTTCGAGACACCTTTCAGCACGCCGGTCAATCCCAACCGTGATCCGTGCGACAGGCTCATGGCCGAGTTCGGTGACTTCACCATGGCCGAGCTGATGGCCACCACGCGACCGAATCGCCGTTCGCACATGCCGGGCAACACGCGCTGCAGGAAGGCCAAAGGCCCGGTGAGCGCTTGTCGAAGCGCATCGGACCACATCTGCTCGGTGAGATCGGCGAAGGCCGCCGGCGACGGTCCCTGTCCGTTCAGCAGCACGATGTCGGGGTTCGGACACGCGGACATCAACGCGTCCTGAACCATGGGCGTCGACGAGTCGCCGACCACTCCCTGCACGCGCACTCCGAACGTCGTGCCGATCGTCCCGACCGTCTCGTCCACGTCGGCCGCGGTTCGACCGTTCACCACCAGGTTCACGCCCTCGCGCGCGAGGCTCTCGGCACACGCGCGGCCGAGACCGCGGGTGCTTCCCAACAACACGGCCGTGCGGCCACTGATCCCGAGATCCATGATCAGTCCAGCCCGTCGGCCACGCGGCCCGCGGCGATGGCTGTGATGTCGGGCGGATTGAAGAAGACCCCCGGCGGATCCTTCGGACCCCACACCGAGAACCCGGCCGGGCCGTCGGCACCTTCCCAGTCCATCTTGCAGAAATCGCGCGCCCAAACTTCGTCGTCGAGGATCTGGTCCATGTCACTGAAGAACTCGAACATGTTCCCCGACGGATCACGCAGGTACCAGAAGACGTTGGCTCCCAGATTGTGACGGCCCACGCCGACCACGCTGGCGTCGTCGCGCTCGGACACCACCGCGCGTCCGGCCAATCCGACGGCGTCGATGTCGTCCACTTCCACCGCGTAGTGATTCAGGTACGAGGTGGGACCGGGCTGGATCATGAGATTGTGATGATCGCTCTCGACACGCATGAAGGTGGCGAGGCCGTTGAGGATGGAGTCCGAGACCCGGTAGCCCAGGAGGTTCACGTAGAAGTCGACCGCTTTGGCCGTGTGGGGCGTGCCGAGCACGACATGGCCGATGCGACGCGGAGGACGCGGATCGGTGTGCAGGACGGCGTCGGCACGGGTGTCGACACGAGTTCGTTGTCCGGGCGCGTTGAACGGGCGCGCCTGTCCGGGCGTAAGCGGGTGCGGATCGGTGACGTCGATGACCACTCGGTGCCCGAACACCGGGTCGACACACGTGAGCGTCGTGCCGGCGACCGTGACCTCGAGGCCGGCCTCGCGCAGGCGACCGGCGATGTCGGACAGATCCTTTTCCTCGGAACATCCGAGATGCATGGAGGCGAGGTGGCGATACGGGGATTCGCGCAGAGTCATCTGCGTCGGACGATCCACGGTTCCCAGCACGTTGGATGCGGTGCGTCGCATGCCGTGCCGTTCCCAGAATTCCATCAGCTCGGCGGGGTTCGGAACGGCGAGTTCGATGTCGAGAAGCGCGTTCAGGGTCACGACTGCTTCTCCTGCTCGTCCATCTGGTCCCACACCTCGCCGAGCACCCGCGACGCGCTGACGGCGACCGGCCATCCCGCGTAGTGGGCGACGTGGGTGATCATGGCCTCCAAGGTGGCCCGCTCGATACCCAGGTTTCGGGCGCCCCGGAAGTGCAGGTATTGCTCGGACTCGCGCCCGGTGGCCACCAAAACCGTGCAGGTGACGAGCGAACGTTGTTGCAGCGACAACCGGTCGTCCTGCCAGATCTCTCCGAACAAGTGGTCGATGGTCTGCGCCATCAGATCGGCGTGCACCGAGCGAGACGGTGGTAGCCCTTTGAAGAGTTTCCCCGCCAATTCCCGACCCTGCTCGCGTGTCATGTCCCCTCCTCGGTCCGTCCGATCGTACGCGCAAAATTAGTTTGAAGTCAAACTATTTTTCGGCTACGTTTCCTTCGTGGCCATTTCCGAGATCCTCGACGACACCATCGGCACCTGGCGGCGCGAGCGACCCGACCTCGACTTCGACGGCATGGCCTTGTTCCTGAAGATGAGCGCGACCGTACGAAAGATCATCGAGGGCTTCAAGGACGACATCCATGAACTGGGCATCACATTGTCCGAATTCGACGTCTTGGCCACGTTGCGTCGCAGCGGACCGAAGGCGGTGCTCACCCCCGGCTACATCGCCCATGTGGCCATGGTGAAGCCCAGTGGCCTCGCCCACCGTCTCGCGCAATTGGAAAAGGCCGGCCTCATCAGCCGCACCCCTGATCCCGAGGACCGGCGCAGTGCCCTCATTCGAATCACCCCCGCGGGGCGTCGCATCGCCGATCGTGCCATCGAGTTGCTGGCCGGCCACAAGAACGAGGCGTTCAGCGGTCTCACCGATCGTCAACGCGAATCGTTGGATCAACTGCTCGACAAGGTCATCGACACCACGGACGCTGTTTCACAATCGACCCACTCGGCCTAACCGGCCGGGCATCACGAACGACGGAGGGACGTTCCGCGATGAACGACATCACATGGCAAGCACCCGGTGCGGGGCATTGGGCACTGGACCGGTCACACGTCAACCGACCGGCCACGCTGATCAGCCAGCACGTGCAGGAGTACGGGACCGCGCGTGGCACGCGCCGCATGTTCGCCGAGTTGGGCGCACCATTGGACGCGCTGGACTTCCGCTTCGTGAATGGACTCGTCTATTCACGCGTGCGTCCGCTCATCCGGCCCGACTCCGCCGCCACTTCGCTTCCGCCCCGGTTCCTTCTGTGGGCGATGATCCGTCTCCACCCCGAGATGCGACGGCGCGCCAAGACGGCGGCCGTCACCACCGCCACTCGGCCCTGGAGACGCGTCGCGGAGGAATGGGCCCGTCCCGGTGGTCTGCGCGATCAATGCGAGTCGGAGAACCTGGCCCTTCAGGACGTCGATCGTTCAGCCTTGTCCGACGTCGAGTCGATCGAGCACGCATTGGCCGTCATCGACCACGCCAAGGAGATGTGGGTCAGGCACTTCTGGTTGCACGGCTACGACCTCTCCCCCATCGGCGTGCTCTTGTTCTCCGCGAAACAGTGGGGAATCGAGTCCTCCGAGGTGATTCCCCTACTCGAGGGAGCGTCACCGTCCACATCGGGCCCCGAGGCGGTTCTTCGACGCATACGTGAGGCGGTCGAGGCTTCCGGCACTCGACCGACGACACTCGACGAGATGCGCGCGATCTCGCCGTCGATCGCCCACGACATCGACGCCTTCTTGCACCGACGAGGCGCGTTGATTTTCAGTCGCTACGACATCGACGGATTGAGCCTGCAGGAGGCCCCCGAAGTCTTGTTCTCCACGATCATGGCGGCCCGCGACGACTCGGCGCGCCAGCGATCCGCCGAGGAGGCCCTGTCCCGTCGTGTCGCCGACGTTCGATCGCGGGTACCCGAGAGCGAGCGATCGGCGTTCGACCAAGCGTTGCAGGAAGCGCGTGCGGCCATGGATCTTCGTGACGACAACGGACCGCACACGCTCGAGTGGCCACTCGGCCTCATGAGGCTGGCTCTGTTGAACGTCGGCGAGCGACTGGTTGCGCGGGGACGGATTCGACGCGCCACCGACGCCCTCGAACTGGCGGTCGAGGAGATCGGTGCGGAACTCTTCGACGGCAATGGGCCGAGCGGCGACGAACTGCACCGCCGGGCACATTGGCGCGAAACCGTCGACGTCTCCGGTGCCCCACGTCTGCTCGGGCCGGTGGAACCGGTCCCCCCGATCGACGTGCTCCCTCCCGACATGGCGCGTCTCGTGGGATTCGTGCAGACCGTTCTGGCCGAAGCGGGCATGGACGGCCAGGAACGGGCGACGGGTCTTTCCGGCTTCGGCGTGGGATCGGGCGTGTACCGAGGTCGCGCCTGTCGGGCCGACAGCCCCGAGGATGCCGTCGTGAATCTGGTGGAGGGTGACGTGCTGGTGGTGCCGTGCACGACCCCGGCCTACAACATGGTGTTGCCGTTGGCGGGTGCGATCGTCACCGCCGAAGGAGGGGCGCTCAGTCACGCCGCGGTGCTGGCACGCGAGTTGGGAATTCCCGCGGTGGTCGGGGCGCCTCGCGCGGTGGACGACATCCCGAATGGCGCGATCATCGAGGTCGACGCCGATCGCGGAGAGATCCGCGTGATCGAGCATCCACCACGATGAGAATCGCCGTCGTCGGAGCAGGCATCGGTGGTCTCACCGCGACCGCCTTCCTTCTTCGTGATCGACACGACGTCCACGTCTTCGAGTCGGCGTCCTCGCTCGGCGACGTCGGGGCCGGCATTCAAGTGAGCCCGAACGGCGTACGGATACTCGACGACCTCGGGGCGTTGGACGACCTGAACCGGATCGGCGTGCGACCGTCGCGGATCGTGATCCGACGCTGGGACGACGACCGCGAGCTGAACGTGATGCCGTTGGGTGAGACCGCCGAGGAACGCTGGGGGCACCCCTACTTCAACGTCTACCGACCGGACCTGATCTCACTTCTCGCGGCCCTCTCCGACGAGGCCACCTTTCACTACGCCTCCAAGATTCGCGATGTCGTCATCGACGACCGCGAACCGACGTTGATCTTGGAGAACGGAGAGAGCTTCGTTGCCGATCTGGTGATCGGCGCGGACGGAATCCACTCCCGAGTTCGTGATTCGTTGCACGGACGACTACCGACACGATTCCGCAACCTCGTCGCTCATCGGGCACTCGTTCCGCGGGCCGACGTCCCGGACGTGCCCGTCGAGGTGACCAACCGACTGGGGCCCGGTGGACACATCGTGAGCTATTTCGTCGGCAAGGATGCGCGGTTCCTGAATCTGGTCTGCATCTCGGACGATCCAGACTGGGACGTCGAATCGTGGAACGAGCCGGGTGATCCCGATGCTCTGCGGAACCGCTATGCAACATGGAGCCCGCCGATACGCCGGATTCTCGATCACGTCGACCGCGGCGTCTTTCGTTGGGCTCTGCACGACCGCGAACCGTTGTCCTCGTGGAGCCACGGCGCCGTCACCTTGCTCGGCGATGCGTGTCATCCGATGGTGCCGTTCATGGCTCAAGGGGCGTGCCAGGCGATGGAGGATGCCGCCGCGCTCGCGCGTTGCCTACGAACCCTCGAATCGACGACCTTGGCCTTGACCGAGTACGAGAAGGAACGTCGCACCCGGACCGCCACGATTCAAGGTCGCTCGTTCGCCAACGCCACCATGTTCCACCTCGACGACGGCCCCGAACAAGTGACGCGCGACTCGATGTTCACGAATTCCGATGCGGAAGCCGCGCTCGGACGTTTCGACTGGCTGTATCGCCCATGAGGGTCGATCACTCGCCCACGTGATCGGGTACTAGTGAGCGAGGCGGCGCTCGCGAGTGTGCGCATCCACCATCAACGTCACGATCGCCGCCAGCACCAACGCCAGTACCAACGCGAACGTGGACAACACGTGGTAGCCCACCGCCTTGCGGATGAACCCACTCGAAAAGCCGGCCAGTCCCCCGAAGAAACTCATCGCCATGTCGGCGGATCCCTGCACCGACACTCGTGATTCCTCGGACACGGAATCGATCAACAGGCTCGATCCACCGATGAGTCCGAAACTCCACCCCACGCCGAGCAACCACAGCGCCGGGAACAGCAACAGGTGGGCGTCACCCGCCAAGGCCGACAGCGCGGTGGCCGCGGCCAACATCACGGCACCCACCTGAATCGTGCGCAGACGTCCACGACGATCGGCGAATCGACCTACCCACGGGCTGAACGCGTACATGCCCGCAATGTGCAACGACACCACGTAGGAACTGATCGATTCCTGATCGTGCGCCTTCAGGTGCACCGGCGTCATGGTCATGACCGCCACCATGGTCATCTGGGCGATCACCATGGCGAACACCGCGACGCGCCCGTTGGGGGTGGCGAAGGCGTGGCGGAACGATTCCCGAATCCTGATCGGGGCCACGGAGCCCACCACCTCGCCGCGTAGCTCGCGGGCCAGCGTCAACGGGTCGGGACGCAAGCGCAACGCCGCGTTGAACAACGAGAACACGAAGAACAACGCACCGAACACCCAGGGTCCGGTGTACTTGTTCCAGCCGAACCAGTTCTCCCCCGCCGCCTGAGCCGGCAACACCAACACCGGACCCAACACGGCGCCGAACGTGCTCGCGAACAGGATGCGACTCATCGCCGCGCCCCGCTGATCGGCAGGCGCCAGATCGGTGGCGGCGTACCGCGACAACAGGTTCGAGGCCTGACCCGATCCGTAGACGAAGAGCCCGATCACGAAGAAGAACAACGACTTCGATTCCGCACCGAACCCCGCCAGCAGACCACCACCGATCGCAGCCGCGTATCCGATCACCAGTCCTTGTCGGCGCCCCACGCGCGCCATTCGTCGGGACAAGACCTGGGCCATGAACGCGGTTCCGATGGTGACCGTGGCGGTGGCGATACCTCCCCACGGCGTGGACTGCCCGAGGATGCGTTGCACCACGAAGGCGCCGACGGTCACCGACGACGACAATGCCGCCGCCGCGGCCAGCTGGCCGAGAACCAGCACCCTCAGCGTGCGTCGCTGTACCGCCCCGATGTCCATGCGTCGAGTCTCGCAGACGTCAGGTGTTGCGGACGCGACTCATTCCTCGACAACCCTCGACCGTCGTAGCACCAACACACTCACTCCGATCGCCACCATCAGCCACGCCGCGCCCGCGGTGCGCCGCGATTCCCGGCCGACGGTGGGAAGGCGCACGGGCGTCGTGGTGGTCACCTCGGCCCGCACTCCCGTCCCCGGTGGCGTCGTCGTCACGACGACGATCGTCGACGTTGTCACGATGCCCGGACCCACGGTCGTGCTCGTGACGATCGTCGGCCCCACGGTGGTGGTCGAGGTGGCGATGTTCGGAGCCGCGGTCGATGTCGTCGTGGAGGCCGGTGGTGACGTCGTTTGCGGAACCGTCGTGATCGTGGGTTGGGGATCGGTCGACGTGGATCCCCCTTGGCCACTGGTCGTGGTCGATGTCGCCTGACCCCCACTTCCCGGCGGAGCGGTGGTGTTCGGCGGCAAGGTCCCCGGGTCGTCGAAGGTGATGTCGCGTGGTTGGGACCGAGCGAAGTTCGTGCCGTCACCAAGTTGGCCGTACACGTTGTCACCCCAACACTTCACGTCACTCGTCGTCGTCATGGCGCAGGTGTGGAACGAACCCGCCGCGACGGCCGCGATGCCCGAGGACAATCCGTACACCTGAGTCGGCTGGGGACGAGGTGTGACCGTGCCGTCGCCCAATTGCTGAGAGGCGTTCAAGCCCCAGCAGTACAGGGCACCGGTGTCGAGAACCGCGCAGGTGTGCTTGGCCCCCGCACTGATGCCCACGGCTGGCGCGGGCAACCCGACCACGGCGGTGGGAACGAGCCGCTGCGTCGTGGTTCCGTCTCCGATCTGTCCTGCGGAGTTGTCACCCCAACACTTGACCGAACCGTCGGTCATCAGGGCGCAGGCATGACTGGCCTGTCCGGCAAGCACGTTGTTCTCGCCCACGCTGATGGCGACCACGCCGGAGGTGAGGGTCGGAACCGGTATCGGCGACAGTGAATCCGTCGTGCCGCCGGTGCCCAGTTGCCCACTGCTGTTGCGACCCCAACACTGCACCGAACCACCTGAGAACAACGCACACGTGCTGACGTCACCGAGCGAAACGGCGATGACTCCGGAACCGGACGGAAAAATGTCGGTCGGAACCGATTTCTGGTTGGTCGTGCCATCGCCCAACCGGCCATAACTGCCGTTACCCCAACACTTCAGCCCGTTGGTGTTGGTGACGACACACGAGTGCGACGTTCCCACCGACAATTGGATCACGCCCGAGGACAACCCCGTCACCGCCACCGGACTCCAACTGTCGGTGTTCGAGCCCCGACCCAGCACGCCCGACGCACCGTCTCCCCAACACTGCACGCCACCGCTCGTCGAGAGGACGCAGTTGTGTTGGATTCCCGAACCGATGGACCTTATGTCCGACAGACCCGACACCGTCACCGGGATGTTGGAGTCCGACTTCACAGCATCATTGCCCAGTTGCAATTCTTGGTCCCGCCCCCAGCACCGAACGGTGCCGTTGGGTCGAACGACGCAAGTGTTCTTGTCATCGGCACCGATGGCCCCGAACGTCGAGGCCAGCGTGTAGGTCGGGTTCGCCTCACCGACCTCAGCAGATGCCCGATCCCGAATCAGCACCCCCACGATCAGCAAGAACGCCACGAGCAACAGGCGAGAGGGCAAACGGTAGACCTGGTCCATGCACCCATAACGCCCGGCGGTGTCGCTTCGTGACAAGTGTGTCGAGTGAGCCACGGTTGCGCGACCCACGCCCGACGACGACCCCTAGGCGTCCGCCGCCCGAGACCGCGCCGTACCCAGTTCGGCCAACAAATCGGCCACCCGGGCACGTATCTGGTCGCGTACCCCACGCACCACGTCGATCGACTGGCCCCGCGGGTCGTCCAACGGCCAGTCGATGTAGCGCTTCCCGGGCACGTACGGGCACGTGTCGCCGCAGCCCATCGTCACCACCACGTCGACGGCGTGCAGCAGTTCGTCGGTGAACTTCTGCGGCACGTAGCCCGCGATGTCGATTCCGACCTCGCGCATGGCCTCGACGGCCACCGGATTCACGTGTTCCGCCGGTTCGGAACCACCCGAGTAGATACGCACGTCGTCGCCGCCCATCGATCGCGCGAAACCCGCGGCCATCTGCGAGCGACCGGCGTTGTGAATGCAGAGGAAGAGGATGCCGGGCATCAGTCGTTCCGCGGAAAGAGGACCGTCAGGACGGCGAACGCCACCACGCCGCCGATCACCTGCATGAGAGCGAACATGGGCCACGAACCCGGGGCGATGCCGGCGAAGGAGTCCGAGAACATGCGTCCGAAGGCCACCGCCGGATTGGCGATGCTGGTGGACGAGGTGAACCAATACGCACCGGTGATCCATGCAGCCACCAAGGCCGCCACGTTCGCGCCGGCCCGTTGGCCGCCACGGATGACGATCAACAGCCCCACCACCGCCACCGCCTCGGCGAACCACTGCGGCCCGCCGTCACGAATCTTCGACGACGTCTCGAACAACGGATGACCGAACATCGCGTTGGCCATCCAGCACCCCGTGACCGCACCCGCGAACTGGGCGACGATGTCGCCCGCCAGTCGGGCGAGTCGCACGTCGCGATCCAAGAGCGACATCACGACCGACACCACCGGGTTGAACGACGCACCCGAGACCGGCCCGAAGACGGTGATGAGACCCAGCAGAGCACCGCCGGTGGCGATCGCGTTGGCCAACAACTGCACACCGACGTCGTCGGTGAGATTGGTGGCCATGATGCCCGATCCGACCACGGCCATCACCAGCAGCGCGGTGCCCACGAACTCGGCCAGCCAACGTCGGATGTTCATCGACGACGAGACTAATGCTCGGTCGAGCTGGGTCAGATTCGAACCGGACGTTCTACTCGGTGAACATCTGGTGAACACGAACACGTGCTCGCGTTTCACATCTCGATGACGTTGGCCCCCAACGACGCGGCGTAATCACGGGTGTCACGCTCGCAGGTGAACAACACCACCTGGTGTTCGGCCGAGACACTCTTCAACAACTGGACGGCCGCTTGCTGACGCACGTCGTCGAAATGAATGAGTGGGTCGTCGCAGATGATGGGCAGCGCGATCTGACGACGTGACGCATCTTGTTGGGCGAAAGCCAGACGAATCGCTAGATACAGCAACGCGCGTCCACCATCGGAGATGGCGTGGTCGCCGACGCGACCGTCGGAGCCGACGCGTTCGATGAGCAGCTTGCCGGCCTCGTCGCGACGTTTGATGACCGTGCCCCAACCGGGCACGACCTCGGCCACCAGATCACTGGCACGGGCCACCACCGGATCCTGATTGTCGCGTTCGTGTTCGTCGATGGCGGCACCCAGCAACTCATGTGCCGTGGCCAACGTTTCGTGACGTGCTTTCGCTTCTTCCTTGGCGTCCTCGAGGTTGCCCTTCTGCAACAGCAACCCGGGCAACACTTCGGTGCCTTCCAAGCCGTCGATCTCTTTGCCGATCTCACCGAGTCGATTGTTCGACTCGTCGCGTTCGCCGCGGATCGCCGCCGCTCGCAGGTCGGCGCTCTCTTTTTGCACTTGCAGGTCGGCGAGATCCGGATGGTCACGAAGCAGCGCCTCGGCATCGGGAGAATCGAGGTTGGTCGCACGGACCTTTCCTTCGGCCTCGCGCACGGCGGACTCGGCATCTCGGCGCCGCGCCGCCGCCTCCTTCTTCTCGTTCACGCGAGCGGCGATCGCCGCAGGAGTGAGGCCGTCGATTTCCGACGCCACCGGCGCCGTGAGTTCGTTCAGTCGCTCACGGAGATCGGACAATGCGGAACGCGCGACGGACAACGCCTCGCTGGACCTGATCGCCGCCTCGTACTTCGTGAACCACTTCTCGAAGTCGGCGTTGACCAGACCCAGTCCGATGCCGCGAGGTTCCAGGAGTCCGCGGACCACCGCCTCCGCCTCGACCACGACGATTTCGAGGTCGACGACCCGGCGGGCCAAATCCTCGGCCCGATCGTCGAGTTCGCGAAGCGTGCGTCGCCGCGACGCCAGTTCGCTCAACTGCTGCAACTGCTTCTGAGCGAGGTCGACCGTGGTGACGAACGTGGCCAGTGATCCCAGCCCGTCGTCCAGGAGCCGACGGTGTTGTTGCGCTCGCGTGCGGTGTTCCACGAGGCGACCCTGAAGATTCGCAAGGTTGGCATTGTCGACGCCCGAAACCCCGACGGAGGTGCTCCCCGCCGACGTGCCGACCCGACCAAGCATGAAATATGCGGCGGCGCCAATCGCCACCACGAGAGCCGCCCCCCAGTGAACGACACTTGCGCCGGCCACCAGCAGTACCGCCAATGCCACCAACTTCGGGTTGGGTCCCGTCGACGACGCACTCGGCGTGGGCGTCGCTTTTGTCAAAGCGTCGCGCTCGACCATTCCGGCCAATTGGGCCTCGTCGTTGACAACCGTGGCGGTGTCCTCGAGCCAACGCCCCGCTCGATTGATGAGTTCGGGCAACTGGGACTCGATGACGTCGAGCCGAGTCAAACCCTCGTCTTCGATTCCGATGGTTCGCGCAAGATTGGACGCCGATGCCTGGGCCGTGGTTCTCTCGTCGTCGAGTTCCCTCACTTGGAGACGTGCAGTGGATGCATCGTCGCGGGCCTTCACGAGCGCACCGGTGGCAGTCGTGATCTCCAGGCGCTCTGAGGCACCGAGTGTGCGCTGATCGAACAACACCACGTCCATGCCGGCGGCTGCCGCGGCCGTGGCGAGCTCGGCGACAGACCGTTCGACGTCCTCGCCAGCAGACGCGATTCGTTTGATCAGTACGTCGATTTCGACGGCGTTGTCGGCCACGGCGAGCCACTGGGGGGAGACAATGGACAAACCGTCGAGTTCGATACGGGCCTGATCGAGGCCTGTGCGGTGATCATGACCCTCGATCACGCGGACCAGGAGGTTGCGGCGCTTTTCGATGGAGGTGAGTTCGGTTGCGAGTTCGACGAGCCGGCGATTGATGTCGTCGCGCTCGGCAACCAATCGCTCAACGAGATCGGGATTGGTTCCGGCTTCCGTGATCTTCTTCTCGATCTCGCTGAGTTCTTTCTTCCGATCTTTGGCAACTTTGCTCGCTCCTTCCTTGGCTTTGCGCAAACCTTCCAAAGCCTCGCGAGGATTGCGCACGCCCGAGGTGCCCCCCATGGCGAAACGGGCGAACAAGTTCTCGAACGATCCACCCGAGCCGATGTCGCCCAGCGTGGCCCCGTAGCAGCGATACATCATCTCGTAGTCGGCTGGCGTGATGCCACGGAGGAGATTCCGGAACGCCATCCCATCTACCTCGGTGGCTCCGACGTAACCGGTTCGATTGTCGTTCGGAACGCCAGTCTTCAATAGTTTGAAATTGGCTTGTAGATCGATGGGCTCGGCACCGAGCGTTCCGAGCAGGCGTCCGCCCAGCTTGCCGTCACCATTGCCACGAAAGGCCTCGGTGTTGTTGGCGAACGCGCGCCACGGACCGCCGATGGCCCACGTGAGGAACTCGGCCAGAGTTGACTTGCCCGATTCGTTGGGGCCGTGAACAACGACGAAGTCGTGGTCGAGACCCTCGAATGTTCGCCCGGTGTGACGGCCGAACGAGAGATCGCGAACCTCGGAAATTGTCAGGCGCTTCATTTGGCCTCCGTCATGGCGTTGATCAACACGTCGGTCACCGCACTCTTGGCATCGTCGTCGAGTTCCATCGCGTCGAGTTTCGTCAACGCCGCCGCCAACACGGTCTTGCGCTCGCGCTCGGCGGCCAGATCGATCTTGGCGCGACACGAGGTGCGGACCTTCACGACGGCACCATCTCCGAGAACGTCGACGGCTTCCTCCAGCATGGACTCCACGATCGATGTCCACCCCGGGGCGTCCGTGGAGCGAAGGTCGGCCAGGTCGGTGGAGCCGGTGAGTTCGAGGCGCACCATCACCGGCAAGCCCTCGGCCTCGGCCACCACCCGGGCCAACGTTGCGTTCACCACGTCGTTCAGATCGGTAATGACACCCACCGTGTCGACCGGCACCGACACCCGCTCGAAGCGCACGGTGGAGCAGTCGACGAAGCGGGGTTCGAGCACCCGACCGTCGTCGTCGATGTCGAGGATGAGGACACCCTTGGGTCCGCATTCGGACGCCTTCACGCTGCGCCCCTGAAGGTTTCCGGGGTACGCCCACCAACCCGAGTCGATGGCATTCACCGAGCGCTTGTGGATGTGCCCGAGGGCCCAATAGTGAACGGGCGATGCCTCAAGTTCAGACGGCGTGGACGGTGCGTAGTTCTTGTGCCCCGAGTCGTTGCCGCCCACATTGGTGTGCAGAACACCGACGATGGTGCGCCCCGTGAGGCCGGCAAAGAGAGGAACCAGGTTGTCGGTTTCCTCCTTGCGTGCGTAACTGACTCCGGCCACCGTGACGTTCACCCCGTTGCGCATGGTGACCACCTGCGACCCCAGTTTGCCGGCCGGGAACACTGTCACGCCCTCGGGCAACACGCCCTGCTTGATGTCCTTGGTGAGCGGGTCGTGGTTGCCGTGCACCATGAACACCTTGATGCCCGCACCGGTGAGTCGTCGCAAACCGAGCAGGAATCGCCGCTGGGCTCCCGGGTCGCGATCGGCATTGTCGTACACGTCACCGGCCAGAACGACGAAATCGACCTGTTCGTCGATGGCCACGTCGATGAGTCGATCGAAGGCCTTGTTCACCAAAGGCTTGATGCGGTTGTAGGTGCCACTGTCGATGGACTCGCCGAGGCTCTCGAGCGGAGCGCCCAGATGCAGATCGGCGGCGTGGAGGAACTTCGCGACGGCCATGCGTTCAACAGTACCCGCGGGGTGCGACACGGTCGCCCGACACGCCTACACCGAAACACGTCCGGGCACTAGTCTCGCGAGGTGACGATCTCGCGAATCACCGACATCGCGGCCGACCCACAGAATGCGGCCGTCGTGGCGACCGGACTGACCAAGCGCTACGGCGGCGTGGTGGCCCTCGACGGCCTCGACCTCTCCGTACCCACCGGAACGGTTCTCGGACTGCTCGGCCCCAACGGCGCGGGCAAGACGACGGCCGTGTCCATCCTGACCACTCTCATCGCTCCGGATTCCGGATCGGCGCGGGTGGCCGGCGTCGACGTGGTGGCTCAACCTCAACGCGTGCGATCCCTGATCGGTCTGTCCGGTCAGTACGCGGCAGTGGATGAACATCTCACCGCCACCGAGAACCTGGTGATGATCGGCTGCCTCTACGGAATGCGACGCAAGGAAGCCCTGAGGCGCACGAACGATCTGCTCGAACGATTCCGTCTGACGGACTCCGCGCATCGACCCCTCAAGACCTTCTCCGGCGGCATGAGGCGACGCATCGACCTGGCCGGCGCCCTGCTGGCCGATCCACCGGTGTTGTTCCTCGACGAACCCACCACGGGACTCGACCCGCGCAGCCGCGGCGAGTTGTGGGACGCCATTCGCGAACG
>Ga0129336_10001262_pt1 | contig 15284 bp, 13 predicted proteins | sample CPB6_02_DNA_FD_96878 | JGI IMG/M metagenome (GOLD analysis project Ga0129336, IMG submission 96878) | Freshwater to marine salinity gradient microbial communities from Chesapeake Bay, USA - CPBay_Sum_0.6_0.2_DNA | ecosystem: Environmental > Aquatic > Marine > Coastal | place: USA: Chesapeake...
AAGGGTAGACCCACTGATCATCCACTGATAGTGCATATATCTTCAATCAATCGTTTAGAAAATTGGGTGAGAGATATTCCAGATTATGCGATAAAACTAGCAAATAGCTTTTGGCCTGGCCCTTTGACCCTAATTTTACCACGCAGCAAGTTAGCTAAAGATTTTATTACTGGAGGGCAGGAGAATGTTGGAGTCAGGGTACCAAATAATCCTTGTGCTTTTTCTTTACTAGAAGAGTTTGAATCTTTAGGCGGCTTGGGTATCGCTGCCCCTAGTGCCAATAGGTTTAGTAAAGTATCACCAACTAGCGCAGAGGATGTAATTGATGAATTATCTTTATACTTAAGCGTTAACGACATAGTTTTAGATGGCGGCAGATCAATTGTTGGGCTTGAATCTACAATTATTGATTGTACTAAAAGTAGACCATTAATTTTACGTCCAGGTGGAATAACAAATACTATGGTCACTGAATTACTAGGTCAAAATATCGATATTAATACTAAACATACCGGAGCTAGAATTAAAGCTCCGGGCTTGCTTGAATCTCACTATTCACCTAATGCCAAAATATTTCTAACTGGTACGCCAGCACCTGGTGATGGATTTATTGCACTAAGTAAAGTTGCTACTCCCTCTGGGGCAATTAGATTGATAAGTCCAAGGGATAATAACGAGTATGCAAGATCTTTGTATGGAGCAATGCGATTTGCAGATAGTATGAAAATAACTAAGGTTTATGTTTGCCTTCCTGAAGGCGACGATATTGCTGTTGCAATTTGTGATCGACTTAGAAAAGCGGCATTTAAATCTATACACGAATAAGTAGTAAAATTTTTTCTTTATCTACAGACCCAGTATAAAATCCTAAATTTTGATTGAATAAGAAAAATGACAGCAATAAGTTAAAATAGTGATATTTTGAGTCAATTAATTGGGTCAACCCTGCGTTTATGCTGAGAATCAAGCCAAAATCTATAGAAAATCCTTAGTTGGAAAAAGAATGTGGTGTTGGTACTCTTACTCAATTCTTGAATCTAGAAAAACTAAAAGGAGATGAAAAATGTCACAGTTTTTTAAAAGACCTAGGTCTATTGCGATTGCAATATTAGGAGTTATTTTATTAACTGCCTCTTCTTATACTGTATCAGCTGAAGCTGTGACAATTAAAAATGGAGTTACTTGTAAAAAATCTGGTGCAGCTACAAAAGTAAGAAGTAAACAATATGTTTGTGGCAAAAATCCATACGTGACTCCAACTAGATTGACTTGGATGCTCAGAAGCTGTCCACAAGCCCACGATTTATTCCTTGAAGCGAAAGATCAATATGGAATTTTCAAAGATATTCTTTCATCCTCTCCTGAGGGTTTAACTGAGTTAAGCAACTTGCAAAAGAGTATGGATTCTCTTGATGTCTTAATGCGAACAAAAGTTTGCAAAAGAGGAATGTAATTTATATCATCAAAACATATTTTCGGTAATAGGCTTGATTTCATAGTTGTTTATGATCTCTCTATTGGTTTGTAACTTTTCATTGAGGGTATGATGCTATGGTGAATACAACTTATTTTGGTAAAAGTGGTTGTACTCTTGAAATATTTGGTACTAATACGATCAGAAAAATATCAAAGAACAATGAATACAATCTTCGTTTAAGAAAGCAAGCTGAAAAGCAAAAAAATTTTGATAGTGCTAAGTATGCAGACATACTAGCGCCAAAAGTATTCAATATAGTAGAAGGTCAATTACTGTATTTTGAAATGGAATACTTACCAAGTTCAACTTATTTTGATTTTTTTAAAGTTGCCGATATTGAATCTATAAAACGCGTCTCAGATGTATTGATAAATTATTTTAATGTTAACTTAAGTAATTCTAAATATAGAGAATCTGGTTTGTTGGTGAAAGATAAATTATCATCCTTACTTTCAAAAAGTAGGTATAATGATCTAATTTCAGAATTACTGAAGTTAATTGAAAACAATAAAATTGAAATTCCAATTTCATTTTGCCATGGGGATTTAACATTAAATAATATGCTTTTTCTTGACTCAAAAATATATTTAATTGACTTTTTGGACTCTTTCGTGGAGTCTCCACTTATTGATTTAGTGAAATTGAAACAGGATTTGCAGTTTTTTTGGTCTCAAAAATTACTTGGGTTTAGTAATACACGCTCTAATTGCGCATATCATTATGTGTGGGGTAATCTTAGTCTGGAATTCAAAGAATTAATTAACTCGATAGAATTTAAGGTCCTCGAGGCCATAAACTTTCTTAGAATAGAACCTTATATAAGTAATGAATTTGAAGAAAATTTGCTAGGTAAAATCATAGAAAGGTTAGATATACATGCAGAACTTAATAATGCCAATGGCAGGTAAATCAAGTAGATTTAATACAACAAGGCCAAAGTGGATGCTGACTCACCCCTACAGTGGAAATTACATGGCTCTTGCATCAATTTCAAAATTGAGTTTAAGTGTCTTCGATAACTTATACTTTGTATTCTTGCAAAAACATCAAGAAGAATTTGGGTTTCAAACTGGATTTGAAAATCAACTTGCACAATTAGGAGTTTTATCGAAGTCAAAATTAATATTTTTGCGTCAAGAGACAGAGTCGCCAGCACAAACTATCGACGAAGCGATCAAAATTGCTGATATCCGAGGTAAAATATATGTAAAAGACTCTGATTCATATTTTGAATTAGAAATACTCGATCTAGAACAATGTGTAACATATTGCACACTTGAGCAGGTTGATTTAATTGATGCAAAATCTAAAAGCTATATACAAATGGATAAGTTTTCAACTATTACGAATATTGTAGAAAAGCAAGTAGTCAGCAGCAATTTTTCAGTTGGAGGGTATGGATTTTCGAGTGCTGCTGAATTTTCAGCAGCTTATGAAAAAATTCGTAAGAACGATAGAGAAATTTATATCAGCGATGTTATTTTTCATATGATGTTATCCGGAGCACAGTTTAAGGGAGTTAAGGCTTCAGGATATGAAGATTGGGGAACATTGGAATCCTGGGAGCTGTATTGTAAGCAATTTAATACTCTGTTCGTGGATATTGATGGGACTCTAATTGAGAATACTTCTTCTCTATTCGAGCCATACCTTGGTACTGGGAAGCCAATATATGAGAATATAAAAGCAATAAATAATTTTTATGATTCGAATAAAAGTTCTATCATTTTAGTAACAAGTAGGCCTGAATCATCTAGAGATGAAACTATTATTGAATTATCTAAACACAATATTAGATATCATAAACTAATTATGGGCTTACCCCATGCCAAAAGATTTCTTATAAATGATTTTTCAACTTCTAATCCCTTTCCATCTTCGATATCAATAAATTTACCACGTAATTCGAGTAACTTAGAAGAGTATTTGCATAATTTATAGAACGAATTCACTATTCTGTTGTGACTTGTTAACCATTCAAGAATAGTATAATTTTTTCTAAGTACCGATCATTAAGATTTATTAAGTATGAAAGAGTACCATCATCAAGTTCTACTTTTGGCTGTGATTTACTCATAAGTTCTATGACAATTTTCTTAAAATCTTCTAGGTTATCAACTATATTAAAAATATTTAACTTAAAAATATCATTAATATGGTCATGCCGATCAGAAATTTTATTGCTATTTAGATCAATATGAGTGTGTAAATCTATTGCTATTGAAGAAATACCGAGAACTACAGCTTCTAAGTTTAAAGTCGAGAAAGAAGAGATAAATATTTTAGCATTATTAAATGGATCTAGATATGTACTTAAGCTTGGTAATTTTGATATTACTTGCGGTTTGTTACTGTTAAAATCTCCTACACAGATTAAATGATTTGAATTAATTGTTTTTACATAAGTTCTAGCCAGGTCATAGCATTTTGGGTGTGGTAAATAAAAAACTCTAGCACCAAACAGTTGAGCTATTTCAATTGTAGTCAACAGATAAATTGATTCCTGAACAAAATCCACACTGCCGCCACCAAAAAAAATATCTTTAGGAGAATCAATTTTTTTAACATGGTCCTGTAGCCATTCAACTCTTGGATTTCCAATTTCAAAAACTTGATTTTCGTTCAAATTATGAATTTTTTTCGCATACTCCTTTGACTGCTTGCCCCAAACTCCAGTCTTTTTGGGTGGATAAGCAAATACAGCTTTTGAAGAAACGTTATCCCAGTTTTCCACGACACAGTAAACATCTAATGAGAGTTTTGAAAAATAGCTAACTAATTGATCAGCTATTGAGTTAGTACCACCTGAAGTAATGTATAAAATTTTAGTATCATTTTCAATGTCCAACATTGCTTTTATTTTATGTAGCTTGTCTCTAAGTAATATGGTACTGAGTCTTATTGGTGGATTAGAAAAAAAACTAGAGTATACCTTAGCCAACTTATTGGCATTGATAAAATTCAGTTTATTTTTCTTCTGAAACCAAGTTCTATTCTGAATACTCAGTGACATGTCAGCTACACCCCACCAATAACAATTAGAATAGAATCCAAGTATAAAATTCTCAATTAAGCTTAATTGAATTACTGTAAATTCAGTAAATTGATCTACAAACACCTTTATGTCGTAATCTAACTTTCCTATTATACAAATCTTTAACTCAAATATTTTGCTAAGTTTATTAAGTAATCCTGTCTCTAAATAACTTCTAAACGAAAGAGGATGATCAAATATTAGTATAAGATTTTTCTTTTTCAAATCCTACCAATTAGCGTTGAGAAATTTACGCTTACCTTCCTTTTTGAAATGGGAAACTTTTGCACCTTTATTAAGCAAAATCTGGGTTACTAGATCTTCGGTATCTAATCCATCTCTTTCAGGCCCGACATCTATAGCAAAAAAATTTATGTCCCGTATGCGCTTGCCAAAACCTTCTAAAACTTCAGGCTCAAACCCTTCAGCATCCATTTTTAGTATACCTATAGATTTAATATGAGCTTCACTCATAAAATCTTCCCCCTTGACACACTCTATATCAATCTTAGAGTCGAAGTCTTTAGGTTGGAAAAGACTTGAATCTGCACCACGAGTTGATAAATAAAAAGTCTGCACTCCAGAATTATTTGACAATGCGATTGCAACCGGTGTTATCTTATCCTGACATTTTGAATCAAATATATTATATATCAAGCATTCATATGCAATAGGGTCAGGTTCAAAGGCAAAAATATTAGTTTGACCACAGTTTAACGCCATTCCAATAGAAAATTCTCCAATATTTGCGCCAATATCAAACAAGTAATGATCGTTTTCCAATTCAATTATTTCCTTTAGATTCATGGTGAATAGGTACTGGTCAATTAGTCGATTCAGTGCATGTTTTTTTCCGCGAATAAACCTTGAGATTCTTGAGTGATTCTGTACTAATAAGTTTCCATCAGTCATATTGAGCAAATATAATTCATCTGATAAAACTGACGGGTATCTTGAAATTTTAAAAATATAGTGATGTCCTGTTAACTTTCCCTGAACAGCGCTTAAAATTTGCCAGTATCTCAAAATTAAGAATTTTGGAATAAATTTTGGAATTTTAACCAAAAAAATTTTTTTAACAGCCACAGCTATCCTTGATTTCAAGTGGCTCCTTGTATAATTGTAAGAATTCATATTTCGCTTATTTCTGGCATTCAAATTCTAGGGTAAAAAGCCTAATTGAAAACTGGAATTTACATCGGCACAAATGCATAGCAACTGCTGAATATGAAAATTCAAGAATTCACCTCAGAAGTGGAAAACATCAGAGTAAACTCTATATCACCTTTTATCATTTTCACTACATTAGTGAGTGCCTTTTCTCTGGATAAGTAAGTAATCAAAATTAAATGTGATCATTTAGTCAAGGATAATGGAATTGCTATAAAGTGTAATACGCTTTAAGATTAAAAGTACTCGATATCTTCAGTAGTTGCTTAAATATTTAAATTAATTGACGTATGGCAGGTTTCTATCTACTCGTTAAATTTCTGACTATTTGACACATATGGTACTTTAACAGACGTGAATTCCGTTACTTCAAATTCTTGTGACATAATTACCGAGATTGGGCTTTCGCACGAAGGATCTTTAGGGTTTGCTTTTGCCTTCATAGAGAACGCAAAAATTTCTGGAGCAAATTTTGTTAAATTTCAACACCACATTCCAAAATTTGAGAGCAGTAAAACAGAAAACTTTAGAGTCGATTTTAGCAAGCAAGACAAATCTAGATGGGATTACTGGGAGCGAACTTCTTTCACAATTGAGAATTGGAAGAAAATTATCGAGCATTGTAAAAAATTCTCTCTCGAGTTCTGCGTAAGTGTATTCAGTGGCCAGGCCTGCAAAGAGATGATAGATCTTGGAGTTGAGAATATAAAAATTGGCTCTGGTGATTTGGGAAATAAAGAGATATCAGATGTTCTGAGAGATTGGAATGGTAACCTATTTGTAAGCACTGGGCTCTCGACAATGAGTGAAATTGAAGCTGCTATGAAGAACTTTTCAAAATTTTTGTCAAATAATCGATTAACTATTTTTCAGTGTACTTCAAAATACCCAACACCATTGAATGAGGTTGGTATTAACATTATGACTCATTTCAAGAAATCTTGGGGAGCCAAAATTGGACTCAGTGACCATTCAAGTGGCATCGATGCTGCCGTGGTCGCTATTTGTCACGGTGCAGATGCGATTGAAAAGCATGTTACTTTTAACAAGAAAATGTTTGGCCCAGATGTATCTTCATCAATAACATTTGACGAACTCGCTGTTTTATCAACTTTCAGAGATAACTTTAAATTAATTATGCAGCCCGTTGATAAGGATAAAATTGCACTTGAATTAGAAAATGAACGCCAAATATTTGGACGGAGTTTAGGGTTAAAAAAAGAGTTTAAGGTTGGTGAAATTGTTAGTGAAATAGATTTTTGCCTACGCAAACCTGCAGGAGGCTTGCTCTGGGAGGACAGAGTTGAGTTAATTGGTAAAAAAGTGATTCGAAATATTCAATTAGGTGAATTGATTTCACTAAGAGATTTTGAATTAGATAGTAAGTGATAATTTAAATGCGCAAAATTTGTGTGGTAATAAATAGTAGAGCAAATTATGCTCGCATTAAGAGTGTTTTAGTAGAACTCAGAGATTCCAAGGATTGTGAACTACAGATAGTTGCTGGTGCTTCTGCACTTCTTTTTAAATATGGAAATGTTGTCGAGATAATCAAAAAAGATGGATTTAAAGTTAACAAACAGGTTTACACTGCAGTCGAAGGAAATGAGCCAATAGTCATGGCAAAAACAACAGGATTGGCTTTGCTTGAGTTATCGCAAGTGTTTTATGACCTTAAGCCAGACATAGTTCTAACTATTGCGGACCGGCATGAAACAATTGCAACCGCTATTGCTGCAAGTTATATGAATATTCCTGTTGCTCATACTCAGGGTGGAGAAATTACAGGATCAGTGGATGAATTAGTTAGGCATGCGTGCACAAAACTTTCACATATTCACTTTCCAGCTACTAAAAAATCTGAAAAGAATATTTTACAGATGGGAGAAGAGGCGCAAAGAGTTTTTATGGTAGGTTGTCCGGCTCTGGACATTATTGAGACCGCTGCCAATCTGACTTTAGAAAAAGTTTTGATAAAGCATCATTTAAATCCAACTATGTTCAAATCACAAAACTTCTTAGTTGTATTGTATCACCCAGATACACAATATTTTTTACAAGCAAAAACTGAAACAATTAAGATTTTATCAGCAATGAAAGAATTGGATTTACCAGTCCTATGGCTATGGCCTAATATTGATTCAGGAACTGATTTTATAAGTAAAGAATTGCGAACTTTCAAGGAGAATAATTTAAATTCAAAGATTAAATTTGTGAGAAATTTTACAGCTGAAGACTATATAGTAATCTTGAATAATTCATTGTGTATTGTGGGCAATTCAAGTTCTGGAATTAGAGAGTCTTCTAGGACAGGCACTCCGTCAATATCTTTGGGTAGCAGACAACTCGGGCGTGAATATGCTGAGAACGTAATTTTTATGAAAGATTTTGAAGTGAAAACTTTATTAGATTCAATGAGAATTCAAATAAACCATGGAAAGTTTACCAGTAGTAATTTATATGGAGATGGGCGTGCCGGTAAGCGTATCGCAGAAGTACTTTTGCAAGTTGATTTAGTTTTACAAAAAAAATTCGTAGAGTTAGATTAGATAATGATTCTCTTTTTAGAAAAGCCGATCAACTCGGAACTTATGGTTAGTTATAAGTTAAATTACCCCCATGTTTTAACATATGAAGAAGAAATAAATGATTCTTCAAGATCAAAAGTACTAGGATTATACACCGAAGTAGGCCACAAATTGGATAATTTTTTTCTAAGTGAATTCATTAATTTAAAATTTATAGCGACTCCTACAACATCTTTAACACACATAGATTTAGAATATTGTCAAAAATTCAACATTAAAATATTTTCACTAAAAAATCACAAAAGTTTAATTAAGGATTTTACAGCAACTGCCGAGGTAGCTTGGTGGCATATTTTGGAACTACAGAGAAAGTTATCTTTGGCTCAGACTTCAGTTATCGCTGGAGAATGGAATAGAAGGAAACACTTAACAAATACATTGGCAGGTAAAACTCTAGGCATAATTGGATTTGGAAGGCTTGGTCAAAGATTAGCGAGAATTGCAGAAATTTTTGAAATGTCAATTTATTACTTTGATCTAGATGTTAAAGTATCAGTAGATAAAAATATGTACTCACATGCAACTTCTATTGATGAGATATTTTTAAAGTCTGATATAATTTCAATAAATGTTGATGACAGGCCTGATAATGTAAATTTAATTAATTCAAATCATTTTAATTTAATTAGAAATCCTGGTGTTATCTTAATTAATACAGCGCGAGGCTTTGTACTAAATGAAAAAGAGGCATTAGAGGCTTTAAGAAGTGGGCAACTTGGTGGTCTTGGATTAGATGTTCTTCAAGACGAGGAGGTTTCTGAGAGAAATTCTAATTGGTTATCGAGTAATTTGATTTGGAAGGCAAAAACTGGTTCAAACATGAATATAACCCTGACTCCACATGTTGGAGGTGCAACAGTAGAGACCCTAAATATTGCGTCAAAAGCGGTTTTAGATGATCTATATTTCGCTGTTAGTGCATCTGTATCTTAATGTTTTAAAAAACAACAGTTTTAGTTTTTACAGATAGCCCATCTTTCAAAATCCAGCCACTTCGGTAGCTGAATGAGTTGAGCACCAGAGGAACTTATAAATTCATCCACGGCTATTCTTGGCCCAGGAAATTTCAATGAATAGTATTCATCCAAATAAATGTAACCTCCAGATGTTAATTTAGACCAAATAGAGGGCAGAATACATGAATAGCTTTTATACAAGTCACTATCAATTAGAACTAAAGATAAGGCATTCCCGCTCAGTTTTTGGGTCAAGTTTTTGGTAAAATCTCCAACATAAAGTTTGATTTTATCTTCAAGTCCAAAAAAGTTGATCTTATTTTTGACTAGTTCGAATGAAGTATTTGAAAAATCCCCAGAGTTTGATAGTTGATCAGGAGTTAAAGTTGATCCTCGAGATCTAATATACTCAAAATTCTTTTTTATTCTTTCGTAATGCTCTGATGAAATTTTCCCAGAATCAAATAATTCATGAAATCTTTCAATCGAATCTTGCTCAGAGTAATCTGGAAACCCGTCAAAAGTATCAAATCCAAGTATTTGCTTATTTGACTTATAATGATTTAATAGTAAACCAGTAGTAACAATGGAACTCCCCCGTGAAACACCAAATTCAGCTATGTCCCCATTCAAATCTAAAGTGCTTGCAATTAGTTCAAAATAGCGCTTTAAAGTTGAGGAATTAGGATTAGCGATTTCTCCTGCACCAAACTCCCAGTGATCCATTTCAGAAATACTTTTCCTCATAGCCCTCATAATATATGATAAATCAAAAATTAAACTAGAATTTATATATGAACGCAATAGGTTTAATAGCATCCTCCAACGGGCTTGGACACTTAAGACGCATAATTAATTTGGCAATTGGATTTCAAGATTTAGGTTTAAGAACTGAAATTTTCGCTCAGAGTATTCAAATAGGTAAAATTAAGTCTGAGCTAAAGTTACTCAATAAAAGTCTAAATTTTACACCGATTGAAATTTATGGGATTGAAGGGCCGGCTTGGCTCAAGTCTGGGTGTAATCTTAGTCAGCCCCCAAAAAAAGTTATCGAAAAAATTGAGAAGTTGGATTTTATAATAAGTGACAACTCTCTATGGGCGTTAAAATATTGCAAGAGAGTCTACTTATTCGGGCATTTTAATTGGATAGATTATTGGACTCTAGGTGGAATTAGCAAATTTTCTCCTAAAGTAAAAAAAGTCTTTGAAGAAGAATTGAATTTATTTGAAAAAATTAGAATGTCATTTCAGTTCAATGTTTTCCATCTTAATAGCAACAGACTTAGTAATATAAATGTTAAAAAAATTAATTTAATGAGATATAACTCAGACGTCCATATGCCGATCTCAACAAATCGGCAGCCGATAATTTGGAAAGCAGTTGGTACAACAGGTTTAAACAGCGAAAGAGATTTTGAATTTCTTGAGAAGCCTAAAATTAAAATTATCGAAAAAGAAACTTACAAATTGACTTTCTCAAAAAATAAACCAACATTGGTAATTGGAAGACCTGGCTTAGGAACTATTAGAGATTGCCTTGCAGCAGGCGTGCCATTTTTTCCAATTTGGGATAAAGCAGATGTAGAGTTGAACTCAAATGTGAAACACTTGCAGATGCTAGGACTATTACCATTTAAGGATACGGTATACAGTACCAATAATTTAAATGAGGCTATAAATCTAGCATGCACAGGGCAACTAGATAAATTCTGGATAGAGATATGGCCAAAAATATCAGATAATACTTATACAATTTGTGAGCAAATGGTTGCTTTAATTAGCAAAAATTAGAATAGTATTGAGTAGTGCAAAGTAAAAACATTGATATTTCTAGAATCTTAGTTAATATAGACTCCTCTATTGAAGAGTTGTTGACGGTTTTAAACAAGCAGGTAAACCCTAATTTTGGATCAGGGTTTGCAATAGTAGTTGATAAAAACAAACAAGTTATTGGAATAGTTCAAGACTCAGATTTGAGAAAATATTTATTAAAGAGTCCGAATGAAGACTTGAAAATCTCGAATTTCGTTAGAAGAGATTTTATTTCAGTAAATTCTAAACTTAATTCCAACGAGATGATCAATTCCATTGTAAATCAACTGAACGTAAGAAATAATTGGAAAACTTTTCTTCCAGTAAAAATAATTCCAATACTAGAAGATAACACCCCTATCGGCTTGATTGATATGCAGGAACTAAAGCAAGCCTTGGCGCTTAGAAAAAGTCAAATAGTTGTATTTGGAATGGGATATGTGGGATTAACCTTAGCATTGGCCCTTGCACAGTTAGGAAAGTCGGTACATGGCTACGATATAGATGCTAAAAAAGTTGAAAATTTAAAGAGTGGTAATTCTCATATATTTGAGATTGGAATTGAGAAGATTTTAAAATCAAAAATTGGTAAAAATCTTTTTATTTATGATAATCTTTCTTTTCTAAATGATGATTTTGGGATCCAGAGAATTTTTATAATTTGTACAGGTTCTCCAATTAAGCTAAATGGCAGCGCCGACCTACAACAAATTGAGTCTTCGGTCGAGAAAATACTGGAAGTAATTAAGCCATTGGATACTATAATTATGAGATCTACAGTCCCAGTAGGTACAGGGGCAAAAATTATTGAAACTATTTCGAATAATTTTGGTTGGAATGTAGGCACGGATTTTCATTATGTTTCTGCCCCAGAGCGGACAGTTGAGGGTAATGCTTTAGCAGAACTAAGAGAACTTCCTCAAATTATTGCAGGCGCTACAGAGGATTGTTTAGTGTTTGGTTCAAGGATATTTCGAGAAATCTCTAACTCGGTTATCAGTCTTGAAAAAATTGAATCTGCAGAAATGACAAAATTAATGGGTAATGCATTTCGAGATTATATTTTTGGATTTGCAAATCACATGATCGAGATCGCAAAAAGGTACAATTTAGATTTAAACGAATTGATAAAAGCATCTAATTATGCATATCCTAGAAGTATGATTCCGCAACCTTCTCCTGGGGTGGGAGGCCCCTGCCTCACAAAAGACTCTTTTTTGCTGTATGAATCTGTAAGCGATCACTCCGATTCACCAATACTAGCTGCAAGAAGAGCAAACTTAAATACACCATCAAAAATGGTCGATTTTATCGAATCGAAGATCTTGAATTTGAGTAACTTCAATTGTTTAGCTATCGGAGTTACATTTAAAGGGCACCCTGAGACTAATGATATTAGGAATTCAACTCCTATAGAGTTTATCAATATTTTAAGGGATAAGGTAAATTCAATAGTCGCTTGGGATGCTATGTTAAGTGAAAGTCAATTGAAAACTTTTAATTCAGGAAATTTGAGTGATTTCAATATGTTTGCATTATTAAACAATAATATTAAGAATAAAGATTACTTCTTTGATAAATTTTCAAAGACGAGTTCCCAAGATTTGGTAATTATTGATCCTTGGCGCTTGCTTAATTATGAATCACTTGTTACCGAAAGTTTTGTTCAAACTATTCATTATTTCTCATTGTCACATTATAAAGTTCTAAAGGCTAATTAGATGAAAAATAATTTTGTAATAGTACCGGCTCGTGGTGGTTCTAAAGGAATTAAGAATAAAAATCTTCAAAAAGTATTTGGAAAACCTTTAGTAGTGCGAAGCATTAATCATGCAAAGATAATTTTACCAGATAATCGAATAATTTTAAGTACGGACAGTACCAAAATTATAAATGAAGTTGCAAAATACTTTAAAATTGCATTTAAGTTGCCTAACAAGAATTCTATTTCTAATTTTGGTCCTTTTCTTATACACTATAGAAGTTCCAGACTTGCGGGTGACAAATCCTTAATTTCCGATACACTTTTTGACATAAGAGCGAATTTATTGCGCTTAAATCAAGAAATAGATAAGATTTGCTTATTGCAACCATCGTCGCCATTTCGTTCGACAAAAGAATTACTTAAAGTCCGTAAGCTGATGTCAAAGCCAGGTGGCAAGAAAATTTCAAAATTAAGTGTTGTAAAAGTGGAAGATAATCACCCCGCAAGAATGTACAAATTAGACAGTAGTCATAATTTGATCAGACTGAACGGATACTCAAAGTACAAACATGCTAGAAGGCAAGACTTACCAATTACATACATAAGAGATGGGGGATTCTATATTATTGGAGATCAATTGATTAAAGATAAGATTCAGTATTCAGACAGTCCAACACCAATTATCAGAGAGTTTCCGAACAGTCTGAATATCGACTCCAGACTAGATCTTATTACTGTTAGCGTAATTGAGTCAGAAAATATGTTAATTGGTGATCCGAATGAAGATATAAGATGACAAAAATTATTGCAGAGTTTTGCCAAAATCACCTTGGTAACAGAGAAATACTTAAAAATATGATATTAGCTGCTAAGTCTTCTGGTGCCACATATGCTAAAATTCAAGGGCTGTACAGTTGGGAATTAACCAAAAGAATTGAGTTTGAGAATCCAAGTTCACAAATTTATAGGCCATTTAAAAAGGAATTTGATCGATTAAAATTACTAGACCTTAGCTTTGAAACAGAAGTATGGTTTGTTGAAGAGTGTAAAAGAAACTCGATAATTCCAATGATTACAGTTTTTAGTCACAACGGTATAGGCAGAGCATTAGATGCTGGTTTCAAGCATATAAAGATTGCCAGTTATGACTGTGCATCAATTCCGCTTATTAAGCAAATATTAAAATTTGCCTCAGAGGTAGTTATTTCCACAGGGGCAACTTACTGGTCAGAAATTGAAGCAACAGCAAATTTTTTACGTGAAAATAAGGCGGACGACCAGGAGATTACCTTTTTGCACGCCACAACAATATACCCGACTAACTTAGAAGAAGTGGCTTTGTTAAAAATGTCATTATTGAAAACTTTTGGATTTAATATTGGGTACTCGGATCATACAAGCCTAAAGGATTCTGGTTTAATAGCTAGTAAAGCAGCAATTTTATTGGGCGCTCAGTATATTGAGAGACATTTTACTGTATTAGATGCATCTGACACTAAAGATGGGCCAATATCTATTGGCCCATTAGACCTTGTAGAACTAATTGAATTTTCGAAACATTCAAAAAGTGTTCAATTACAACAACTAGATTTATCCAGATACAGCCAAATGTTCCATTTGAGTTCAATTGAACCTTCAGATCAAGAACTTTTAAATAGATCTTATTACAGGGGTAGAGTTGCCTCTGCGATCAACGGTAAGGATTACTTTGCCTGGCAGGAAATTCAAAATTAGAGTTATCAATTTCACCTTTGGCACTTGCTCAACTATCATTATGAGGTTTAGCGCGTTCTTTTTTAATCATGTGGGGCCTTTAGCTCAGTCGGTAGAGCAACAGACTTTTAATCTGTGGGTCGTCGGTTCGATCCCGACAGGGCCCACAAAAATAGTACCAAATGTCCGTTTTGTCGCTAGTGCGCGACAAGTAAGGGCCTAATGCGTAGTGGTGAATAGAGGCAACGACGGTTGGCTCTGCATTTCAAAACCGGTTTAAAAGGGGCAATTAAAATGGCATTTAAAGCCAGCAAATCGAGGCCAGAAAGAAGCCTATCTCCAGATTCATGGACTGTTGCCCAATTTTCATCCTTTTACACTCAAAATCGAACTGAGTTTCTAGCCCATGCCAATCGGATCGTTAAGGACAAAGCAAAGGCCGAAGAGATCACGCAAGAGGCGTTCGTTAAGTTCATGTTGGCAGCACCTGAACTGTCAGGCAATGATCACGCACTAGCTTATCTGCACCGGACAATTGAAAATTTATGTATTGACCTATTTCGTGCTGAAAATAGGCGCCCAAATTTAGTTGCGTTGGATGATTCAACTGCAGAGATTGAGGCTATTTGGCAAGCTAACGGAGATCACTCATTGGCATTATCAGCTGCGGAAGATGCGGCAATAATTCGTCAAGCAATAGCATTACTATCTCCAGCAGAGCGTGCAGCACTTGTTATGTGGGAAGTTGAGGGTCGTTCCACCTCTGAAATTGCTAAAGAGCTTGGTATAAAGGAGTCTGCAGTTCGTCATACAGTCTCACGTGCCCG
>Ga0129336_10001263_pt1 | contig 15282 bp, 13 predicted proteins | sample CPB6_02_DNA_FD_96878 | JGI IMG/M metagenome (GOLD analysis project Ga0129336, IMG submission 96878) | Freshwater to marine salinity gradient microbial communities from Chesapeake Bay, USA - CPBay_Sum_0.6_0.2_DNA | ecosystem: Environmental > Aquatic > Marine > Coastal | place: USA: Chesapeake...
CAGAGAGTGGAAAGCGCTTTAGCGATGGCGCACGCTGGAAGGTTGAGATTCCCTCTGTTGAAGGTCCTGCTGCTATGCGCGCTGTTATGGATGAGGCAAAGAAGTATTCGCTCGATTTCCATCGCGCTAGCCAAGGCAGCGGAATCATGATGCTCCGCGATGAAGAGATCACAGAGTATTTAGCGCTTGGCAAAGAAGCTGGCGCCGAGGTCTGTCTCTTCGTTGGTCCGCGTTCGTCATGGGATGTTGGACGCGCAACAGTTGGCACTTCAAGCGCGACAGTGCATCCCTCGCTTCGAGGAGCAGACCAAGTTCGTTTTGCTATGGAAGATGTGCTCCATGGAGCGGCTTTAGGTGTTCGCTCAATTCTGGTTGGCGATGTTGGGCTACTCAAAGTTTTGGGTGAAGCAAAACTAAAGGGCGATTTGCCAAGTGATTTTGTGTTGAAAACTTCGGTGGCGTTGCCATGTAATAACCCAGCAACCGCTGCGCTTTACGAAGATCTAGGTGCTTCAACGTTAAATCTCACGACTGATCTCTCATTGGCGCAGATTGCTGCAATTCGTGCCCAGGTGGATATTCCAGTTGATGTGTATGTGGAGGCTGCAGATGATTTTGGTGGCGCAGTTCGCCATTACGAAGTTCCAGATTTAGTTCGGGTTGCCGCGCCTATTTATCTCAAATTCACCGTCCGCAACGCACCGGGGCTCTACCCCTCTGGAGGGCACATTCAGGGGCTTGTTGAATCTACAGGGAGAGAGCGTGTTCGACGAGCAAGCATTGGCGTTGGCATGCTTAAAAGATATGGGTTTGCCTAAGAATTTGGTTTAGGAGTTTTTTATTTAGGTACGCGCAAATTGAGCATCCCACCATCTACAGATATTTCTGTCGCGGTGGTGGATCCTTGTCGCGGACTTGCTAAATACGCAATCGAGCTCGCTACTTCATTTGCAGAGACTAAACGGCCCCATGGTTGACGCGCTTCAAGTCGTGCGCGCTCAGCTGAGGGATCATCAGCTTGACTGAGAAGTCGTTGAACCCACGGTGTATCGGCCGTTCCCGGATTGACGCAATTGACTCGAATACGATCCTTGATCAGATCGCAGGCCATAGAGAAGGTAAGGGTTCGCACGGCACCTTTTGAGGCAGCATAAATTGCTCTATTAGGAATTCCTGCTACAGCAGCAATGGAGCAAGTATTCACAATGGCTGGAAATTTGGATTTACGTAATAGCGGCAAGGCAGCTTTGGAGACCCGCGCCAAGCCGAAGACATTAATGTTAAAAACCTTGACCCAATTCTCTTCGCTCTCGCTCTCAACGGTTCCGGTAGAACCAATAGCTGCATTATTAATCAGCACATCGATCACGCTGCTTTTTTTCGCGACCGCTTCAAACGCTGCCGTTACCGAATCTTGGCTACTGACATCGCAATGAATCCAATGCGCAAAGGTGGCCAATTCACCTTCGTTGAGATCAAGTCCAATCACGGTAGCTCCTCGGGCATGAAGGAGTTGGGCTGTGGCCAAGCCAATTCCGGAGGCCGCCCCTGTGATTACTGCGGTCAAGCCGGCGAAATCGTTATCGATGTGCTGTTCGCTCATGTTCGTAATCTAATCGTTTCATCGGAGAGAGGGAAAAACCTCTACCAGCCCGCCTCTTCCGGCAGCGCCGAACGCCCCCACTTTATTTCTGATGGCTTCGCCGCCAGGGGCAAATTCGGTACCGAGCACCCCCTGAGGGTCGGTAGATTTCGGGTATGGCATCCCAAACTCAGGCGTTGATTTATCCATTTACCGTCGGTGATAGAACTCAGTCAGATCTTCTCGGTGGGAAGGGTGCAAACCTGGCCGAGATGGTGCGGATGGGGTTACCAGTTCCTCCTGGCTTCACCATCACAACACAAGCCTGTCGTGAGTATCTTGCCAGTGAGCAGATTTCTCAGGCGTTGCTCTCTGAAGTTGAACAAGCGCTCGCCGATCTTGAAAGCTCCTTGGGTAAGAAGTTTGGTGATCCGAGTAATCCACTTTTAGTCTCGGTTCGATCGGGCGCAAAGTTCTCGATGCCAGGAATGATGGAGACTGTTCTTAATGTGGGCATGACCCCGGAAGTTGCAGAGGGTATCGCGCAAGCAAGTGGTAATCCACGTTTTGCGTGGGATTCCTATCGAAGATTTGTTGACATGTTCGGTCGCATTGTTTGCGATGTACCTCCCAGTGAATTTCATAAAGTAGAGCATCGAATTCTCGAAAATAAGAAAGTTTCTTCCATCGCTGAGCTTGATGTCGATGGATTGAAAGCGCTTGCCGAGGCATTTATCAAGGTAATTGAAGTAGTGACCTCTAAGGCATTCCCAACAGATCCACGTGAACATTTGTTAAGTTCTATTGAAGCTGTTTTCCGTTCATGGAACTCAGAACGCGCACGACTCTATCGTCGACGTGAGCGCATTCCATCTGACCTTGGAACTGCGGTAAATATTCAATCGATGGTCTTTGGTAATTTAGATGACCTGTCCGGAACAGGCGTTGCCTTTACACGCGATCCAGCAACGGGTGAACACGGTAGTTATGGTGATTATCTTGAGCGAGCTCAAGGTGAAGATGTTGTAGCGGGTATTCGCAACACCATGTCGCTCCAGGAGATGAAAGAGAAGTACCCAGTAGTTTCCGATGAGCTCCAACGAGTAATGGATCTTTTGGAGACGCACTATCGCGACCTTTGCGATATCGAATTCACTGTAGAACGTAGCAAGTTATGGATTCTGCAGACTCGGGTGGGAAAACGAACAGCAGAAGCAGCCTTTCGTATCGCTTGCCACATGGTGGATGAAGGCAAGATTTCGATGGATGAAGCGCTATCGCGCACTTCAGGTGATCAATTAGTTTCACTGATGTTCCCACAATTTGATCTCTCTGGTTCAGTTAAAGAGATAGCCCGCGGAATTCCGGCATCACCAGGTGCAGCTGTAGGCGAGGCGGTTTTTGATTCTAAGCGCGCATTTGATCTTGCTCGTTCGGGTAAGAAAGTAATCTTGGTACGTCGCGAGACAAGTCCAGACGACTTGGTAGGAATGGTTGCTGCAGAGGGAATTCTGACCAGCCGTGGTGGAAAGACCTCGCATGCAGCTGTTGTCGCTCGAGGAATGGGAAAGACCGCCGTCTGCGGTACGGAAAGCATCTCTGTCGATGAGCGCGCTCACTTATTCACCGTTGGTGGCCTTACAGTTTATGAAGGCGAGACTATTTCTATCGATGGCTCTACTGGCGCGGTGTACACCGGGGTTGTTCCCGTGATTGCTTCACCAGTCACCGCTTATTTAGAGGGCAGGCTTGCTGCAGATTCAGAGCAAGCAACCCCAGTAGTGAAGGCGGTTGATCGAATCTTGCAATATGCCGATCAGAAGCGAACGCTGCGAGTTCGCGCGAATGCTGATACACCCGAGGATGCGGTGCGTGCACGAATTCTTGGCGCCGAAGGAGTTGGACTTTGCCGGACCGAACATATGTTCCTTGGTGAGCGGAGATTATTTGTTGAGCGATTAGTTCTTGCTGAAAATGAAGAGGTCCAACGCGGGGTTATTGCTGAGATGGAACCGCTCCAACGTGGAGATTTTGTAGGAATTATGATGGCGATGTCTGGACTTCCCGTGACAGTGCGATTGCTTGATCCACCACTTCACGAATTCTTGCCAGATCTAGCTGAAATGACGGGCGAGATGGCTCGAGCAGAGGCGCTAGGCAACGATGTCTCGCCTCGGGAACATGCAATATTTGCGGCTGTTAAAAGATTGCATGAATCGAACCCGATGTTGGGCTTGCGTGGAGTGCGTCTTGGAATCCTGATTCCAGAGCTATTTAAAATGCAGGTTCGTGCGTTAGTGCATGCGGCCATTGAAGTGCGCAGACTCGGCCATGATCCAAAACCTGAGATCATGATCCCGCTCGTCGCAACTCAGCGCGAGTTGCTCCATTTACGGGAGACGCTGGAGGAAGAGATTGCACATACTCTCTCTAGCACTGGCCAAAAGTTGGATATCCCAATCGGCACCATGATTGAAACTCCGCGTGCCGCTATTACCGCTAAGCGCGTTGCCGATTACGCAGATTTCTTCTCCTTTGGAACGAACGACCTCACCCAGTTAACGTGGGCATTCAGTCGTGACGATGTCGAATCAACCTTCTTGCCTCGATATCTTGATCTCGAGTTGTTGCCATTTAATCCTTTCGAATCACTAGACCAAGATGGCGTGGGGTTATTTGTAAAGATGGCCTCTGAAGCGGCGCGTTCGCTTCGCTCGGACTTCAAACTTGGTGTCTGTGGTGAACATGGCGGCGATCCACGAAGTATTCACTTCTTCCATTCAGTTGGACTTGATTACGTATCGTGCTCGCCATTTAGAGTCCCGGTAGCGCGACTTGAATCAGGTCGGGCAACAATCGTCAAGAGTTCAACCTCAAGCACTGCCTAAATTCACTATCTAAATAAGCAAAGGGAGTTCGACGCCATGCAACTTGCCGTCATTGAAACCGCGGAGAACCCGTTTGCTTTAACCAAGTATGTGAATGGCAAGTACTTTGCTATTAAAGAGCTGTCAACGCTAACTGCTGCTTTAAAAATTCCGCTCGCACAACTACGTGAAATTCTTGAACGACCAAATGGGCCTGAGGTTTATGGGAGAGAGTTGCCACCCCTTGCACCTGAGAGTGAAGTTTGGGGGGCGGGTGTGACCTATCTCCGTTCTCGCGATGCTCGTAAAGAGGAGAGCGGCACTCCCGACGTGTATCAAAAGGTTTATGAAGCAGATCGCCCCGAGCTTTTTTTTAAAGCGAACTTTCGTCGTACGGTAGGTAATGGTGATGTAGTGGGCCAACGCGCAGATTGCACCTCAACTGTTCCTGAACCTGAGGTTGCGATTGTAATTAATGCACATGAAGAGATTGTAGGTTTCACAATTTGCAATGATGTGACCTCGCGTTCGATTGAGGGCGAGAATCCACTTTATCTTCCGCAAGCGAAGAGTTATTTAGGTTCCACTGCGCTCGGCCCACGAATTACTCCAAGTTGGCTTGCACCAGAGCACTCTAAAATGACAATAGCTGCACGAATCACTCGAGGGGGCAAAATTGTCTGGAGCTCCGACACCGCGCTTAGCTCATTGAATAAGTCGCTCGAGCACTTAGTTGGATACCTCTTCCGCTGCCAAACATTCCCAGATGGCGTTGTGCTCTCTACTGGAACTGGAATTATTCCGCCGTTAGATTTCATCATGAAAGAGGGCGATATTGTGACGATTGATGTGGCTGGAATTGGCATCCTCGAGAATGAAGTTATTGAAATCCCTCTTGATATCAATAAGAAAATGCAAAAGGCGTTCTCGCTATGAAGCACGTAGTGTGGGCGCAGTGGGATGACTTGGTTGTACCCGCAGGCTTCACCCTTAGATCTCCTTCAAATACTGATCTTGCAAACTCGAGCGCTGAAGAGTTAAGCGATATCACCGTTTATATTCCGAGCTATATGGGTGGACGTGCCGCTCTCGAGCATTCAAAGAAAATGTCGAATCTCAAAGTCCTGCAGATGCCTAATGCAGGATATGAAGATGCCATCGAATTCACTCGACCAGGAATGACCTTATGTAATGGCCGGGGGATTCACGATGCTTCAACTGCCGAACTTGCAGTAGGGCTAACTATCGCCTCCCTTCGCGGTTTCCCAGAATTTGTCCGTAATCAAGATAAAGGTCAATGGGTTCATAGTCGTCAACAATCCCTCAATGATAAAAAGATTGCCATTATTGGTTACGGTTCAATTGGAAAAACTGTTGCGCGAAATCTCTCAGGTTTTGATGTAACGGTTCAGCCCTTTTCGCGCTCGGGTAGCGACGGAGCTCTAAAAATTGCCGATCTAGATAGCCACTTACCGACTTTTGATGTTGTGATTTTAATTTTGCCGCTCAATGATGAATCTCGAAAGATGTTTAATAAAGAGCGACTTGCGCTCTTAAAAGATGGCGCACTCTTGGTAAACGTTGCTCGCGGTGGCATCGTCGATACTGATGCATTGGTAGCCGAATTGCGTTCGGGTCGAATTACTGCCGCCCTTGATGTCACTGATCCTGAGCCGCTTCCTGCAGGACACCCATTATGGAGCGCGCCTGGAGTTTTGATTGCGCCCCATGTTGGTGGCAATACCTCAGCATTCGAGCCAAGAGCGCGACGATTGGTCGAAGCGCAATTGGCTCGGTTAGCTCAAGGCAAAAGCCTAGAGAACGTCATTATCGCCGGAGCGATCACTTAGTTTTATTTGTAGGCAACGACTTTATTGGTGAATTGGCCAATACCTTCGATACCAGTGACGATAGTTTGTCCGGCGCGAAGATACTTCTCTGGCTTGAAGCCCATGCCGACGCCCTCTGGAGTTCCAGTGTTAATAATGTCGCCCGCTTGCAGCTCCATAAATTGACTGATGTACCAAACGATGTGGTTGATTCCAAATATCAGATCACTAGTCGATGAATCTTGACGTTTCTCGCCATCAATGGTGCACCAGAGGCGAACGTTATGAGGATCGAAAGAATCGGCAGTTACCACAACTGGTCCACATGGATTAAAAGTGGGGAATGATTTTCCCTTTGTCCATTGACCTGCACGTTCAATTTGCCAATGACGTTCACTGACATCTTGGCTAATGGTGTACCCGGCGATATAAGACGGAGCTTGATCCACTGAGGAAATGTAAGAAGCCTTTTTGCCGATGACGATTGCTATCTCAACTTCGTAATCGCTCTTCTGGCTATTTGGCGGGATGATGATGTCATCGTTTGGACCTATTGCTGTGTCAGGAGCTTTTGTGAAGATCACTGGCTCCGGAGGTGGGGTCATCCCAGATTCGGCAGCATGCTTGGCGTAGTTAAGACCCACGCAGATGATGTTGGTTGGTCGGGCAATGGGTGAGCCGATTCGGTAATCCGAAACTTTGACCTTAGGCAGCGCTGAGAGGTCAGCGACCGCCACCTTCGCAATAGCGCCTTGCTCAAGCTCGCTCCGGTTCCAGTCCGAGATCAGATGGTCGACGAAGACTGCTTCGCTCTCAGAGACCATTACAGCGGGTTTTTCCTGGCCTTTAGCGCCGAGACGGGCAAACTTCATCGCATACTCCTCTTGTTAGTTGGGTCAGGGGTTCAGGTATTTATAAGTTAGCAGGAATTCAAGATTCTCCCGAATCTTATGGGTTTTTACCCTTCCTCCGATAGGTTTGGCGGCAGGTTTCGATAGGTCGAATCCAGGTCTATCTCGTATCTAGGGGGAGAGCTCAATGCCAGCACATCACCGTACCCAACCCACCGGAGCGCGTAGTCGCGAATGGTTTGGCGCTGAAGGGAAGAACGGATTTATTCACCGCTCCTGGATGCGCAACCAAGGATTCGCTCCCGATGTCATGGATGGACGTCCGGTAATTGGAATTGGCACCACTTGGTCTGAATTTACTCCGTGTAATGCACACCTTCGTCGCGTTGCAGAATCAGTAAAGCGAGGGGTTTGGGAGATGGGTGGTTTCCCATTGGAGTTCGCGGCCATGTCGTTGGGCGAAGTCACGATGCGTCCCACAACCATGTTGTACCGAAATCTTCTTGCGCTCGAAACAGAAGAGTTGATTCGCGCCAATCCTATGGATGGCGTCGTACTGCTCTCTGGTTGCGACAAGACAACTCCTGGCATGTTAATGGGAGCCGCAAGTGTTGATATCCCAACTTTGATGATGACCGGCGGTCCGATGCTCAATGGAAAATTCCGCGGTAAAGATATTGGTTCGGGAACTGATGTGTGGAAGTTTGCTGAAGAGGTTCGTGCCGGCACAATGTCAGAGGAAGAATTTACTGAGGCTGAAACATGTATGTCTCGAAGCGCGGGCCACTGCATGACTATGGGAACTGCCTCCACCATGGCCTCGGTTACTGAAGCTCTAGGTTTGCAACTTCCTGGTAGCGCGGCAATTCCTGCTGTGGATTCACGCCGTTATGCGATGGCCCAATTAGCTGGTCGTCGAATTGTGAAAATGGTCGAAGAGAAACTCACCCTCTCCAAAATTCTCAACAAGAAGGCATTTGAGAATGCAATCAAAATTGTTGGTGCGATTGGTGGCTCAACAAATGCAGTCGTCCACTTGCTCGCCATCTCGCGTCGAATTGGCGTTGATCTTGAACTAAAAGAGTTTGATACCCTTACAAAAGATTTACCTGTATTGGCAAATCTCATGCCATCAGGTAAGTATTTAATGGAAGATTTTTATTACGCAGGTGGAATTCCAGCAGTTATGACCGAGCTTGGCGACTTGATTCATCGCGATCACATCACGGTCACTGGAAAGACTGTCGCTGAAAATATTGCTGGAGTGAAGAATTGGAATCGCGAGGTTATCACCTCGGTTGCCGAGCCATTCCAAAAGCCGGGCGGAGCCACAGCTGTACTATTTGGTTCACTTGCCCCCAATGGTGCAGTTATCAAAGTTTCGGCTGCATCGCCACATTTGTTGAAACATCGCGGGAAGGCGTTGGTCTACTCCGCAATTGAAGATTATGTCGAAGATGCTGATCGTGAAGATTTCATTGTTGATGAAAATGACATTCTTGTCATCCAGAATGCAGGACCTAAGGGATACCCGGGCTTCCCTGAGGTAGCAAATGCATCGATGCCTAAGTCACTTCTGGCTAAGGGTGTCACTGACATGATCCGCATCTCTGATGCGCGGATGAGCGGTACTGCCTATGGCACTGTTGTCTTACATGTATCTCCAGAGGCTGCCGTTGGGGGGCCGCTAGCTCTTGTAGAGACTGGTGATGAAATTGAATTGGATGTTGCTAATCGACGTCTCGATCTCTTAGTCGCCCCAGAGGAATTGGAAGCGCGAAAGAAGAAATGGGTTCCGCCTACCTCGCCTGAACCACGTGGCTGGGTCAAGCTCTACTTTGATCACGTCAACCAGTCTCACCAAGGCGCAGATCTGGACTTTCTCGTGGGAAGTTCGGGCAACTGGGTCGGTAGACACTCACATTAATTTGACGATATGAGCAGCCAACCTCTCTCCTCGCGAAACCTTGCGTTGGAGTTGGTTCGCGTCACCGAAACTGCCGCTATAGCAGCCTCGCGGTGGATTGGCATGGGCGAAAAGAATTTGGCCGACAAAGCTGCAGTTGATGCAATGCGCAGGATGATCTCCTCAGTTTCCATGGATGGGCTTGTTGTTATCGGCGAGGGCGAAAAAGATGAAGCGCCCATGCTTTTTAATGGCGAAAAGGTCGGCGATGGCTCCGGCCCTACCTGCGATGTTGCAGTAGATCCTATCGATGGAACAACACTCACTGCTAAAGGAATGAACAATGCCATCAGCGTGATTGCCGTTGCGCCGCGAGGTGCGATGTTTGATCCTTCGGCCGTTTTTTACATGAATAAATTGGTAGTTGGGCCTGAGGCAGCGGGTGTAATAGATATTAATAAGAGCACTGGTGAAAATCTTCACGCAATCGCGGCTGCGAAGAAAGTTCCAGTAAGTTCATTAACCGTAGTTTTGTTAGATCGACCGAGACACGATCAACTCGTTGCAGATATTCGCTCGACTGGAGCACGAATTAAATTCATCACCGATGGAGATGTGGCTGGTGCAGTGATGGCCGCTCGCCCAGAGACTGGCATTGACGTTCTTATGGGCATTGGTGGCACTCCGGAGGGCATTATTGCCGCATGCGCGATGAAATGTATGGGTGGAGAGATTCAAGGAAAGCTCCATCCTCGCTCAGATCAAGAGCGAGCAGCTGCTGAACTGGCTGGCTTAGATCTCAATCGCACCTACACAACAAGTGATTTAGTCTCAGGAGATGACCATTTCTTTGCTGCGACTGGAATTACCGATGGCGAATTACTCCGAGGCGTTCGGTTCGGCGAATCCGGAATGCGGAGTCAATCTATAGTTATGAGAAGTAAGTCCCGCACAATACGAATCATCGACACCGAACATCCGCTTGAGCGGATTAATTAAAGAAAGGTAGACAATGTCCACTTCAAAACCAGAGCTAGATTTCTTCTTCTCTAAGAATGCGCCCAACCCTGGAGGCGCCTATTCTCATGGTGTTGTCGCTCATGGGTTTCTCTATACCTGTGGCATGGGGCCTGCGAACCCTTTGACGAATGTTGTCGAAGCTCAAGGAATTGAGGAACAAACTCGGCAAGTGTTAAAGAATCTTCAAGCAATACTTGCTGAGCGAGGAGCGACCTTAGATCAAGTTGTGAAAGTTACTACTCATTTACAAGATGTTGGTCGTGATTTTGCTGCTTACAACAAAGTTTACCAAGAATTCTTTCAACCGCCTTTTCCGGTGCGCACAACCGTTGGCTCAGACTTGGCCAAAATTCTCGTCGAAATTGATTTTGTTGTTGCGTTGTAATTCCCAATACTGAAGGAGGAGAAGATGAGTGATATTGCGGGAAAGAAAGTTGTCATCACTGGTGCTGGACGCGGTATCGGTCGCGAGATGGCGCTACGCGCAACCGCTGATGGGGCCATTGTTGCGATTATTGAAATAGATCCACATACTCTCGCGAAGACTTTAAGTGATATCCATGCAAAAGGTGGAAAAGCTTATGGATACCAGCTTGATCTGGGCGATGAGCAAGCAGTGAAAAGCACCTTTCATAAAATTTCCCAAGATATCGGCGAAATAGATGTCCTGGTAAATAATGCAATGGTCCACGAGGCTGAAGCGCTTCATGAAACTTCGCTCCAATCGTGGAATAACTCCCTTAAAATCACTCTCACTGGCGCCTTTCTCTGCATTAGAGAGGTGCTGCCCATGTTTATGAAACGTAAACGCGGAAATATCATCAATATTGGAACGGTCAATGCAAAGGGAATGTTTGGTAGCGATGCTTATTCCGTTGCCAAAGCTGGCGTGCATCAAATGACTCGTTCAGTTGCTGTTCGATATGGCGAATATGGTGTGCGGTGTAACACGGTAGTGCCAGGAACAATTGCAACCGAAGCGTGGATTGAGCGAGCTAAGGCCAACCCACAAGTCTTTGAAGATCTCAAACCATGGTATCCAATGGGTCGAGTGGGCACCCCCAAGGACATCACAGAGATGGTTCTATTTTTAATTTCTGATCGTTCAGAGTGGATTTCCGGAGCCGAATTAGTTGTCGATGGTGGCTTGCTTGCCGGATATACACCAATGTTTAACACTATTGAAGGACGTTAATTTTGAGCACGTTCGTCATTCGCGGCAGTAGCGTCATCGACGGAAGTGATCGACCTGCTGTAAAAGGCGATATACAGGTCATCGATGGTGTCATAGCGAACGTTGGCGAGATCCTAAAAGGGGATGAACGCGGGAAAGTAATTGATGGTTCTGAATTAACAATCACGCCTGGTTTCATCGACTTGCACGCACACTCAGATTTAGCAGTCCTCGCAGATCATGAGCATCTAGCGAAGGTCACGCAGGGAGTCACATTAGAAGTTGTGGGTCAAGATGGGTTGAGTTACGCCCCTACAAATGAGCAAACGCAACAAGAGATTCGCGAGCAGCTCTTTGGTTGGAATGGAAATCCAACTAATATGGATTGGAATTTTAAATCGATTGCAGAGTATTTGACGTGTGTTGATAAAGGCGCAGCGGTAAATGTTGCCTACCTCATTCCCCATGGAAATATTCGCATGCTTATTAAAGGAAATGAACCTGGCATTGCTACGGCCACAGAATTGACCGCAATGCAGGCGCTAGTAGAGACTGGAATGAAAGAGGGAGCAGTAGGGCTCTCGGCAGGATTAACCTATACACCTGCAATGTATGCAGATGACAATGAGTTGGTTGCTTTGAATTCAGTTGTAGCAAAATTTGGGGGATACTACGCACCGCATCATCGAAATTATGGACGTGATTTTCTCACTGCAGTCGGTGATTGCATAGAGATTGCAAAAGCTTCAAAGGCGCCACTACATCTGACGCACTGCCACTTGAGTTCGCCACAATTTCATGGGCGAACAGATTTGCTCTTTGATTTGATTGCCCAAGGCGAGAGAGATGGTGCAGAAATCACTCTGGATAGTTACCCATACCTAGCCGGAATGACTTATCTCCATGCTCTCTTACCTTCGTGGGTTCAAGCAGGTGGTATTGAGACGATGCGCATGCGACTTCGTGAACCAGAGGTGCGGAAGAAAGTCATCCATGAATTAACAGTTTCTGGATCTGATGGCGCACATGGAAATACTCTGAATTTTGAGAGCATCGTCATCGCTGGCGTTGAGAAATCAATTGAATTGGTGGGTATGCGTTTTGATGAGGCGGCAAAACGCGCTGGAAAAGATCCAGTCGAGTTCTATCTAGATTTTCTTGATGCTGAGAATTACAAAGTTTCTGCGGTGCTTCATGGTGGCCACGAACCAAATGTTCGAGCGATCATGCGACACCCCAACCACATGGTGGGTAGCGATGGCATTTTGGTCGGTAATCGCCCACACCCGCGCGGATATGGCACGTTTGCGCGATACCTTGGTTTCTACGGTAGGGATGAGGGCGTGCTCACCTTCGAGGGAGCTGTAGCGAGAATGACTGGGCGGCCAGCGAAGCGATTGGCATTAACAGATCGAGGTTTAATTAAGAAGGGCTACCGAGCAGATTTAGTCCTGTTGCACAAAGATTCTGTCATTGATCGAGCGACATACGAATCTCCGCGAACCCCGGCAGCTGGATTTGTGCATGTTTGGATAGACGGAATATCGACGTTGTGGGACGGGGCTCGAACAGATAACCTTCCCGGGCGAGCAGTTCGAAATTCACGTAAGAAATAATCAACGAGAGGTCCTGTTGTCATGGAAGTTGGTCGCGTAGACGGTAATCGCCCTTGGGCTCCGATAGTTGGTTATTCCCGGGCAGTTCGAATGGGCAATCTAATTGAAGTAAGTGGGACGAGCTCGACAACTCGCGATGGCCAAGTGATGCATCCGAATGACGCGTATGGTCAAATGAAATATATCCTCGCCGAGATTGAAAAAGCTATTAAAGAGCTTGGCGCTACCTATGAAAATACTATTCGCACTCGAGTCTTTCTAACCAATATTGAAGATTGGCCAGCAGTGGCTAAAGCGCATGGAGAATTCTTTGCAAAAATCCTTCCTGCCTGTTCGTTTGTGGAAATTAGTCGATTGATGTTACCCGAGTTATGCGTAGAAGTTGAAGCTACGCTCTGGCTCGAGTAGAGGGAGTGAGGACAGGAGCCATGGCAGAGCATTCAGCGGTAATTATCACTGGTGGTGGTAGTGGAATTGGTCTGGCTACCGCGCTGCGTTTGTTGACGGATTGGCCCAGGGTAAAAGTTGTTTCTGCTGATCTAAAGAGTGGTGGTTTTGCAGAATTAGAGGCGAAATTTCCAGGGCGCGCTCTTTTTATCGAGTCAGTGATAACAACAGATGTGGGAGCGGCCCAAGTAGTGGAGAAGACCCTCGCGTGGGCCGGTGATCTTTCTGGCCTAGTTTGTTGCGCAGGCAATAGCACCAACCATGCGAGTCTTGATATGACGCCAGAGCAATGGCGCGAGGTTCTTGATGTTCACCTCGATGGCCACTTCTTCATGAATCAAGCGGTCGCACGCTACCTGGTTAGCAATAGCAAACCAGGTGCATTTGTCAATTTTTCTTCACTGGCACATAACTTCGGTTGGCCACGTCGCTTGCCATACTCAGTGGCTAAGGCAGGGATTGATTCAATTACACGAACACTTGCCGTTGAATGGGCTGAATTTGGGATTCGAATCAATGCAATTGCTCCTGGCTATATCAATACACCACTAGTTGCGACTGCGACCAAGAATGGCTACCTAGATCCATCAATTCAAGGTATGCACGCGTTAAACCGCTTTGGCGAACCAGACGAAATTGCCCGCGGCGTTAAGTTCTTACTCTCTGATGAAGCGAGCTTTATCACCGGTGAAATTCTGACAATTGATGGTGGGTTTACACCAAAGCGGATTCCGTGGATTAAGAAGTAATAGCTCTTTTAATCCACTCTACATCGCGTGGCCGCATTACATCGAGAAGATAAAAATCGACGTCAGAAATTCCTGCCGAACGAAGGGCTGCGACTTTATCGATAAGAGTTGCTTCGCTGCGATTGTCTGGGTAAGTCGGACGGAGAATTGCCGTAATCGGGCTCGTTACTGATTCTCGATAATGCGCCCCAACTTCGCCTACCTCTTCGGCGCTTTCCCGATAGATCAACGGTTCATAAATGTCGATGGTTCGGTCGATAATTGAGTTGTTAATCCCGACCTGCCAACTCTTATTGGTGGGCGTGGTGAGCGAACCGCTAATAAGTGGCGCTTGATCGACAAACTTGGTCTGCACGTTGTTACCTTTCGCAATTGCGGACACCTCTTGATAGCGCTTGGCCACTGTCGCTTCCCGAGAATCCAAATAGGCAAGAAGTTCCCGACCGCCGATTTCACCTAAATTCTCTTTCGTTAGGGGGAGTGTGAGCCACGGATCACCATGGGTTAAAAAGGGCTCGAGGAGTTTGGCAACGTGCACTTGCAGCGATTTGCCATCACCAGAGTAGTTAGAGATGCACCATTGGCAGAAGCAGAGCGAGAGGAGAAAGGCAGTTATCTCGCCCATTTCCAGAAAGAATCGTTCATGATGCTCACCATGATGGGCGCCATGGAAGTGGAGCGACTCAATCGCAAGGCTTGTTATACCTCGCGAGCAGAGATCTGAAGTTAACCCAGTGATATACCCCGCAACCATCGGGCTACTTGGGCAGAGCTCAGAGAGAAAGTGATTACCGAGGCAGTTCGTTACCGTGGCCTCTGGATAGCGAAAACCAATAGCTGAATTATGCATGAAAACGGCCCAAGCATTTATCTCAAAGTTTTTCGTACTTGCGGCGGCCAACACTTCATCGAGCATTTGGTTATCAATTAAGCAATCAGATGGATCAGGCGTGATTGCACCACTCGGATAATGAGAGAGATCAGGTTTGTAGTAGTGAAAACCATCTGCAAGGTATTCAAGCGCTGGACCTTGGCGCAAGAGAAAATCACGGCTAGCGTGATAGTTGAGCGCAAGATTTATTCCAGTAAAGCCAACGTTCATTAATTGCGGAATTACCGCTGCAGCGCGCTCTCGAAAGAAGGTATAGGGAAAAGTAAAGGCGTTGTGACGCCCCATTGTTACTTCACGCTACCGGCGGTAAGTCCGCTCACGAGATACTTCTCGATGAAGATAAAGAGGA
>Ga0129336_10001264_pt1 | contig 15278 bp, 20 predicted proteins | sample CPB6_02_DNA_FD_96878 | JGI IMG/M metagenome (GOLD analysis project Ga0129336, IMG submission 96878) | Freshwater to marine salinity gradient microbial communities from Chesapeake Bay, USA - CPBay_Sum_0.6_0.2_DNA | ecosystem: Environmental > Aquatic > Marine > Coastal | place: USA: Chesapeake...
AGCGCGACAGCGATCGCCGCGATGACGATGGTGACGACCAGTGCTTCCATGATTCCTCCCGACTAGCCGGCAACCAGGGCGGTTGCCCCGTCGATCTCGAGCACGTGCACACGCTGACCCACGGCAAAGACGCTGTCCCCGTCGTAGGCCCTTGCGGACCAGACCTCGCCGGCGAGCTTGATCCGACCATCACTGCCATCGACGGACTCAAGGACAACGGCCTCTGTCCCTACGAGGGCAGCGACTCCGGTGCGCACCGCGCGAGGGGTGCGCATGTGCCGGCGCGCGATGGGTCGCACGACGGCCAGCAGTCCTACGGATACGAGGGCGAACAGGCCCACGGAGACGGCCGGAGGGGCCCCGAGCGCGGAGGCGAGGCCTCCCGCAGTGGCACCACCGGCGATCATCAGCAGGATGAGGGTTCCGCCCGTGACGACATCGGCCACGGCGAGCACGCCCGCGGCGATGATCCACCACACCCACGCGTCCATATCTCCACCGTACGTCGATTCCGCGCGAGTGGCGAGTCAGCCTGGGATGAGGCCAGGGACTAGCCCGCGGAGACGGGTGAATCGACCATGTGTCCGGTGACGTCATCGATCGTCGACTCATCCCCCGTGATGTTGGTCATCGGGACCCGCACCGGGGACGAGGCCAGCTCCATGAGCTGACGCATGTTGACCTGTCGGATGCGCTGGTCGCCGTAGGTCCGCCATGCATAGGTGAGCTCATGGGAGTCGCGCGCCCGGCGACGACTCCGTTGGCACATCCCAGCCTGACTCCCGTGCACATGGCGCGCTCCCCACGTCGGTGGGCGCAGGCTATCCGGCGAGGACGGCACGGGCGAGCAACCTGAGAGCTTGCCCTCGGTGGCTGATGGCGTCCTTCTCCTGGGGGCGCAGTTCCGCCGTGGTGAGGGCGTAGCCCAGGGGCCGGAAGATCGGGTCATAGCCGAAGCCGCCGGCGCCCCGCGGCTCGTGGGCCAGGGAGCCCTCGAGCACTCCCTCGACGACGTGCTCATCGCCATCCGGGCTCACCCACGCCGCGGCGCAGACAAACTGCGCGCCCCGGCGCGCGTCGGGCACATCGGACATCTGCGCGAGCACCAGTTGGAGGTTGGCCGCGTCATCGCCATGTCGCCCCGCCCATCGCGCAGACAGGGTCCCGGGCATGCCGTGGAGTGCGTCGACGCACAGGCCGGAGTCGTCGGCGATCGCGGGCAGCCCGGTCGCTCGCGCGGCCGAGCGAGCCTTGAGCAGGGCGTTGCCCGCAAATGTCGTCTCGGTCTCGGCCACGTCGGGTGCGTTATCGGGCAGGGGCACCAACTCGATGTCGACACCCTCATCTTGGAGGATTCGGGTCACTTCGGCGACCTTGTGATCGTTGCGGGTCGCGAGGACGGCGGTCAGGGTCATGATGACAGCGCTGCGCGCTGCAGAGCCGTCAAGTCCGCGCATCCAGCCGCCGCGAGGTCGAGGAGCCGGTCGAGGAGCCGGCGATCAAAGGGCTCGCCCTCCGCGGTGCCCTGAACCTCGACGTAGGTCCCGCTGCCGGTCATCACGACGTTCATATCCGTCTCTGCACGTACGTCGTCGTCGTAGTGCAGGTCCAGGCGAGGCTCGCCATCGATGATGCCGACGCTGACCGCTGCTACAGAGTCGATCAGTGGATCCTTCTTGACATGACCCTGCTGCTTCGCCCACGTGATTGCGTCAGCGAGGGCGAGATATGCCCCCGTGATCGCCGCGGTACGCGTCCCGCCATCCGCCTGCAGCACGTCGCAGTCGAGAACGATGGTGTTCTCGCCGAGCGCCTCCATGTCGATGACCGCGCGCAGACTGCGGCCAATGAGGCGCGAGATCTCCTGAGTGCGCCCCCCGAGCTTGCCCTTGACCGACTCGCGATCGCTGCGCGTGTTGGTGGAGCGCGGCAGCATCGCGTACTCGGCGGTGACCCAGCCCCTTCCAGAGTCCTTCAGCCAGCGAGGCACGCCGGGGGTGAAACTGGCGGCACAGAGCACGCGGGTGCGGCCGAAGCTCACCAGAGTCGAGCCCTCCGCCTGATCGAGCCAGCCGCGCTGGAAGGTGACGGGGCGCAATTGCGCGGATTCACGGCCATCGGATCGCGTCGTCATGTCAGGTGACCCTAGGCCACGTCGATGACGAGCCCACTCGAGGCCAGCATCACCTCTCCGCTGAAGGCGGAGCGCGCTTCGACGAGGGACTGCTGAGGGTCATTCCACGCCACGAGATGCGTGAGGACGAGGACGCCCACGCCGGCGGTTCGGGCATGCTCTGCAGCCTGGCGCGCGGTGAGGTGGACATCCGGCGCTGGGGCGGCCTCCAGGCAACTCGCTTCGAACAGGGCTACGTCTACGCCCCTCGCGAGGTCGACGAGGGCACCCGACTCTCCCGTGTCACCGGAGTACGCCACTGCCCGGCCACCCACCGCCACGCGAAGGCCGTATGCCTCGACCGGGTGGTTAACTCGCGCGGCGGTGACCGTGAAGGGTCCAATGTGGTGTTCGCCCGCAACGAGGTCTTCAAACCGGAACTGCCCCGTCATCCCGGGATCGTCAGGAAGGTCGTACGCCCTGGCCATTCGCGCAGCTGTCCCCCGCGGTCCCCAGACCGGGATGCGCTCTCTCGCACCGGCCGGGTGATATCGCTGAGCGACGTATAGCCCGCAGAGGTCGAGGCAGTGGTCGGCATGCAGGTGCGACAAAACGATGGCATCGATCTGATCAAGTGCGATGTGCTGCTGGAGTACGCCGAGTGCTCCGTTGCCCAGGTCGAGCAGCAAACGGAAGCCGTCGTGCTCGATGAGATAGCACGACGCGGGCGAATCTGGCCCCGGGAAGGATCCCGCGCAGCCGATCACTGTGAGTCGCACTCGTGCAGCCTAGGCGCGCTCGACGACGCCAATCTCCGGGCCCAGGAATCGCGCCCCGAGGGCGGCGAAGTCGGACGGATCCCCGGTCGAGAGGAACCGATGCACGGGCTCTGGCAGCGAGGCGTCACGTGTGAGGCCATGCTCGGCCAGCGTGCGATAGACATCCTTGGCGGTCTCCTCGGCACTGGAGACGAGCGTCACCCCATCACCCATGACGTAGGAGATCACGCCCGTAAGCAGTGGGTAGTGAGTGCACCCGAGGACGACGGTGTCGACATCGGCAGCCTGCAAGGGTGCAAGGTACTCCCTCGCGACGGCGAGCAATTCATCTCCGCCGGTCACACCCGACTCGACGAACTCGACGAAGCGAGGACACGTCTCGCTCGTAATCTGCAGATGGGGTGCGGCCGCGAAGGCATCGTCGTAGGCGCGTGAGGTGATGGTGGCGCGTGTGCCGATGACACCGATGCGGCCACTTCGCGTGGCACTCACGGCGCGCCGTACCGCGGGATGAACGACCTCGACGACGGGGATCTCGTAGCGCTCACGGGCATCTCGCAGGACGGCCGCACTCGCCGAGTTGCAGGCGATGACGAGCATCTTCACGTCCGAAGCGACCAGGTGGTCCATGACGTCGAGCGCATAGGAGCGCACCTGCGCGATCGGTAGCGGGCCGTAGGGACCGCGGGCGGTGTCGCCGACGTAGAGGATTGGCTCATGCGGCAATTGGTCTAGTACGGCGCGAGCGACGGTGAGCCCCCCGACACCGGAGTCGAAGATCCCGATAGGTCCGTCGGCACTCATGCCCACACCGTTCCTTCGAGACGGTCCTCGGCCTCGTCGATCGTGCCCTCGTAGGCCCCGGTCGATAGGTACTTCCAGCCACCGTCGCACACGATGAACGCGATGTCGGCAGGCTCGCCGGCCTTCACCGCCTTGTTCGCTAGGCCCATCGCTGCATGCAGGATCGCACCGGTGGAAATCCCCGCGAAGATTCCCTCCTCATCGAGCAATTCACGCGTCCGCTTGAGTGCGTCTCTCGGACCCACCGAGAAGCGGGTGGTGAGCACGCTCGGGTCGTACAGCTCGGGGACGAATCCTTCATCGAGATTGCGTAAGCCATAGACCAGTTCGCCGTAGCGAGGCTCGGCAGCGACGATCTGCACGTCGGGCTTCTGCTCGCGCAGGTAGCGACCCGCTCCCATGAGGGTGCCCGTCGTGCCCAGGCCGGCGACGAAGTGCGTGATCGTGGGTAGATCCCTGAGGATCTCCGGTCCCGTCGTCGCGTAGTGCGCTTCGGCGTTGGCGGGATTGCCGTACTGGTAGAGCATCACCCAGTCCGGATGCTCCTCGGCCATGCGTCGCGCGACCCGGACGGCCTCGTTCGATCCGCCTGCGCCCGGCGAGTAGACGATCTCCGCTCCCCACATGCGCAGGATCTGCGTGCGCTCAACTGACGTGTTCTCCGGCATGACGCACACGATCTTGTATCCCTTGAGCCTGGCCGCCATGGCCAGCGAGATGCCGGTATTGCCGCTCGTCGGCTCCAGGATCGTGCAGCCCGGGGTGAGCAGGCCATCCTTCTCCGCCTGCTCGATCATGCGGAGCGCCGCGCGATCCTTGACCGAACCTGTCGGGTTGCGATCCTCGAGCTTGGCCCACAGACGCACGTCATCGCTCGGCGACAGTCGCGGCAGTCCGACGAGCGGCGTGTTGCCGACAGAGGCCAGCAGGGAGTCGTAGCGCATGGCGCGCGTGGTCAGCCGCCCGCGACGGCGGGGAGGATCGTGACGGAATCGCCGTCGGCGAGCGCAGTGTCCAGACCGCCGAGGAAGCGCACGTCCTCGTCGTTGAGGTAGACATTGACGAATCGACGCAGGCCCTGCTCGTCGACAAGGCGCTCACCGATGCCGGGGAAGCGTGAATCCAGATCGTCGATCAGGGCGCGCAAGTCGGCGCCGTCGCCGGATACGACCTTGTCACCTCCCGTGTAGGGACGCAGGATCGTGGGGATGCGGACCTCGACAGGCATGGGGCAAGCCTAGGCGACGATCTCGACGGGCTCTTCCGTGACCACCCCATCGATGATGCGGAACGACCGGACCTCGACCGGCCCTTCGTCGGGCCCGCACTCCCGCGTGGAGACCAGGACATAGTGAGCACCGGGTTCCGATGCGTAGGAGATATCGGTCCGGGACGGGTAGGCCTCGGTCGCGGTATGGGAGTGGTAGATGACTACCGGCTCTTCACCCCGGTCATCCAGGTCCCGGTACAGCCGCAGCAGATCAGCAGAGTCGAACTCGTAGAACGTGGGCGAGCGCGCTGCATTGACCATGGGGATGAAGCGCTCCGGCCGGTCACTGCCGTCGGGCCCGGCGATGACCCCGCATGCCTCATCAGGGTGGTCCGCACGGGCATGCGCCACCATCGCATCCACGAGGTCACCACGAATACTCAGCATCGACGCCTCCCCACGGAGGCAGCCTAGGACCTGGACTTACGCACCTTCCAGGTTGCCTAAATCGCGCCGTACATTGTTCAACTTGCGGACCCGGGCCACCCGGAGGACAGTCCCTCCCATACGGCGCCCAGGGGGCGCCCGGCAACGGCGCCGGGAGGCGCTCACAAGAAGGGAAGTTCCGCATGGAACAGGTACTCGAACTGTCAAATGCGCAGTTCCAGACCGTGTACAACATCCTCTCGCTGGCTCTGGCCTCCATGGCCGCCACGACCATCTTCCTGTTGGCAGTGACCCCCCGGGTCCTGCCCCGCTACCGGCTCGCGCTGGTGGTCTCCGCGATGGTCTGCTTCATCGCGGCCTATCACTACCTACGGATCTTCGACTCGTTCTCCGACGCCTACATCGCGGTGGGTGCCGGCACACCGGGCGTGCAGGAGGTCTTCGAGCTCGTCAAGGGCGATGGCTTCAACGAGGGCTACCGCTACGTCGACTGGCTGCTGACCGTTCCGCTGCTGCTCTTCGAAACGGTCGCGGTGCTGGCTCTGCCGGCCGCGGTCCGTCGCTCGCTCCTGTGGAAGCTCATTCCTGCCTCCGCACTGATGATCATCCTCGGATACCCGGGTGAGGTCACCGCGGAGATGGCGCCCAAGGCGATCTGGGGTGCGCTGTCGACGATTCCCTTTATCTACATCCTCTACGTGCTCTTCGTCGAACTCAGCCGTGCCGCGAAGAACCAGCCCAACCAGGTCGGCAAGGAGCTCGCCGGCCTGCGCTGGCTCCTCCTCGCCACGTGGGGCGTGTACCCGATTTCGTACGCGTTCCCGATGCTCGGGCTCGATGGGGCTGATTCCTTCGTGTACCGCCAGGTGGGCTATTCCATCGCCGACGTCCTCGCGAAGTGCCTCTACGGCCTGCTCATCTTCAAGATCGCTCGGATCAAGTCCATGGACGACGATCCAGCCTTCGCCGAGGCGGAGATGAAGGAAGCTCCGTCCAGCAAGTAGCACCAGTCAGCAGATCTACCCGGAGGCGGCGGGACCCACGCGGTCCCGCCGCCTCCGCATGTCAGGGCATCAGTGCTCGGACGAGTGTCTCTTGCAGGTAGGTGAGCCAGTCATAGATGTGGAACGTCGCGGCACGCGGATCGTCATCGGGGAGGGACGCTAGCTCCTCCATGCCTTCCTCGGTCACTCCAAGACGAGTGCCAAGAGCAAGCCGGACATCATTGAGCGCCCCGAGCCAGGCACCTGCTTCGTCACGGCCCAGGGTGACCTTCTCGCCGGATCGTCGCAGTGTCTCAAGGGCCGTCTGGGTATGGGCCAACTTGGTCTCGCGCAGCGAGCGCTCAGTGAACCTGCGGAACTGCGCTGCCGCTGCATCGTCATCGAGGTAGGCATCGGGGAGGAGCCTCGCCAACGCGGGATCCTCCGGACGCACCGCATCCGGATCCAGGCCGACCATCGCGACCAGCGGATCCTCGTCGTCGAGGTCCTCAGGGGCGACGAAGTCCGCGAGTTGTTCGAGCAGGGTCACGAGGAGGCCCTTTTCCACGGCGTCCACCCGCAGCACGATGCGCCCCGTCGCCGTCCGCCGGAATCCATGCACGCTCAAGAGTCGTCCTTGGCCAAGGTCGCCCAGAGTCCGTACGAATGCATGGCGCTGACGTCGCGCTCCATCTCTTCGCGCGATCCAGACGACACGACCGAACGCCCATCCTGGTGCACTTGCATCATGAGCTTCTCTGCCTTCTCACGTGAGTACTTGAAATACGTCATGAAGACATAGGTGACGTACGACATGAGGTTGACCGGGTCATTCCACACGATGGTGATCCATGGAACGTCCGTTGCCGACGCCAGCCCGACGTCGGGGCGTTCGAGTTCGGTCGGGGCGGTCGTCACACGACCAGGGTACGGCGGTGCCTAGGAGACCGTGATGACGATCGTCGGCGAAGTGCCCTCTTCCAGACCACCCGAGGCCTGGGCAATCACCCGGTAGCGGCTCTCTCCGACGACCTTGCGCGTCAGCACCGTCGTGAACCCACCCTGGGTGTCGGTCGTCATGGACACCACGTCGCGCCAGACGCCCTTGGAGACGCGCCGTTGCAGTGTGGTGCTGAGACCGGACCGCGCCGGGGTGACGCCCCCACTCAACGTGATGGGCGTGCCCGCCGGGGCGGTGCTCCGACTTGCCTCCAGGGTCACGGCATGGCGCACGAGCGTCTGAGTCGGTTCGCTCTCGCCGGGGGATCGCGCCCATGAGCCGCCCACGGTCACCGTCCACGTCCCACTCGCCTCGGCGGGGACGCGGAACGTCCCGCTTCCTTCGCTGTCGAGCACGATGCTGGATACCTTCGCACGAGTGTCGGGTGCACCCAGTGGTTCGAAGTACAAGATCGCCTCCGCGCCGCTGGCCGCTCCCTGCGTTGAGTCCGCTGTCACCTGGATGGGAATCGTCTTGCCGTAGGTCCGAGCCTTCGGCGCCTTGACGGTGACGGTCGTCGGCGCGGGTGCGATCTTGCTTCCGTACTCGGCCAGCCTCTCGTAGAAGTCAGCCGTGACTGTGCCAAAGTCCCAGACAGCGATGCCGCCAATCTGCAGATCCGGCACGATTTTCGCTCGAGCAAGGGCCGACCGCGTGTCGGCAAACCAGACTCGTCGCTTCACGTCGCAGGCCTTCTTCTTCTTGTCTACCTTGCCTGGCGTGCGCTGCCAGTATTCGAAGGTCCACTCGCCAGCATTGGCATCCCAGGTCGGCTCCACGCTGCTACGCGCAGCGAGATCCCGTGCCGACATCGGTGTCACGCTGGAACGCGACGGTGCTGTCTGAGGTGTCCAGTCCGCGGGGCAGTCCGCATCGACTTTCCACCCGCTACCCGCAGCCAACGGCCAGTCACGCCCGTACTGCGGGGTGCCGATCCAGACCCTTTCGGCGTACTCAGGTCCCACCTGCTCGGTGGCACTCCTGGCGACCAGTGCGGCCCAGTTATTGGGCCCGATCGGTCCTGGCACGCTCCAGCTGTAGTCGTAGGCCATGATGTTGAGCCGGTCGACATACGGGGCGATGTCGCTCCACGCGTAGACCCAGTAGCCGGTGCCGTCGTTGGGCGAACCGTCGCTGGAATACGCGACCGTCCCACCTGGCACCGTCGCCCACAGCGTCAGGCCCTGGGCGTGGAGCTCCTTGGACAGCAACTTGACAGTCTGCACCCAACGCGGCTTCGTGGCTGCCCACGAATCCCGGCCGTCGTAGAAGGCGAACACCTCCCAGTCGAGGTCGACGCCGTCGACACCCGCCTTGACGGCATAGTCGGCCACGAGCTTGGCGTAGGCACGCCGGTTCTTCTTCTTCGACAGGTAGGCCGAGAGCTTGCCCGTGCTTGCCGATCCAAGGTCGGTGATGGATGCGTTGACCTTGATGCCGGCAGCCTGAAGCTCCTTGCGCTGCCGGTCGAACTTCGGCGTTGTCCACGGCGTCTTCGTCGCAGTCAGGCAGTCGCCGTAATCATCGTCGTTGTCGTAGTTGCCGTTGTCGTAGAGACACAGGGGGTTGTCCTTGCCCTGGAAGGACCACCAGAACATCGCGATCTCGCCCACGACGCCATCGGAGGTAGCCGTCATCTGCGCGATGGAGGCGTCCGACGCCCACCAGCCGAACCAGCCGGACACGATGGGTCGCGGAGCCTCCGCCGCTGTCGCCGTCGGTGCGGCTACGAGAAGGCTCGCGGCGACGGCCGCAGAGGCGGCAAGTGCCGCGGTAGTGCGCAGGCGCATGGCTCCCCTTAGCGAAGACGGACCGCCGGCGCTGGGCCGATGGATCGAGGTCGACTTCAAGGTTACGTGGCGTGTCGCGCCGGACCCCTCAATCGAACGGCCACGGGAGCGGATTCCCAGGGCGATCTGCGTCACATCCGAGCAAGTTCGACGGCAGGGCGTGGCTAGCCAAGGGCCCGAGCGATGTCCTGAGCGGCCCGGGCAACTTTGGGGCCGACCTCCTCAGGGGGTGCCGCGACGGCGACTCCCACGGCCGCCTCGATGCCAGCGATGCCCACGACGGGGGTCGCGATGCCGCTGCTCCCCGGGGTGTCACCGGTGGAGACGACCCACGGCGGATCGAGTGGCCGCCCCGCGGCCGTACGTGCAGCGAGAACAGCGCGCCCGGCTGCACCGAGTTCGAGGGGAATCCGAGATCCGAGGCGATAGGCCACATGCACATCGGAGCGCGGCGGTTCGGCCACGGCGACCGCGAGGAGGTCCTGCCCGTCGACTACTCCGAGATAGGCGGTTGCTCCGACGCTTTCCGAGAGGCGCCTGAGGACGGGCATGGCCGCATCGCGGAGGAGGGGCTGGACTTGGCGCGCGAGCCCGAGCACGGCGAGCCCGAGGCGGCAGCGGCCATCGGCGCCGCGCCGTACCAGGCCATGCTGCTCGAGGGTGACGACTAGCCGGTAGACCACGGTACGACTCACCCCGAGGGCCGCCGCGACTTCGGTCACGGTAAGGCCCTCGGGGGAGTCGGCAAGCACCGATAGGACCCGAAGCCCCCTGTCGAGGGTCTGCGAGGTCTCCTTGGGCATGGGGGCTAGGCCGCCCCTGCCTTCTTGGCCAGCGACTTGACCTGGAACGACGAGATGATCTCGAAGATGCCCAGGACGAGCAGCCAGATGCCAGCGATCCAGACGAAGATCTCGACAGCCCAGGGATTGATGAGCAGGACGATGCCGGCGAGCATGTAGACGATGCCGGAGAAAATCGCCCAGCCCTTGCCCTGCGAGACCGACGAGGAACCGACGAGCTGGAGGATGCCGGAGAAGAGGAACCAGACACCGACGAAGATGCCGAAGATCTCGACCTTCTCCTCCGGACCGAAGCGGAACATCAGCAGGCCCAGGAGAAGGCCGATGATGCCCGAGATGATCAGCAAGGCGCGGTAGGAGCCCGGTAGCCCGTGCCCGAAGGCGCGGACGAGGGAAACGATGCCGGAGACGACCAGGTAGATCGCGAGCACGACCGCGATCACCCAGGTCGAACCACCAGGCCTGAGGATGATGATGATGCCGACGATCAGGCTGACGATGCCGAGGAGCAGCAGCGCCCACCAGTTGCGACCAAACGCAGCCGCCACGGCGCGCTCATCGTCGTAGGACAGGCCGGTCATGGGGTCGACCGATGCCATGGGGTACCTCCGAATTATCGAGTGAGGGCCACCTGGCCCCGGGACGCGTCAAGGGTAGGGCCGATCACTGGGTTATCCCAGGAAGCGCGCCAGGTACTCGCGAGTACGTTGCTCGATCGGATTGACCAGCACCTGGTCAGGAGCCCCTGCCTCGAGGACAACGCCCTGATCGAGGAAGCAGACACGGTCGGCCGCCTCGCGAGCGAAGCCCATCTCGTGGGTCGCCATGACGATGGTGAGGCCCTCCTCCTTGAGTTCGCGGACGGCGTCAAGAACCTCGCCTACGAGTAGGGGGTCCAGGGCCGAAGTGATCTCGTCGAAGAGCAGGATCTCCGGCGACATCGCGACGGCGCGTACGAGCGCGACCCGCTGCTGCTGGCCACCCGAGAGCCGATCCGGGTATTCCCCTGCCTTGTCCTCCAGGCCGAACCGCGCGAGGAGGCGGCGGGCGCGGTCATCTGCTTCGTCGCTCGACCGCTTGAGCACCTTGCGCTGGCCCAGGGTGACGTTGTCCAGCACTGTCATGTGCGGGAAGAGGTTGTACGCCTGGAACACGATGCCGACGCGCCGGCGTACGGCATCGAGATCGGTGCGGAAGGCGGTCACATCCAGGTCGCCGTCGAGCATGATGCGCCCGGCATCGACTGGCTCTAGGCCATTGATGCACTTGAGCAGCGTCGACTTGCCGGACCCACTTGCACCGATGAGGACGACGACCTCGTGCTCGTTCACGTCGAGATCGATACCGCGCAGGACCGATTCGGTGCCGAACGACTTCCACACTGATTGGACGGCCAGGGAAGCGGTGGTCATGACGAGAACCCCGATCCGCGCTGGCGGCGCTGGCGCTCCTGGAGCCAGTCGGTGAATCGCGTCATCGGGATGGTCAGTGCGATGAAGAGACACGCGGCAGCGACGTACGGCGTGTAGTTGAAGGTGAAGGATGCATCGATCTGCGCTTGGCGAAGCACCTCGATAGGTCCGAGGACCGATACCAAAGCGGTGTCCTTCTGCAGGGAGATGAAGTCGTTGAGGAGGGGCGGGGTGACGTTGCGCACTGCCTGCGGGAGGACGACGTAGCGGTTGGTCTGCCAGGAGGACAGTCCCAGCGACCGCGCCGCCATGCGCTGGCTGGGGTGCACCGAGTCGATACCGGCACGGAAGACCTCGGCAACGTAGGCGCCGTACGACAGCACGAGCGCGACCACGCCCCAGACGAGGACGTCATCGGGGGCGCCCTGGAGCTGCAGGGCCGGGACGCCGAAGCCGAGCAGCAAGATCACGAGCAGAGTGGGTACGCCGCGGAAGACATCGACGTAGACGGTGGCGACGATCCGCAAGGGCAGGAATATCGGGCTCTTAAGACGTCTGACGAGCGCGACGGTGAGCCCGACAATGAGGATGAGCGGCTCAGCAATCAGGAAGATGCGGATGTTGAGCCAGAAGGCCTCGAGGAGTCCGGGGAAGGACTCGCTGAAGGCTTCGGGGCTGAAGAACGTCTCCTGGACAGCGGGCCAGCCGGGCGTGCGGACGACGACGAAGGTGACCAACGATGCGGTGACGATGAGGCTGACGATGCCGATCGCCGCGTCGCGCCATGCCTTGCGCTGCCGATAACGCACGCGCGCGGGGTCGACGTACGGCGTAACCGTCGTCGACCCCGCGTGCGCAGGTGCGTTGCTCACCGGAGGTGGTTCACTGACTCGGGCGAGTGACTATTCGGTGAAGTACGGCGCGGTGGTGCCGGCCAGCCACTCGTCCTGGATGGCCTGGAGCTCACCAGAGTCCTTGAGTTCGGTGAGGACCTTGTTCACGCAGGTCACGAGGGGATTGTCCTTCTGGAACAGCAGGCCGAACTGCTCGCCGCCCTCCTGAGCGGGGAACTGCCCGACGATCTTGCCCTTGGGGATCTCGACGGCCGTGATGTAGAACGCGGTGGGCAGGTCGACGACGATTCCGTCGATCTGGCCGTTCTTCAGCGCCGACTTGGCATCGTTGGTGTCGTTGTAGACGAAGATGTCCGTGTTGGGCTGGATGAAGTCCTCGATGTACTTCAGGCTCGTCGTGCCCACCTGAGCCCCGAGCCTGGCGTCCTTGAGTTCGGACAGCGACGTGGCGTTGGCGATCGGGGAGTCAGCCAGGGCGATCACGGCCTGGTTGACCGTGTAGTAGCCCTCGGAGAAGGTCACGACCTCGGCGCGCTTGGGCGTGATCGAGATCTGATTGATGTCGAAGTCGAAGTCCTTTGCCCCCGGCGCGTACGACTTGTTGAAGGGCACGACCGTCCAGGCCACCTGGTCGGACGTGAAGCCCAGGCCCTCGGCCACGGCGTAGGCCACGGCCGACTCGAATCCCTGGCCGTTGGCGGGATCGTCGTCGACGAAGTACGGCGGGTAGGCGGGGCTGTCGGTGCCGATGGTCAGCTGCCCGGCATTCACGAGGTTGAGATTCTCCGGCGCGCACTCATCGGGAGTCTCTGTGGGTGAGGGAGCCGCCGACGACGATGCAGGTGCGGCGGAAGACGATTCGGGGGCGGGAGCCGACGACGATGCGCCGCCGGAGGACTCCTGCGCGCACGCGGCGAGCATGAGACCCGCGGCCGCGAGCGCGACGACGGTAAGGGAACGACGGTGCATGGCAACTCCTCGTGTGGTGATGACCGGCCAATCCTGCCACCCGGTCAGCCGGCCGCCCCCACGGGCAGGTGCGCCGGAGGTCTCATGCGAGTCGCGACCCCAGCAGCGACGAGGGCAATCACGGCTGCGCCCCACCAGATGACGTCGTACGTCGTGGTCGAAGCCCCCCCACCGGCGACCGCCGCGGCGTGCACCGCACCCAGGAGGGCGAGCATCAGGGAACTAAGGATGGCATCGGAAATCTGCAGGGCCGCGGAGTTGGCGCCTTGCTCGTCGACAGGTGACAGTCGCAGCGTCTGCACGGCGATCGAAGGGAAGCACAGGCCCATGCCGAGCGAGGCCACGAAATAGGAGATGGCGCACAGCCATGCAGGGAGCGTCGATACGAGGCAGAGCGGGAGCGACAGGAGCCCCACGGTGACGATGAGCGCACCTACCTGAACGGTGCGTGCGCGATCCGTGGACTCCGGAATCCTGCTTTGCGCGTAGGAGCCGAGCCACCAGCCCAGTGCCGAGACACTCAGTGTCAGCCCCGCCACCGTGATGGATAGTCCGCGCTGCTCGACCAGCGCGAGCGGGATGAACGCCTCGGCTCCGAAGAAGGCGCCCGCGAGGATGCCACGCATGAGCACCGTTGTCGGCAGTCCGCGCCCCAGGCGAAGCGCACCCTCGGGCAGCAAGCCCCTCACCGAGGTGACAATGACGGCAAGCCCTGCGACGACAAGCGACGCGTCGACCCATACCGGCAGTCCGCCTGGGCGCAGGAAGCCCACCATCGCGATGGTGAGCCCGCACGCCGTGAGCAGAGCCCGAACGATCCGCGCTTGTCCGAGGGATTCCCCCGTCCCTCCGTCATGGGCGCGAAGGACATCGCGGAGCATCAGCGCCGGCAGGATGAGGACGAGGGGCACGAGGAGGAAAGCCAGACGCCAGGTGAGCGTCTCGGTCAGCCAGCCTGCGATCAGTGGACCGATGAGTGCCGGAACGACCCACGAGGCCGCCATGAGAGAGAAGGCCTTGGGGCGCAGTTCCTCGGGATAGGCGCGAGCGATGAGCACGTAGGCCGCGACGATGAGGGCTCCCCCGCCTAGCCCCTGCACACCGCGCGCAGCGATGAGGACAGCCATCGAAGGTGCGAGGCCGGCGACGACGGCACCCGCGGAGAAGACACCCAGCCCGGCCCACATGGAACGGCGAGGACCATTCCGATCGCACCAGGATCCGGCGACGACCATGCCGACCAGTGAAGCCGCGACGTACGCATTGAATGCCCACGCATAGACGCCGAGACCGTCGAACTCAATGGCGACAGCGGGCATGACGGTCGAGACGGCGATGCCCTCGAAGGCGAAGAGCGTGATGGCGGCGACGACGCCGATGGTCACAGCGCGGTACTGCGCCGCGAAGATGCTCAGGACGACCCGTCTGGATCGCGCGGCTTGCCTGGACGCATCTTGCTGTAGATCTCTTGGCACTCCGGGCACACCGGGAACTTCGAGGGGTCGCGCCCGGGCACCCACTTCTTGCCGCACAGCGCCTTGACCGGCGCACCCGTCACCGCGCTTTCAACGATCTTGTCCTTCTGGACGTAGTGCGCGAAGCGCTCGTGATCGCCGTCATCCGTGGAGGCGATGCGCTCCTCGGTCAGGGTCGTGCCCTCGAGGGAGGGCGAGTCCAGCGGCGTGCTCATGGCAGCAGTCTAGGGCGGGTCAGTTGGCCTCGGGATCGCTCGGGCACATCGGCCACCACGCCAGTGTGCCCCCGGCACGACGCAGGACGGCGCTCCACAACTGCTCAGGGTCCGCGAGGAAGGCGTCCGCGACGAGGTCACCCGGCTCTACGACAGCCCACGACCCGCGGTCGAGTTCGTCATCGAGTTGACCAGGCGACCAACCGGCGTATCCGGCGTAGATCCGCAATGCCTGAAGATGCGGCGCAAGCAGGTCGCTTGGCGTGTCCAGGTCGATGATGCCGAGTGGGCCCGCAACATGTCGGAATCCCTCCGGCTCAACCGGGGCCGCGCGGACCGCGACCCCATCACGCGTGGGCGTGCCGAGGGCCGCAAGGCCCAGAGCGCTGTCGAGGGCGACCGGACCGCCGTGAAACAGATAGGG
>Ga0129336_10001265_pt1 | contig 15267 bp, 21 predicted proteins | sample CPB6_02_DNA_FD_96878 | JGI IMG/M metagenome (GOLD analysis project Ga0129336, IMG submission 96878) | Freshwater to marine salinity gradient microbial communities from Chesapeake Bay, USA - CPBay_Sum_0.6_0.2_DNA | ecosystem: Environmental > Aquatic > Marine > Coastal | place: USA: Chesapeake...
GATCACCCCAGACCTAGCCCGTGACCCTGAACGGGTCAAACAGGTGTTCGCTAGCGTGTTTGGGGTATCCACCACAGCTGCCTGACGTCGCTGTACGGTGACCAGCACCGACAGAACGGGAGAAAACTAATGGCGTATTTGATGAGCAAGCTAGCCGCAGCCGCATTTGCTGTTTGGGGCGTGTTTGTGGTGTCTGGGGCAAACATAGGGTTTTACAGCCCTGCCCCGTATCAGGCACCCAGCCCCGCAAACACGGTTTGGGAGGGCAGAGAACGGCCCGTAGAGGCCTTACAGGGCAACCTAGAGCCAGCCCTAAACGACCCTGTGGCAGCCCCGGTCACAACGACCACAATCAGCACAATTGCCAATTGTGATGACGTAGTGGCTTTAGCCCGGTCATTGGGTTGGCCTGACAGCGAGCTGTCGACATTGCGGCAAATTGCCACAGCTGAGAGTGCATGCCAGCCTTGGGCGCATAACCCAGCCGACCCCAACGGGGGCAGTTACGGCATTTTGCAAATTAACGGGTTCTGGTGCCTGCCTAATTCGCGTTACCCGTTGGGTTGGCTGCAAGAACAGGGCATTGTGACAACCTGTGACGATCTGTACAGCGCGACCGCCAACCTAAACGCAGGGTTGGCCATACTTGCTGAAACCGGGTGGCAGGCATGGAGTACATTCAATGGCTGAATACCAATACCCCGACACGGGGCTGACAGAGGAGACAAGAAAACAAATCATGGCTGAAGTAGACAGAAAAATTGCGGCGGAACGGGCAATGCTCAGACACCATAACGCAATGTTCAATTTGATTGACGAGATAATGGGCAAAAAACCCGCTACCCCGCTCGACACATGGCTGATTAGGCAGCTCAAAAACATGCGGGTTGACGCACAGCTGTCAGGCAATGACCATGAGGCTGACGTTTTGACGTTGGCCATTGAGGAATTGGGCGGTGTGTTGTGAACGACCCACAGCCAGAGCTGTTTACCCCAATTATCGGTTTGGGTGCATACCGTGAGGAAGTCGCAGCCCCGATACGGTCACCATTTGCGGTAGCAATGCAAATCAGTAACAAGGTGGCACAGGTCAAATGGACAGCAGACCAACAAAAACGGGTTGACGCGGCCATTGTGACGGTGGCGCACAGGCAACGCTATTTTACGGCTGATGACATTTGGGCTGAGCTGGGCGCAGAATTCCCGGTGACTAAGGGTTTGGCGGGTCGACTTAACGCGGCTGTACGTCGCAAGATGATTTGCAACACCGGGCAAATCAGCCACGCCAACAGGGGTGGCGCCCATGACCACGCGCAACGGTTAACGGTTTGGTCGCTGTATGGCGTTTAACCTTGATGATTACGAGCCTGTAGCGGCCCGGCTGTCGCGTTGGCTTGAAATTGCAACCGACCAACCCAAACGGGTAATTACGTCTCTGGTGCATTACAACGACAACCGCTGTGTGTTCAAGGCTGAATTGTGGGTTGGTCATGTGTTGGTTGCTACGGGTTGGGCTGAGGAGACACGCGGCGAGGGCCACGTTAACCGCACTAGTCATTTTGAGAATTGTGAGACAAGTTCCGTTGGAAGGGCCTTGGCCAATGCGGGGCTGGCTGGCAGCGACCACACAAAACGCCCGTCACGCGAAGAAATGCAAAAGGTCGACCGGGTGCTGGCTGACGTTACGGACATGCACCACAGCAGCGCCACACAAAAACAAATGAACTACCTAAAAATGCTGTTGGACAAATACGACCCCAGCAAGGAAGCCCAAAAAATGTTTGTGACCGACACGTTGGGCGAGGCCAAGAGCGTGAGCCAGCTCACCACTAGCGAGGCGTCAAAACTAATCAAGGCGTTGCAGGCAACGCAGGTACCGTTTTAATGAAACGTGATTGGGTTTGGCTGTTGTTTGCAGGTTTGTTGGTTTTGGTCGTGTTGTGGGGTCATCAATGAAATTATGCATTGCTGATCCGCCCTATTTGGGCAGAGCTGTGCGGTGGTATGGGCAAGGCGGCTGTGGTGACGGGCACGGTAAAGGACAAGCCGACAATCACCCTGACGCAAGATTATGGGATAACCCAGCGTCACACATTGAGTTAATTAACAATTTGCAATCTAATTTTGACGGTTGGGTTATTGCATTGTCGGTACACAGTTTGTCAACGTACCTGTCTGTCATAGAAACAGATAGTCGCAACGGCATAAAAATTGGCGTATGGTACAAACCCAGCGCGTTACCGTCAGGGTCACGTATTGGTAACCATTGGGAGCCGGTAATTGTAAAAGTACCCAATCAACGCAAAGGCCGAACAAAGCATTTAAGGAATACGAAAGATGTTTTGATTGCCAACCCCAATCGTAAAGGTTTTGTCGGTTCGAAACCCGTTGAGTGGACTCATTGGGTTTTGGATTTGATGGGTTATCAAACGGGTGATGAAGTTATCGACTTGTTTAGCGGTAGTGGTTCAGTAACCCAAGCCATTAAGTGTTACCAACAGCAGACAGTTTTACAATTTACGACTGATCAAGGCGTTGCAGGCAACGCAGGTACCATTTTGACCACACGCATAGAAACGACGTTTGAGTAATGCAACAACAGCTTTTTGCAACACCGCAAGAAATCGTTACCTCAGATGATTACTACACACCACCAGAATTATTTGAGGCGTTGGACATAGAGTTTGATTTAGATGTAGCAAGTCCACCACATAAAACACATGTGCCGTGTAAAAATTATTACACACAGGCAGAAAATGGTTTATTGCAACCTTGGTACGGGATAGTTTGGTTAAATCCGCCATTTAGCGAGCCGCGACCTTGGGTAGAAAGATTTATTGCCCATAACAACGGCATTGGCATAGTGCCTACAAGTAACGGCCATTGGCTGACCCAATTATGGAATAGCGAAATGTGTTTTACGTTGCCGCCGCCAATTAAGTTTATTCAAGGTAACACGCAGGTTAAAACCTCAATTCCAACACGGTGTTATTTAATTGCTACGAAACAGCACAAAAAAGCATTACAACAATTCGGCAAAGTCAGATAATTACGACTACTGGAGGACAAGTGATTTACCTATTGGTATTGATACAGATGGTTATTATTGCAATGTTGGTCATTGCTGTTGATTTATTACGAAAAGAAGTCAACCAATTGGCTAAAGCACATTTAGACCTCATTGCAGTATTCCAAAAATTCAGGTCATAACAATTTAGGTGCGCCAATCTCATTGGTACGGCCAGCGCGGGTCAGCTGGTGTGGGTGAAAATCCCCGGCGTTTAACAGACGTTAGTTAGCCCGTCAGATAGGCGTGGAAAGACCCTGCACAAAAACATGTTGGGTGGGGCTAGTGCGAGCTGAGCGATAGTCAGCCGGAAGTGGGCACCGGGGGCAGTCTGCCCTAAGATAGCCAACACACAAACACAAACAAACAAAAAACAAAAACACCACGACCAAACCCGACAGATGACTTACCCCACCACAATCGAGAGCAAGCGCGAAGCGCGCGCTAGGACAACGAGCGCAGCGAGGCGTCAGGCATTATGACCCAACCCCGGCCATACAACGATCCCACCTACAAACGCAACCGCGCCATACTCCTAGCCGACAACCCACCCTGCGCATGGTGCGGCAAACCAGCTGATACCGCAGACCACATTGTTGAAGTAGATCGCGGCGGAACACACGACCTAGACAACCTTGTCCCAGCCTGCGGCAAATGCAACAGCAAGCGCGGCAGCCTGTACCAATCAAAAAAGAACCAACTACGCCAACACACACGACGCGAAGCCCTACGCGACAAAGGCATACCAATAGGCAACGAAAACCCCAAAACCATTTTTTTACCGCATAAAGCCATGACCCCGACCCCTAACTACTCTGTATCTTTTGGGGGTGACCAGCCTGAACCAGCGGTAATTGGCCATGACCAGCCCAGATTAGAAACACCTACCGCAGATCAGGCCGGGTCGTTTGTGACTGAGCTGGGGGGCTGGGCGGAGAAGGTTCTACAGGTGACCCTTATGCCTTGGCAGCTGCACACGTTGGGCAATCAGCTGGCCTATGACGGTGCCGAAGATTTGTTGCACCGTATTGCGTTGACGTCGACCGCTCGGCAAAACGGTAAGACGGTGGCGTTGATGGCATTGGCGGGTTTTTGGTTGTGCGAGATGCCCAAAATTAGGGGCGAGAAACAGTTAGTGTTATCTACTGCCCACAGGCTCGACTTGGCGGTCATGCTGTTTGACGAGCTGGCGCCGATACTTGAAGCGCAATACAACGCCAAGCTGATGAGGGCGTATGGCCGGAACATGGCCACCATGCCTGACGGGTCGCGGTGGATAGTGCGAGCTGCCGGGCCGTCAAGCGGGCACGGTCTTAGCCCCAACCTGATTTTGGCTGACGAAATTTGGGACATTAGCAGCGAGGTCATAGATGGGGGTCTAATTCCGTCTCAGCGAGCCAAACGCAACCCGCTGTTGTCTATGTGGTCGACCGCTGGGACTGAGCGCAGCCGGGCGTTAATGAAGTGGCGTGAACAGGGTATGCGCGCGATTGACGAAAACCGGGTAGGCAGCTTTTACTTTGCCGAATGGTCACCGCCCCCAGACCTAGACCCCATGTCACCTGCCGCATACGGTTGGGGCAACCCGGCCCTAGGCACCACGTTGACCCCTGAGGTGATTATTGCGGAGAGCCACAACCCTGACCGCGCCCAATTCTTACGGGCGTCAGTAAACGTGTGGGTAGCGTCAGACCAAGGTTGGTTGCAACCCGGCACATGGCCCCAGCTCGAGCATGGCGACCCGTTGCCAGCTGGCGGGGTCGTGGCCATTGAAAACAGCGTTGACGAAAGCCGCTATTTTGGGCTGCGAGCTGTGCCGCTACCTGACGGGCGCACCTGCCTGACGGTGGCGTTTGTCTGCGATACCTACGCACAGATGCTGGAAGCTGCCAAACCTTACCTGCAACACCCCGGCACTACATTTGCGGTTACCCCGTCAATAGACCTGCATTGGCCCGTTGAATACGAGCGCCGCAAAACGGTTGTCGGCTACGGGGAGATAGTTAAATGGACAGACCCGGTTAGGCAGCTGATACGTCAGGGCATGGTGTTACATGACGGGTCAACCATGCTGGCGGAACACATACAGCGAGCTGTTGCGGTACGATCACAAAACAGCATTGCGTTATCGTCGCAACGGTCACCCGGCCCAATCGAATTGGCGCGGTGCGCAGTATGGGCAACCGCGTTGGCCAGCAAACCAAAAGCGGCAGGCAAACCCGTTTTGGTCATTGCCGGCTAGTTACACTTGCAACGGTGGTATGGGGGTTACTCCCTATCTGTCGGGATAAGCCAGCCCCCATGCCACTACTTGACCACACATTTGCGCCATACTTGACCTATGGGATTGTTTACCCGCACCACGAAAGCTGCCATTAGCCCAGCCCCGTCTAAAGCGGCTGCAGCTGGCGCGTATGGTGGCGGCTACTCCCCGAACAGCGCCGGGATAGGCGCGCAAATGATTGGGCAGTATTACACCTACCAAGAAGGTGAAGCGCGCAACCGGGCGGTCAGCGTACCGACAATTAACCGGGCGCGTGACCTGATGGCCAGCGTTATTGGCTGTATGCCGTTGAAAATGTACAACGAAATTTGGAACGGTGACGAGATGGAGAAAATGCCGTTGGCGCCGCGTACTTGGCTACGTCGACCCGACCCGAACGTGCCGTATCAGCACATCATGTCATGGACATTTGACGACCTGTTATTTTTCGGCAGGGCCTTTTGGCATGTCAGCGCTAGAACGGCTGACGGCTACCCTGCGAGTTTTACCCGTTTGCCTGCCGGGTCAATTACCACAACAGACATGGTTGGGCCTGTGTGGTTTGCACCGTCAAAAGAGGTTTATTTTAATGGTGGCCAGCTAGACCCCAAGGATTTGGTGCAGTTTTTGTCACCAGCGCAAGGTTTGATTTATGCGGCACCGGGCGCAATCGAGACGTCACTAAAACTAGAGGCTGCGCGTAACCGTAATGCCAGCTCAGCAATTCCGGCTGGCGTGTTGCGTCAAAAAGGCGGTGAACCGTTGAGCGCACAAGAGCTGGCAGACCTAGCTGCAGCGTTTAACGCGGCGCGCGCAACCAACCAAACCGCTGCACTAAACGAATACTTGGACTACCAAGAAACAGCGACCAGCCCTGACAAAATGCTGTTGATTGAAAGCAGCCAATACCAATCACTTGAAGCTGCGCGGCTGGCCAACGTGCCACCGTATTTGGTGGGTGTCGCAACCGGGGCGTATTCTTACCAATCTGCACAACAGGCGCGCGCAGACCTGTGGATTTTTGGCGTAAAGCTGTACGCAGAGGCAATGGCTCAAACGCTGTCAATGAACAATGTGTTGCCGAATGGTACCTACGTTGAATTTGACGCTGATGATTATTTGGAAGAAAACTACGTTGCCGACAAAGAAGATTTGCCGCAAGAAAACACACAAGAACAATTAGCCGAAAGGTAGCTCACCATGTTAAAATTGATTGCCGGAGAATTTACGGTTGACGCAGCAGCCGGAGACGAAGCGCCGCGCCGCACTATCTCAGGGGTTGCGGTACCGTACAACACATTTGCTGTCGTGAACGACAACACCGAAGTTATGTTTATGCCGGGCAGCCTGCCTGTTGACGGTAAAGCACCCCGGCTGTTTATGTACCATGACGCCAGCCAGCCTGTAGGGGTCGTAACGGAACGGGTCGACACGGAACAGGGCATGATGTTTACCGCCCGTATCAGCGCAACCCAGCTGGGCAATGACGCCCTAGTAATGGCCGCTGACGGCACCATAGATCAGGTGTCTGTAGGCGTAAACCCCACAAAATTTAGCTATGACGAGCAAGACCGCATGATTATTGAGGCCGCCGAATGGTTAGAGCTGTCGCTAGTCCCAATTGGGGCATTTGGGGACAGCGCCCAAATCACCAAGGTTGCCGCAAGTATCCACCAAAACCCAACCCCGGTCAGCCATACTGAACAGGTGACCGAACAGGAGACACAGACCATGACCACCGAAACCAGCCCCGTAGTAGAGGCCACCATTCCAACGCCAGCCTTGCCTGCGCAACCAAAACGCCAATTTGATTTGCCGACACCCGGCGAATACTTGGCAGCAATGCACATTGGCGGCGAAACATTCCGCAACGTCGCGGCAGCTGCCAGCGATTACATGAAGTCGAAGCAGACCGCGTTGCAGGCCGCAGCCGGAGACGTCACCACCACCGACACCGCTGGCTTGCTTCCGGTGCCCGTGTTGGCTCCCGTGTTTGCTGATCTCAATTACACGCGCCCTGTCGTTGCTGCAATTGGTGCGCGCGCAATGCCAGACGGCGGCAACCAAAAAACCTTTATTCGCCCAACGTGGACAACGCACCCCAGCGTTGGCACACAATCAAGCGAATTGTCAGGCGCGTCAGCCACGACCCCGGTCATTGCGTCAAACGTGGTCAGCAAGACCACGCTGGCTGGACAGGTCACGTTGTCGGTGCAAGACATTGACTTTACGTCGCCCGGTGCAATGCAAATCATTTTGCAGGACTTGGTCGGTCAGTACATGCTCAAGAGTGACGACATTGCAGCTGACGCCATTGTTGCAGGCGCGCAAGCGTCGGGCGCAACGTGGACTGTCACCGCAAACGACCCGTCAACGCTCATCAGCGCGATTTACACCAGCGCCTACAACATTCTGTTGGACACCAACTTTTTGCCAGACCATGTGTTTGTTGCACCGGGTGTTTGGCAGGCGTTGGGCGCACAGCTTGACGCAGACAAGCGGCCTGTATTCCCGTATGTCGGCGCGTCAGGTCTGATGGGCGTCAACGGCATGGGTGCAGCCAACATTACGGTTGCAAACACGTTCAACCCGTTTGGGCTGAACCTTGTTGCTGACCGCAATTTTGCGGCTGGCACCATGATTGTTGCGCGCGGCGCAGCCTGCGAATTCTACGAGCAGGTGCGCGGCGTGATGTCCGTCGAAGTCCCCGGCACGTTGGGCCGCACGTTCAGCTATTACGGCTACGTCGCAACCTTCATTGCTGACGCCGATCAGGTGCAGTCAATTATCGTCAGCTAGCAACGGGGGTCTGTAATGGCCGCTTACACGGTCACGTTTAAGCAGCTAACGGACAACTACGCGGTATTGCAAACGCTTACCGCTAACGAGCTGGAGGTTGGCCGCGCTATCACCGTCAGCGGTGTTGGCGCACCGTTTGACGGGTCATTTACCGTCTACGCGCTACCGCAATACGAATTTGTCGGGATTGACAGCGAGGGCAACCTACTGTTCGACAATGACGTTGCGGTACCTAATCAGGTGCTATTTGCCTGCACAGCTGATGACGTCGACCGCACAGCTGCCACAGGCACCCTAACGTTTACCCCAACCTGCACATGGATAACCGCCACCCAAATTGAAGATTGGTTGGGCATAGGTACCGCCACCGCAGCAGACACCACATTTTTGACGCAATGCGCTGCAGCGGTCAACCAAATGGCGTTTAGGCGCAGGGTGGAAGCCGGGTATTACGACAGTTTGACCACAAGCCCCAGCGCTGACGTCACGCTAGGGGTAATTATGTGGGGTGGCGCCCTGTATCGGGCTAGGGGCAGCGTTGACGTTTTTGCGTCATTCAATGAGATGGGGACGGCGCCAACCGTAGGTTTGTCACCCATGATCAAACAGCTGTTAGGTATTGACCGCCCACAGGTGGCCTAATGCCCGTTGCATACACCGACCTATTCAACGAAGCATTAGACGATTTGTCGACGTTTTTGGCAACGGTTACCGGGTTGCAGGTCGTTACCGACCCGCGCAACCTTGTGCCGCCCTGCGCCATGATTGGCGCCCCCACGTTTACCGCGTTTAACAACAACATTGTCAAAATGGAATACCCCATACAAATTGTGACCCTTGGGCCGGGCAACCTTGACGCCATGCGGTCGCTGTTGCATACTGCGTCACAGGTATTGGGTAAAAACGTGGCCATTACCGCAGGTCGACCAACCAGCCTTGACGTTGGCGGCGTCATAGTGCCTGCCTACGAGCTGACAGCCAACATGCAGGCCCAAACAGCATGACCTACATTGTTGTCAGCCGCAGGGTAGGCATACCCGGCCAGCCTTACACCCCAGCCAGCGAAGCTGACGCCAAACGGCTGTTAACAGGCGGGTTTATTGCTGAAGCTGGGCAAGTATCCACCGCAAAACCGTCAAAACAACGTAAAGTAAAACCCAAAACCACATAGGAGACCCCACATGGCCAGCACCACCTACCTGTCAAACCCAGCGCTTGTCGAATTGGGCGGCGTTGATTTGACCGACCAATGCACCGCAGCAACCCTTACCTATGAATTTGACGCGCTGGAAAACACCGCGTTTGGTCAGACGTACCGCAGCAACACCAACGGTTTGCAGAATAACAGCGCCACGTTGACGCTGTACATGAGCTACGCCAGCAGCGAGACCTACGCAACGCTGCAACCGTTGGTAGGCACCACCACCACATTGAAGGTGAAACCGGCCAGCGGTGCTGAAAGCGCCACAAACCCGGTACAGATTTTGACCGGGTGCTTCTTGGCCAGCCTGCCCGTTGCCAACATGAGCCTTGGCGAGCTGTCCACCGTCGACATTGAGCTGATGGGTGGAGAGTACAGCGCAGACACGACCCCGTGATTTAACCTGAATACCTAGACAGAGAGGCAATCATGAAAATAAAGCTGGCCATTACCCTGCAGCCCGGTCAACCACCCGTTGAGGTAATCACAAACCTGTTGTGCATTACCGAATGGGAGAGACTAGAACACCGCAAAATTAGTGACGGCAAGGGCGTTGGCATGTCCGACATGGTGGCATGGGCGTTTTTTATGTTGAAACTGTCCGGGCGGCCAATGGTTGAAACAACGTGGCGCGATTGGTTGAAAAATAACCCTGACATGGAGATTGAAGCAGTCGACCAAACCGACCCAAACCCTACGGAGGCGGCAGCTATCGCCGCCAACTAGCCGAAGTGTTGGCCGCAACAGGGTGGTGGCCGCCTGATGTCCCATTTGATAGCCGCGACTTGGTTACTGTTGTTTATGTACTAAACAAGGCGGCGCGCAAATGACCACAATCAAAGTGTTTGGGGTTAAGGAAGCGCTAAAAGAGATCAACGGCATAGACCGCCAGCTACGCAAAGACATAAACGCCAAGGCAAAAGACATTGCCAAACCAGCGGTTGACGGCATAAAAAACGCTTACCCGCCACAGTATTTGTCAGGCATGGCCCGGCCTTGGTCGCAAAAAGGCAGGCAGCTGTTCCCGTATCAGCAGAGCGCAGCCCGTAAAGGTGTACAGCTCAAGATTGACACCAGCAAGAAAAACGTGTCGGTTATCCGTATTCAGCAAATGAACCCGGCAGCCGCCATTATTGACATGGCAGGCAAAAAAGGTGGGGCTAGTGCGCAGGGCGGCAGGTTTGTGGCAGCCCTAAAAATGATGTTTGGTGAACCGTCGCGCGTCATGTGGCCGGAATACGAAAAACGCGGCACCGATTTAGAGCGCAACATGTTGAATGTAGTAGAGGATTTGATGACCCAACTAAACAAGAATTTGGTGCAGTAAATGGCTATTCGCATACCCATTGTCAGCGATTTTGACAGCAAGGGCATTGAGCGCGCCAAAAAAGAATTTGCGCAGCTGACCACCGTTGGCCAGAAAGCCCAATTTGCGTTAAAGAAAGCTGCGTTGCCTGCAGCTGCCGCGTTGGGTGCCGTCGCGGTTATGGCCAAATCAACCATTGCCGCAGGTGAGGCCGCAGCAACGTCAAACGCCCGTATAGCCCAGATCAACGAGAGCATGGGCCTATTTGGTGAAACCACCGACAAGGTCAACAACCGCATTATTGAATACGCCAACGCGACAGCGCGCGCCACAGGCGTTGACCAAAATCAAATCAAATTGGCGCAGGCCAAACTGTTGACGTTTGGTCAGCTAGCCAAAACAGCTGACGAGGCTGGGGGCGCATTTGACCGGGCCACAAAAGCGGCTATCGACATGGGCGCCGCCGGGTTCGGTGACGCAGCCACAAACGCTGTACAGCTAGGCAAGGCGTTGCAAGACCCAATTAAAGGCATAACCGCGTTAGCCAAATCAGGTGTCACGTTTACTGAACAAGAAAAGGACAAGATACGCACCCTAGTCGAGAGCAACAAAATGCTCGAAGCGCAGGACATGGTGCTAAAGGCCATTGAAACACAGGTTGGGGGTACCGCCGAGGCCACCGCCAACGACAGCGACAAAATGAAAGTTGCGTTTAGTCAGCTGTCGGAAAGTGTCGGCATTGTCCTGTTGCCGCTATTCCAAAAATTTACTGCCGTAATGATGAAGGTTGCTGATTTTGCCAGACAAAACAGCACCGTCATTGTTATTTTGGGAGGGGTTATCGCTGGGTTAGCAGCGGCGGTGCTGGCCGCTAACGCGGCAATGAGAGTTTATCAGGCAACCCTACTGATCGTTAAGGCAGCCCAATTTGCGTTAAACCTTGTCATGAGCGCCAACCCTATTGCGTTGGTCGTGTTGGCCATTGCCGGGCTGGTTGCCGCGTTTGTGTTGGCATACAAAAAATCTGAGGCGTTTAGGGAGATTGTCGACAAGCTGTTTGGGGCAATCAAAACGGGTGTCACAGCGTCAGTTGACTTCATTAAGAGCTACCTAAACACGGTCATGGGGTTTTACAAATCCATTTTTAATGGCATAGCTAAATTGTGGAATAGTACGGTAGGCAAATTGTCGTTTGAGGTGCCGTCATGGGTGCCGGGGTTTGGCGGTAAAGGGTTTAGTGTCCCGCAAATCCCCATGCTGGCTGAAGGTGGCATTGTCACCAAACCCACGTTGGCCCTGATCGGTGAAGGCGGCCCCGAAGCTGTAGTGCCGTTAAACAGGGGTATGGGTGCCGGGTCAATAACCGTCAACGTCATGGGCGGGTTGGCTACCAGCGCAGAGATTGGGCAGGCAGTCGTTAACGCAATACGCGCATACAACCGTTCAGCAGGCCCGGCACAAATCGCGGTTGCCTAATGGCCGGGTCAAGTGTCGTACAGTCCGGCAACTACAGCCTGTTGATTGACACAGGGTTTTTACAAGACGCATTTACCCTTGATGACAGCACGAAAGGGTTGCTAGACGGTACGCAATTTGTTTTAGACGGCACAACCGAATTTGCAGACGTCACCACAGGCACCCTAAACATTGGCGTCAAACGCGGCAGGCGTGACGTAGGTGACCAATTCAGCGCAGGCACCATGAGCTTTACATTGAACGACACGTTGGCCAATGGCGTATTCAACCCATTTGACACAAACAGCCCGTATTACGACACAGCGGAGGCTAAACCCGGTTTGGCCCCCATGCGTCAAGTGCAGCTAATACGCTATGACGCCAGCAACACCCCAGAAAAACTGTTTGTCGGGTATGTGGTCAATTATGACTACAGTTTTGAGCTGGGCGGCCTGAACACGGTAACGGTGTATTGTGCAGACCAATTTTATTTGCTGGCCCAAACTTACCTAGACGAGCTGAGCGTTAGCCCTGAAACGTCAGGTGAGCGCATAACAACCGTGTTGGCGTTGCCAGAGGTTGACTACACAGACACCACAAACATTGCCACAGGCACAGTCAATTTGGGTCACGACAACAGCTACACCGTTGAGGCTGGCACCAACGTATTGCAGTATTTGTCGCAGATTAACGAGACAGCAGAATTTGGGCGGCTGTTTATGTCCCGCGACGGGGTGCTGACATTCCAAAACCGCATTGGTGCAACGCTCAGCGCGTCAGTCGTTGATTTTAAGGACAACGGCACGAACACGCCCTATGACCGGGTAGGTATCACGTTTGAGGCCGACCAAGTAGTAAACCGGGCGGTCGTAACCGGCTTAGACGGCAAAACAGCCACAGACGAGGACTTGACGTCAATCGCTACCTATTTTATTCAGACAACATCGATTGGTAACAGCCTTTTGCACCAGCAAAGCGAGATTGACGCAGCTGCCGCCTACCTGTTGAACGGTGAGCCTGAAGCCCGGTACACCGACGTTGGCGTCGGTTTTGCGTCATTGACCAGCGGTCAACGTGACGCTGTAGCCATTGTCGACATTGGGGACACAATGACCATTGAAAAGACGTTTACCAGCGGCACAGGCACAACCAGCTTGGCGCAAGAGCTAAGCGTCGAAGGGGTAGAACACGCCATTGACGTTTACCGGGGTCACCGGGTCACGTTTTACACCGCCCCCACCACCATTGTCTACCAGCTAATTTTGTCGGACAGCACCTATGGCGTACTAGACGCTCTCAATGTCCTAGGCTAAATGTATGGGCGCTAATCAGCAGACTTCAGTCCCAGCATTTACGGCTGGGCAGGTATTGACAGCACAGCAGCAGACCGAGATCAATACAGGTGTGCCTGTGTTTGCTGACAGCTCAGCGCGTGACGCGGCGTTTGGCGGCGCAGGTGAAAAAACGCTGGCCGAAGGACAGCTTGCGTATCTCGAGGACAGCGACGTTGTGCAGTATTATGACGGGTCATTGTGGGTAGAGGTAGGCCAAACGGCCCTAACTTTGGTTAGTGATACGACTATCGGAACAACCGTTGCTAGTCACGCGGTAACAAATTGTTTTAGCGCAACGTACGACACTTACATTTTGACGGTTACGGGTGGTGTGGACAGCGGAAGCAACAACATTACGCTGATTTTTGGCGCGACAACGACTGGCTACTACGGTGCGCAACTTACCGTAAATACGGGTGGTACCGTGTCGGGTTTTGGTGACAGTAATGCCGCGTCATTTACGCGGTTCGCAACCGGAAGCACAAACGGTTATTCCATTTGGGCAACAATTCAAAGCCCATTTGCAGCAACCCGAACGCAGGTAAATAGCCTTTATCAGTCGGGCGGCCTTCGGATTTATAACGGTGAACTACAAAACACTACGTCTTACACCGGGTTTACTATTGCCGCCGCCGCCGGAACATTGACTGGCGGCGCGGTTCGCGTTTACGGAATGGAAAACTAAATGTCTCATTTAATAAGTGATGAACACGGAACACGCACCGCAACCGTTGAGGAAACGCAAATTATCGACATAGTGCGAGCCGATTACGAAACAAGCCGTCAAACAGAATTGGCACAAATAGCCGCGAAACAGTCTGCAATGGCCAAACTTGCGGCGTTGGGGCTAACCGCAGACGAAATTGCCGCATTGGTAGGCGCGTGAGATGGGCGCTGCTGGCAACAATCGTGTTGCTGGTTGGTTGCCAAACGACGCGCACAAATTCGGACAAAACGACTGTGCGCGCTAATTATTGTTACCCTGTCGATAGGTGCTGAACATGGGTCGATACCGCTACACCCCACAAGAGCTGCATGCGCGCATGGTCGTCACCGTAGGCATTTTGCTAAGCGTTGTTTTTGGCATTGTCGTTTTAGGGTTCGTATGGGGGTTGCTGTTTGTTAGTCAGCCAATGGAACAGTCACCCAACGACGCCCAATTTATTGACCTAATGTCAACAATCGTTGTGTTTATGACAGGCACCCTGTCGGGCCTTGTGGCCAGCAACGGCCTAAAAAACAACAAACCCGGTGACGTCGACGTAGACGCAGACTAATGCCACAGCCTTACAAGGCCGCCAGCGCCCCGGTAGTCACAGCTGCATTACCCGGCACAACCCAATGGGTCAAATGCGCTGAACGGTACAGCGGCGGCGCCCTGTGGAATAACGGCACGTTTGTCAATCGTGACATACGCGGCAAACTTGGCCAGATCAGCAACCACGCGCGCGGTATCGCAATGGACTTGTCATACAGGCGTATTGAGGCCAACGGCAAGGGTGTGCCAGACGGCAGACGGTTAAGCCGCGAATTTATCAAAACATGCCTACGCAATTATGAGGCGCTGGGGGTCATGCTGGTCATTGACTATTGGCCGCAACCGTTTGGCAGGTCATGGCGTTGTGACCGCGCGGTTGACGGTCGACCCGCTACCGCATGGCGTAAGGCCACCAGCCACACGTTTACAGGCGCCCCCGGTGGTGATTGGTGGCATGTTGAGATCACCCCAGACCTAGCCCGTGACCCTGAACGGGTCAAACAGGTGTTCGCTAGCGTGTTTGGGGTATCCACCACAGCTGCCTGACGTCGCTGTACGGTGACCAGCACCGACAGAACGGGAGA
>Ga0129336_10001267_pt1 | contig 15267 bp, 28 predicted proteins | sample CPB6_02_DNA_FD_96878 | JGI IMG/M metagenome (GOLD analysis project Ga0129336, IMG submission 96878) | Freshwater to marine salinity gradient microbial communities from Chesapeake Bay, USA - CPBay_Sum_0.6_0.2_DNA | ecosystem: Environmental > Aquatic > Marine > Coastal | place: USA: Chesapeake...
TGATGTTCAGATTTGTATTATCGTAAGAGATCAAAACATTAATTCAGAACAACAAAAGAGAGTTCGTGGGGAAGTAACTTTACCAGTTGCAATGCATTATTATCAAAATAATATCATTGGAAACGGATTCAAAGTTCACTTTCTAGATAATGAGGCATTCTTTTTACATAGACAATATTATTTGAAGTGGGTGAGTGAACTCTTAGATTTTCCAATAGAGTATAATAATCCTGACATCTTTAAATTTATTACCGAAGATCCCAATAAAAAGTATATTAAATATGTTGATGAATATTGGTTAGATGATCAGGTTTGGGATGGAGTACAATCAAAACAAAAAAGAAGTTGATTTTAAATCAAATATATACTAAAATAACATTAGTAATTTTGAACAATGACCGAAAAAATAGTACTAGATCAATCATCGTCAATTGATGATGGTAAATTACGTAAGTTATGGAAGATGGCTGTAACATCTTCTTTGGATCCTGAGAATGACTTTCCTGCTTATAAAATTTATTACTATCTTTTGAGAAAAGAAATCGTACAAAAATATATTAAATCTACTAAAGGAGAAAATTCAAATGTCGAAGAGAACTTACACGATTGAAAAAAAAGATCCAACACACACTCAGGTATGGGAATGGGATGAAACTCCAGAATTGGTTAAACTCCTTAAAGAACTACACGCAAACAAGCCCGCATCCAACACTGGATCCAACAACTCCGTGGTATGATTGGTTGTGTTACTGTGAAATTTGTGATAGCTTAGGTCCAATTCCAAGACAACCTTCACTTCAAAGGTTCATGGCTTATAGAAATTATTTAAAATCTGTGGGTGTATTATGATTGCAACAAATTGGTTCCAAAAAAAGTGGGGTCTAGATGATCCTATTTTGGTTGATGAACTCTATTCTAGACTTGTTGAGTTGGAACAAAGAGTTGAAGAACTTGAGAGAGAAAATGTTGAGACTACTAACGAACTTTATCGTATGGAAAACTCTCTTGATGCTCGTATAGATATACTTGCAGAACGTTGTAGGATTGATTACGATGTATGAATTCGATGCATTTGAAAAAGCACTTGCCCACTTCGGTACAAGAGTGGATATCATCATTGCTCTTGAAATGGGAGGAAAAATTGATTCTATTGCCGCTTATAAAGAAATTAAAGCAGAACTCAAAGAACTTAAACGAGCAAAAAAACAATATGCTAAGGACATGTAGTAAGTGTGGTGAAGAAAAACCCTTGAGTTCAGAATATTTTCAAATAGTAAAACACTTCAGAAGTGGGTTCAGTTACTATTGCAATGAATGTAATAAACCAAAACCTAGAGAATGAATAAGTTTATATGGGAAAAACAAAATGCACTGAGTAGTGAATTTTGTAAAGAAGTAATTTATAAATTTGAAAGAGATTTAAGAAAATTACCAGGAAAAACTTTAGGTGGACTCTCTGAAAAGAAAAAATCCGTCGATCTAGCTATAAGTACCTTAAGGGGTTGGGAAAATATAGATAAAGTGTTTTGCGACTCTTTAACTCAAGGTGTAATTGAGTATAGAAATTATATATCTGAAAATTTGCAAGGATGCTTAGATGGTTTAGATTTAAATGATACTGGATATCAGATTCAACGAACGATAGGTGGTGAAGGATATTACCACTGGCATCACGATTTTACTAGAGATAATTTTAATGGAACTAGATGGGTAACATTTATTTGGTACTTAAATGATGTTGATGAGGGTGGAGAGACAGAATTTATTGATGGGACTAAAATTAAACCAGAACAAGGTAAGTTAATTTTTTTCCCAGCAACTTGGGACTTTGTTCATAGAGGTATAATGCCTCCCAAAGGAGTTGTAAAATACTTGTGTACTGGTTGGCTATATCATTACGATTCATATTAAGAAGAAGTATAAATAAAAAGAAGGAGAAATTATAGTGGCATAAATGGCAGTATTAACAGCGACTGGTATTAATTTTAGTGATGGCACTTCTGCTACTAGTAGATCTAGTTTTGGATATCCAGGCACCACAGTCTCAGTTTTTTACAAAGCGTCCGCTCCCACTGGTTGGACTGCTGTATCTGGCCAAAATGATAAAATGTTAAGAGTTGTCAGTGGTTCAGGTGGAGTTGCTGGTGGAACTAATTCTTTTAGTAGTGCTCTTGCCACTAGACCCGTAAGTCAAACGGTAACTGTAACTATATCTGCATCTGCAGGACCAGTTACACTAAGCGTTAATACAATTCCTTTACATGGCCACCCCGCAAATAATGGAGGCAACACAACTGCTAACCCCGGCGGCGGTGCTACTGTAGTAAATCCAGGAAGTGGTACAGGTAACTGGGGTAATAGTGGAGCTCACACACACCCTGTAGCTGCAACTGCAAGTGGACCTTGGAGTGCATCTATTGATATGAGAGTTCAATATTGTGATGTTATTTTATGTACTTGGGGTGGTTAATAAATACGAAATGAACGGGAGATAAACTAAAATGGCAGTACTAACCGCAGCTGGTATTGATTTTGGTGGAGCTAATGGATCAGTAGTTTCAAAATACTTTTTAGTTCCTCAATCCGATGCAATGCTTTTTATTCAATCAACTGCTCCAACTGGTTGGACTAGAGTTGCTCAAAATGATAAAGCTTTAAGAGTTGTAAATGCTGGAGGATCTGGTGGAACTGCAGGTGGAACAAACGCATTTAGTAGTACTTTTGTTGCTCAAACATTTTCTGCAAATGTTCCAGTAAGTGTTAATTCTATTTCAATGACCGGTACTACTATTGATATTAATACAATGGTATCTCACTCTCATAGTTTGAATGCTGGTGGTGCTGAAAATAGAAATGGCCCAAACCCAGCTCAAGGACAATCGCAGGGAACTGCGCCCTCATCGACCACCGGCAACAATGCTGCAAATGGCGGAGCTCACTCACACCCAGTTACCTTAACCTCAGCGAATGGTCCTGGTTCAGCTCCAGTAAGTATGGCAATTCAATATGTGGATTGCAATATTTGTACTCTTAACTAAATACAAAAAAGATATCTAAACAATGGCAGTACTAACGGCAAGTGGAATTACGTTTAGTAATTCTACCCAACTTAACTCAAAATATGGAATTTATCCACAGTCAACTGCATTAGTTTTTTGGCAAACAAATGCTCCTACTGGTTGGGTAAAAGTTACTTCTCAAAATGATAAAGCATTAAGAGTTGTTAGTGGAGCCGCTGCTAATACTGGTGGCACAAACACGTTTTCTGGAACCATGGCTTCTAGACCTGTTGCTGCTAACGTTCCAGTAACAATTACTGGGATATCCGGAGGAAATACTACTCTAGATGCTAATACAATTCCCGCTCATGCTCACCCAGCTAACGCTGGAGGAAATGTTAACGCTGCTGGAGGAGGTAATGCTAGAGTTGCTAACTCTGGCAATACCGGTAACTTTGGAAATAGTGGTGCTCATGCTCACCCAATAACCGTTAATGCTGCGAATGGTCCAATTAGTACTAACGTTGATTTTGCGGTGCAATATATTGATGTTATCTATTGCACTTTTAGTTAATTTGTGTTATTATTATACTATATAATCTTTTGAAAAATGTTTAAGAAGATAGAACCTGGGACATATTGCCCATTAATTAAAAAGGATTGTGTTCAACACAAATGTGCATGGTACATGCATGTCCGTGGAATGAATCCAAATACAGGAGAAGATGTTGATCATTGGGGTTGTGCTGTAACTTGGCTTCCAATGTTGACAATTGAAAACTCTCAACAACAACGTTCCACTGGAGCTGCTGTGGAATCATTCCGTAACGAAGTTGTAAAAGCTAATGAAGAAAATAAGAACCTATATATTCAAGGGCTTATGCAACAAGGAGTTCTACCAGTTAATGTAACTCCAATGACATCTCAAAATTTTCTAGAAGGAGAGCAAAACAATGAGACTAACGATTGTCAGAGCTGATAATATGATCGTCAAAGATGGTATTGGTTATCAAGCCGATTGTAGTGTATTTGACGATCTTAGTTGGGTAGAAGGATATGATCAAAAAGAATGGGGAAGATTTCATGCTTTTCAATGGTATGGAGATCCCGATGAAGATGAAGAATATGGGTTTGGTCAAGATGAACCATATGGCGAAGTAGAATTCAAGAAAACAGTTCCCAACCTAATTGTAAAAGAGCTTGGAATTTTTGAACAAGCTGTTGGTCTTTGGGAAGGTGCAAAAGCCGCTGAAGAAGCAAGAATAGCAGCAGAAGAAGCCGAAGCTCAAAGACTCAGAGAAGAAGAAGAGGCAAGAATTAGAGAGGCATATCTAGAACTCGATATGCAAACACTTCTTTCAACTTCATCAGATGAAGATGCTCTTGCTCTAAAACTTGAAGAAGATTTAGAAAAACTTCTTGCAGATCTTTGATCTTAAAATAATAATAAATTTATATAATTAACTCATGAATTCCAAATTAATTGAAAATAATTATCTCGTAATTCCAAATTTTATATCATCGGATAGAGCAAAGATTCTCGCAGATGAGTTTAAGTCTCACTGCGAGAGTCAACAATTTCCTGGAGATAATCAATCTCCAAATTCACATTCTGTTTACAATCATATATCTTTTTTAGAATTACTTTGTGAAAAAACCCCAGAAGTTTCTTCACTTCTAAAAGAAACTGTTCTTCCTACTTATTCTTATGCAAGAGTGTATAAGGAAGGATCTGTTTTAGAAAAACATACTGATAGGGATGCTTGTGAAATATCATTAACTTTACATCTTGATGGTGACTTACCATGGCCAATCTGGATTGAAACTCCACAACACGAGAAGAAGTTTGTCAGTTTAAATCCTGGTGATGCAATGCTCTATTTGGGCCGCATTGCTCCTCATTGGAGGGATGAATATAAAGGAAGTTATTACTCACAAGTCTTTTTGCATTATGTAAGAAGTCGTGGTGAGTGTTCCTATGCTTATTTTGATAATAGAGAAGGTGGTAGAATAGGAGTTCCTGATCAAGAAGAATCAAATAAACAACAGAATTCTAAAATAGAGCAGATCATAGAAACCAAATCAACTCCCTCATCAGTTATCCAATCCACTAGAAAATTGGATGATTTCATCAAGGTTTATGATGGAATTATATCGGCCGATCTTTGCGATAAAATCTTAAAAGAATATCAAAATTCTGAAGAGTGGAATGATACCAGAGTTGGCGCTGGGGAAATTAATCCTAATATCAGAAATTGCAGTGTAATTCAGGTATCGGATCCACAAGTTATAGATAGAAATTTTGAAATTAGAAAATTCTTAGACGTTGAATTGCACCAACAATTATTAGAAGTAGTTAAAAAATACTCTCAAGATTTTCCACAATTTTGTCCAAACATTGATACTGGTTATGATCTCCTTCGTTATAATACAGGTCAATTTTATACACAACATACAGATTCATTTTTACAACAACAGAGAAGTATTTCTTGTTCATTAAGTGTTAATGATGATTATTCTGGTGGAGAATTTGCATTTTTTGATAGAGAAATTATGATCAGGGCTAAAAAAGGATCTGTTATTGTATTTCCATCTAATTTTATGTATCCTCATGAAATTATGCCAGTGACCGAGGGAACCAGATATTCTATCATAACTTGGTATGTATAATACAAAATGAAAATTACGGATAAATTAAAAGGTATACCAAAAGTATATTATTTTAATCTGGATTCCAGAAAAGATAAACAAGAATATATGGAATCTCAATTTGATTTTTGGGAGATTGATTATAAAAGAATTTCTAGTTCAAAGTATACTCCACAAAATTATGATGAATGGAAAAATAAAATAATCTTAAATCCTAACTGGGATTTCTTTAGAGATAGTTTTCCGTTTGATTTGGGAGAAACAAAACATCAGAAATATGTGACTGATACAGCACATGTTTTAAATCAACTAGAAACCATTAAAAATTGGCTTGAATCCACTTCAGAAAAATATATGATCATTATGGAAGATGATTATAATTTGAGTATGATAGAATACATGCATTTTGATTGGGAATATCTTATGAATCATATACCATATGATTGGGACGTGATTCAGTTTGAAGTTACTAACGGAATTGGAATTCCTTGTTTCTTACATCCAACAATGGATAGAAGTTGGACTGGTCCTTTATTAATTAATAGGGGGTATGCTGAAAAATTAATAAGAATTCACTATACTAATGACGGAAAAATAAATTTTCATCAAAAAATAGCATCCAATAAATGGTCACAACAGGTTGATAGTCTTGGATTAGTGCCAGATTATGTTATTTCAAAAAATGGAAAGGGATATTCTATTCCATTAATATACATGGAACCTAACCTTGGTTCTTATGAAAGTAATATCATGAGATTGGATTTTCCAGAATTTTTTCAACATATAAAAGAACTTTATCATAAATGGTGGAAAGTACTTAGAGATGATTACACTTTGGAAGATTTTTTTAATCATGGTAAACATAATGATTTAATTCTTAGAGTCGATTCTAAATTTTCTTCATTATAAATCTATGGATTTTAGTAATAAATTAAAAGGACTTCCAAAAATATATTATTTCAATCTTGATGAAAGACCAGATAGAAGAGAATATACTGAAAGTCAGTATGATCATTATAAAATTAAAAATTATGTAAGACATTCTATGTCAAAATATCAATATGAAAATTTTGATGAATGGGAAGATCAATTAATTCTGAATGATGTGCAGAGTTCTCCTAGACCGAATCTGCATATCATAGAATGTGCGATGACTTTTTCTTACTTGGAGTTTTTAAAAAATTGGTTAAAAACGTCCAATGAAGAATATATTTTATTAATGGAAGATGATTATGATCTAAGTTATATAGATTATTGGCATTTTGATTGGGAGTATTTGATGAATCACATCCCCTTTGATTGGGATTGTATACAATTATCATTTGAAAATAATACTACAATACCATGTTTTTTAAATCCATCTTTACCTGATCATGCAATGGGAGCTGCTCTGATTAATAGAAAGTATGTTGAAAAAATTATCAGAGTAATTACAACAGATGGGAAGTTTGATTTAACAAAAAGAATAGGCAATTATAAAAGATGTCAGATGCGAGAACATTCTTCATTAAAAGATGACAAGTGGAGGCACCCTAATATGTCATTTGATTATATTATGGGCCATTGTGGAAAAACTTATTGTCTTCCGTTAATAGTACAGAGTACTACAATAGGAAGTTATCCACAAAATATTATTAGAAAAGAAGATTTCCCCTCTCTCTATTTTACAAATAGAGCCGTTAAATTGTGGTGGACAAAATTAAGAGATAGATTTTCTTTAGAAGATTTTTTCATGTATGGTAAACCCAATGATTTTTATATAACTTCCAAAAATATTGATCAATTGGAGTCAACTTTAAATCAAATAGACGTTAATAACATTAACCTAAATAGGTTAAACTTTAATAATAGTGATTATGAGTGATATCATTTCCAAGTTGCAAGGATTTCCTCATCTTAGATATTTGAATCTTGATAAGAGGGAAGACAGAAAAACATATATGGAAGAACAGTTTCAGAAATATGGAATCACTGATTATGTTCGTGTTTCCGCAGATAGATATGGCCCACATAATTTTGATGAATGGAAATCAAAATTAACAGTTGCAGATTATGGTAAGTATATTAGGAAAGATAATATTTGTTATGTCTCTATCTTAGTCAATCAATTTCAAAGTATAATTGATTGGTATAATGATAATATTTCTGAAACATGCATCATCCTTGAAGATGATTTCAACATGGATACAGTAAAGTTTTGGCCTTTCACTTGGGAATATTTTGTTTCACATTTACCTTGCAATTGGGATTGCGTTCAAATGCAAGTCATTGGTGGTCAATGGGTTCCTATGGGACTTACTATTAGATCTAGAAATAATCATGGTGCCACAGCATATCTAATTAACAGAAGATATGCAGAAAAATTAATCAATATGCATTATATTGATGAAAAATTTACATTCTACAATAATTATGGGTATAGTAAACTTTGGCCAGAATATCATTATCAATCTCCGGACTTTGTTCCTTTTGAAATAGGAGTCACGTATACTTTTCCACTTTTTATAACCAATTCAATTTTTGGCAGCGATTGTTATGATGGGAGGATTAACATGATGGCCAGAAAATCAGATTATGTTGTCGCTAAATGGTGGAAAGAAGAATCGCATAGGTATTCTTTGCAGGATTTGTTTTCTACAAATAGTCTTAAAAGGAAAGAAATGATAATCCCCATGCAGTATAATAGTTATGATACTAGACAAGAATATGGCCACTCACATTCTGGAGAGTGATTCTTCAAAAATTATTAATAGTCTGAGATTTAAATTTAAAAAAATACCTCACATATTTTATTTGAATTTGAATCAAAGGGAAGATCGTAAAGAATACATAGAAAAACAATTAAAACTATTAAACATAGAAAATTTTACTAGAATTTCTGCAAATAAATTTTCTGTAGACACTTTTAGTCTGTGGAAAAATAAAATTTTGTGCGAACCATCAAATGAAATTGCAAGATTATCAACACTTCTGAACCAATTTCAAGTTATTATTGATTGGTATGATTCAAATACATCGGATTATTGTATTATTGCAGAAGACGATGTAAATTTTTTAACCGCAAAATATTGGCCTTTCACTTGGGAATATTTTTTTTCTAGATTGCCTTGTAATTGGGATTGTGTTCAACTTCATGTAATAGGTGAACATTTTATTCCCATGGGACTAAGCAATAGATCTAAAAATAATCACTCTGCGGCTTGTTATTTAATTAATAGAAACTTCGCATCAAAGCTTAAAGAGATGCATTATGTTGAAGGTAAATTTAAATTTTATGATAATTATGGATATGATAAATCTTGGCCAAAATATCATTATCAATCTGCAGATTTTGTTCCATATCAAATAGGAGTTACATATACTTTTCCTTTGTTTGTTACAAACTCAGATTTTACAAGTGATAGTTATAAAGACTCTAAAAATTTTATGGCTAAAAAATCTGATTTAATAACCCTGGAGTGGTGGAAAACTCTAATTGAAAACAAGTATACACTTGAAGATATTTTTAGTAGAAATTCAGAAAAAAGAATGGAACTCAATTTAAAAGTTAGTTATTAGTCATGTCAATATACGAAAAACTTAAAGGACTTCCTCACATTTATTACATTAATCTTGAAGATCGTAAAGATCGAAGAGAATTTATGGAGGAACAATTTAAAAAATGGGGAATCGAAAAGTTTTCTAGAGTGAATGCTTCTGAATTCTTAAAAGATGACGTTAAAACTTGGAAAGATTTGGTTCATATCCCACACATGATTCCTATCAATCGAAGAAGGTCTGTATGTGTTTCTTTATCGCATTTAGAAACCATAAGAAGATGGCTAGAAGAGACTTCGGAAGAACATATGATTATTATGGAAGATGATACTCATCTGGCTCCAGTAGAATATTGGCACTTTGATTGGCAGTATTTGATGGATAATTTGCCATATGATTGGGATGCTGTCCAATTAATGTATAATTCCGATGTAAGATCATATTGTTTTTTACACCCCAAAAAATTAATTACATGGAATGGACCGCTTTTAATCCGAAGATCTTATGGAGAAAAATTACTATCTTTATATTACAAAGATGGGAAATATAATTTTATCAAAAAAGTAAATCGAGTTAATAAATCAAATTCTATAGAACCAGGAAGAATCTATACTTCTTTATCAAATAAATGGAATTCGGATGGTGATGGTAGAATAACCGTTCTTGATGTAGACGAATTTATGGGATTTAATGGTAAAGTATATCAACTACCATTGTTTACTTCAAATCCTTGGTTAGAAGAACCACCAAAACCACATCACATCGCATCTAATAAAGCACATATACTTTGGTGGACTAAGATGAGGGATAAGTTTACCTTAGAAGATTTTTTTACTTATGGAAAGTTAAATGACTCTAAAATGATAATAAATATGAACATGCCTTGGTTTAAAGATCTTGTTTATGACCATAAAGTTGACAGATAAGTTTAAAAATATACCTCATATTTTTTATATAAATCCCGAAGGAAGAACCGATCTTCAAGAATACACAGAAAATAACCTAATCAATCTAGGTATCTCAAATTTTACAAAAATTTCTAATTCCCAATTTCTTCCAGAAAATTTTGCAAATTGGAAACATTTGGTATATAATGAAGATAATATACCATCCGAAATTGAATCTGAAATAGCTTTATCTGTATTGTATGTTCATACCATCCAAAAGTGGTTAGAAACTACTACTGACAAATACATGATCATCATGTCTGATCATGTTGACTATAGTTATGTTGAATACTTCCATGAAGAATGGAATTGGGATTATTTTATGGATAATCTGCCGCATGATTTTGATTCTATCTTATTTGGATTTGAAGATAAGTTGGAAATTCTACCTTGTTTTTTACATCCAATGAGAGATTCTCATGGAACTGGAATGACTCTTTTGAATAGAAGGTATGCGGAAAAACTGGTTAAGTTTCATTATATCGATGGAAGATATAATTTTTTCCAAAAAATATCAAATAAATTTTGGAAACAGGAAAATAGATTTGTTCCCTTACATTACTTTATGAATCAATGCGGATATAGTTATGCTATACCAATGTTTCCAAGAAATCCAGAATTAACTGAAGATAAGTATTTTAGTAAAGAAACTCTTAAAAATAATAAAACTCTTTATAGTTTGTGGTGGAAAAAATGCAGAGATTTTACTACTTTAGAACAATTTCATTTGTATCATTCAAATAAAGATTTTTATTTAAATTTCAGAGAAATAACAAGTGATAAATCAATAGGAAATAATAATATTAATCGTGGATTTTTATTGTATTAGTTATGATTGAAGAATTTGAATCTCAAATTGCAGAGTTTTTTGGATCTCCTTATGCAGTTGCTACCGATTGTTGCACTCATGCCTTAGAACTTTGTTTAAGACATACTCAGGAAGATCATATCACAATTCCAACAAGAACTTATGTTTCTGTTCCAATGACTTGTATGAAATTGGGATTGAATTGGACTTGGAGAGAACAAGAGTGGTCTGATTATTACTACTTGGGGTCCACAAATATTATTGATGCAGCAGTTCTCTGGGGTGAAAATACATATATTTCTGGAACATTTATGTGTTTAAGTTTTCAATTTCGTAAACATTTAAATCTTGGTAGAGGTGGTATGATTCTTTTGCAAAATAAAGATGACTATGATGCATTAAAGAAAATGTCTTATGATGGTAGAGACTTTAATCGTCCATGGGGTGAACAAGATATAACTACTATGGGTTATCATTATTATATGACTCCTGAGGTGGCCAAAATCGGAATTGAATTACTAAATGAGCGGAAAAAAATTCCCGGTAAAAAATGGAGCCACAGGGATTACCCACATTTGCCATCAATGTCCGTTTTTAAAAGTAAGTAAATGGAAAAACAATTTCACGAATCTGGTTTAAACATTATTGAAAATTCTGATGGATCGTTTGCTTTTGAGTGGGATCCGCAAGACAAACGTTGGTCATGGTTGAATGGCTTGACAGACGAACAGATTAAGACTATTATAGAGGAATCTGTTCAAACAAAAAAACTTTTAGAGAGTATTTCAGATGAACTTGGATTCAAAGAAGGTTTGGGAAGTGATGAATGAACTTGAGATGGTAACATCCAAGATTTGTTCTGCTCGTGAAATGATCGATGTTGTAGTAGAGTCAATTCAAAATAGCGATTATGATAGAGCAGAAGCCATGGCTAATGCTGCTTATGAGTTTCTTGGTTACTACCTTGAAGAGTTTGATGTAAAGTTCAAGGAAGCTTGGAAAGAGACTGTAGTCAAATCAAAAGTGGATGATGGTATGCGTCCTTGGGGCCATAGTGATCTAGAGTATGTCATTGCAAATAATAAAAAACCTCTGAGTTGTGATAAAGATGATCCTTCTCCGGAGTGTCAAAGTGCTTGGGATAGTTTTTGGTCGGAAGATAATAAAATCAAAGTCGATGGATATTCTGTAAATGGAGAAACGCATTCAGAGTATTATTATGATTACACTCGGAACGATCTTAACAGAAAGAATCCATTTGAAAGTAAAAAGAAGTGGATTCTCCCTGTTGAACAATGCAAAGATGCAGACACCGATGAAACTGAATACTTTGTATCTTTCCCTGATGATCTTCTGGAAGCAACAAGTCTAAAAGAAGGTGATCAAGTTGAATGGGTGCATAATGGTGATGGTTCTTATCTTCTTAAAAAAGTTGAAAAGAAATCACCAACCTATGATGAAATGATTGCTGCTGGATATACTATGACCGCTGATGGTTTCTGGATTAAGGAACCATTAGGAATGGATGAGTGTTGATGTATACACTTCAACTTCTTGCTCCATTTGTTGCTGGGCTGTGTTTTGACAACTTTATGACAAAACAAGGAGAACTCTGCAACTTTAGACAACCTCCTGATCTTGTATTAAAATATGATAAACAAGATCCTAAAGATGCTTGTTATAAAGATGGCATCTACTATCCTCGTTGTAAAGACTTAGAAAACCCAGAGATTCTTCGTTATCACAACTTGTTATATAATTCAAAAAAATGACCAATTACGATAAACTGATTGATGCAATTTCAAATGAAATTTATAGTCTGAATCTTTCCAATGAAAGTTGGAATGAGGATGCAGCAAAGAAAACTTCTAGACGAATTCTGGAAATCGTGGAAGAATTTCAACAAAATCAAAGTTTACTTAAAAAATCCAACTCATTGAGAGCGTCTGATCAATGTCATTAGATTACCCATTTGTCATTAAAGACGTTTTACCTATAAAAAAATTCATAAGTTTACGTGATGAATTTGTAGATGGGTGGACTTTAATCAATTCCTCGGATAATAAGGTTCATGATCAATATAAAAATTTTTGGGGAATCGGTGAACAAAACACTCTTCCTATTATGGATGCAGCGGTTATAACCAAATTAAAAGTCCAAAAATATTTAAAGATAAATCTTCGTTTGATAAAATGTCATATTAACGGACAAACATTCGGTCAAACTGGTAGATTTCATACAGATTTTCCTGAAACTAATATTTGGACATTTGTATTATTTTGTGCAGACTATTGGGAAACTAACTGGGGTGGAGAGTTTGTCTGTTATAATCCGATTCAAAATCAATATAGGTATGTTCCATACATTCCCAATACTGGTTGTTTAATTCCTTCTAACTGGGAACATTATGGTTCTGCTCCAAGCCAAATGGGAGTATTGAGAACCAGTCTTGCTTTCGGATTCTGTGATGTCAGAATACCCGTAAACGCTTTACTACCGAATCACAATTACATCAAAAAATACTTATAATGGAGAACAAAAATGGCACTATCTGAATCCGTAGAAACTAGTTTAAGAGAAGCTGAGGCTGCGTTGCGTAATGCACTGGCTTATGCTGCCCGTCAAGAGAAACCATTTGTTGGTAAACATATTGCTGAGATGATCATGGAAATTGACAATTTGATTGCCGCAGATCAACTGATTGACAAACTTGAATCTAGAATGAATGGCGATGATGACTCTAAACGGGGTCGTTGGGGTCCGTTTGGTTCTTGACTAGATAGTGATAGCTCATAATAAAGGTCATGCATGAGTTACCAATAGAACCCTACAAGACAATATTGGTTTTAAATTCTAGTTATGAACCAATCAATTTTACAAACTGGAAAAGAGCAATTGTTCTTCTCTTGAAAGAAAAAGCCCAAGTTCTCTCAAGTAGAGTCATCCGACTTTTGGATTATGTAAAGTTGCCTCTGTCTAAGATCATGAATATAACTCCTTCTAGGTCCATGATCTATAAGAGGGACAATCACACTTGCCAATATTGTGGTGCAAGATCTAAACTAACCATAGATCATGTTCTCCCCCGTTCAAGAGGTGGAGAAGATACTTGGGAAAACTTAGTGGTCGCATGTAGTTCATGCAATACCAAAAAAGGTAGTATGCTTTTGGAACATACTGGAATGAAACTTGCAAGAAAACCAAGAGCTCCAGTGAATAAAATGATTTTTGATCTTGAAAAAACTAATGTAGAGGAGTGGAAGCAGTATCATTATGACTGAACCTAACGAATTTGGTAAATCACTGCAAGAATGGTGGGACTCTGATGCCTGTAAAAATCTACAAAAAGCACATAAAGAAGGAGTTGAACGAGCGGTAGGAAAGTATTTCATGCTTTCTGAAGAGGATAAACTTGATATGATTCAGGCAATCTGCACCATCATGTGTAAAGCCGAAAGTGAAGGAACTAGTCATCGTGGTCTCCAAGATGCACTTGGAGTTTATCCTTCTGGTTTTTGGGTGAGTGAACTTATGGATGTCCATAACGCTTTGTGGTCTTATTATCACGATCAAAAGAGGGAAAAAGAACTACTAGATGATCTTGATGCACTGGATAAATTTATTAAGTAGTGTAACGCAATCCCAAAGAAATTATTAAGTACACTAGATAGTAATAGATTGTATGTTAGAATTTGAACACAATCAACAGGAGAACTAATGACCTACTCGCAATCCAGTGTTAAACCTCTTACAGATGAAGAGTGGAAGGAGTTGGTTGCCCTCAAAGAGGCTATCAACGAAAATCCTGCAGCAGTTCATCCAGAAAAAATGGAGCTGTTCACTGAGTTGCTTGTGCGATCCTGGGACGCAAAGTGTGATCCCCCTGACACGAAGGTTTGGCGAACTGGTCATCCGATGGACGAGTGATATTGACTTATCATTAGATATAGTGTATGATTACACAAACGAGTATGAAATAGAACTCTAAATATTACGAACTACAACAAAACAAAATGCAATGAGATTTATAGTTTATTCTAAACCAGAGTGCCCTTATTGTTTCAAAGTTAAAAAAGTTCTAGAACTCTGCGGTAAAGATTTTGTAGTCTATACTTTAGACGAACACTTTACTAGGAAGGAGTTTTACGCTGAGTTTGGAGAAGGTTCTACTTTTCCACAAGTTGTAGTTGATGACCAACATCTAGGTGGTTGTACTGATACTATCCAGTATCTAAAGGAACTTTCACTCATCTAATTTATGGGTAAGCCTAATGAGCTACACATAAATAGAGGTGTGGAATTATTGTTAAGAAAAAGGAGGAGAAAA
>Ga0129336_10001268_pt1 | contig 15266 bp, 11 predicted proteins | sample CPB6_02_DNA_FD_96878 | JGI IMG/M metagenome (GOLD analysis project Ga0129336, IMG submission 96878) | Freshwater to marine salinity gradient microbial communities from Chesapeake Bay, USA - CPBay_Sum_0.6_0.2_DNA | ecosystem: Environmental > Aquatic > Marine > Coastal | place: USA: Chesapeake...
CACCGGTTTGCAGCGTATCGTCAACCGGATGGTGCGCGATCACCGGCTCGGGTTCCACCGGTTGCGCCGCATGCCACTGCTGCTCGGCGATGGTGACACGCGCCGGCGTTGCACGTTCGTTGGCGTACCGGCGCAGATTATCAAGCGGTGATTGCGTAGACCACCGCTTGAGCCAGCTTGCGTCCGGTGGGATCAGCCCTTTTTTCCAGGCTTCATGGTATTGAGTGCTTGGATCACCAGCTGGATAACGCTATTGCTTTTCAGCGGAGAAAGCGCAATCAGTTCAGATGCAGCGGCGACGATGATCCAAAATGCCGGATGATTGATAAAATCCATGATTACTGATGGGGGTGTACTTCCAGCTTAGTGACCCGCAGCTCAATGCTGCCAAGCCGGCCGTAGATTTCCTTGCGATCTTCTTTCATGTCGTTGTGTAATGCTTCGAGCTGCGTTGCGATGTGCTCTACAGCACTGGTGAGGCGGATGACAGCATCACGCGCTTCATCGCTGCGACCGAGCCGATTGAGCACACCTTGACCGGCGATGGCGATGATACCGCCAGCAGCAGCAGCAATCAGCTCGATCATGTCTACAGCCTAATCACCCGCAAACATTCGTGCCGGATTGGCGGGTGCTACCAGATAGGCATCCCAGCCGGCCGGCAGTTCCTGCAGCTTGGCATTGACGTGGAAGCCGTCAAGAACAGTCGGAGGGGTGATCACCTCGCCGGTTTCTGGATCCCATTCGCCGCCTTCTGTGATCGTACCGATCACGTCAAGGATGTGCGCATGAGAGCACAGCAGCGGCCGCGGAGGATCCTCAGTGATCCAGAACCCTGCATCTTGACAGGCTTGCAGGTAGGTGCCTTCATCAGGGAAGCGAAGGTAGAAGGTAGTCATGCGTCAACCTCATCAGATGGTTCGGTGAAGACATAGCCGAGCTCAATGGCGCGAGCCTTGGCCTCGTCTTCGTCGGTGAACTGCTCAGCATGCGGCATGCCGGTGCCAAGCGCAGAGCCGGGCTCCATGTCGTGGTAGAGGACTAGACCGTCGTCGTTGTGAAGTACGACTAGGGTGCGTTCGGAGAATGTGAGTTCAGTGATGGGCATGATGATGATCAGGGGTTGAAGGTGATCGTCCAGCCGCGGGCGATCATGTTGTTGTAGGCGTTGTTGGCGGCAGTTGTCCAGGTGGTCTTGGCAGCATTGGTGCCACCGCCGAGGCCAAGGGATCCATTGCTGGTGTTAGCGGTATTGATGGATACGAGGATGTTTTCAATGGATGCAGCGGTCAATGCACAGCTATTGAACGCTTCATCAAATTGCGTGCAGTTGGTGACGCCATTGAACAGGTTGGCGGGGACTGTGGTCAGCAGAGAGCAGTTTAAGCAGAATCGGTAGAAGCCGATATTTAGGCTGGCCGGCGTGCCAGTTACAGCGCTCGTGAAGGCAAGGGCAGGAAGCGTGGAAATGCTAGTGCCGACTAGCATGTTTGCGAAGTTCTGTCCATTTGCTGTATTAAGCAAGGGCAAGTCGCTGAATGCAGATGCTCTCTCCAGCATGTTTGAGAAGTTCGTAACATTTGCTGTATTGAGCAGCGGGATTGCAGGGAGGGAAGTGCAATCTCGCAACATGCTAACCATTGTTACAGCGGCTGCTGTATTCAGCAAAGGGATAGATGTAAGGCCGCTGCAACCGTCAGCAAAGTTATTAAAGTTGGTGACATTCTGCGTATTGAGCAGTGGTATCGTCAGCAGCGATGAGCAGTTCCGAATGAAGCCGCTCATGGTCGTGACATTTTGCGTGCTGATCAACGGAAGAGTCGTCAGCGACCTGCAGCCATCAAACGTATTGGCCATGTTGGTGACATTTTGCGTCTGCGTAGAAACATTCGGCCAAGTCGTGAAATTTTCACAACCTCTGAATGCAGACGATAATGTCGTTGCAGCGGTGTAGTTGAACTGCGGAAATGTTCCAGTAATTGAAACGCAATCTCTGAACGCATTGATCCAGTCTGATACGGTACTGGTATCAGGCAGGTTGATGACGCGAGCAGTGGCACTGAAGTCCATCTTGCGGCATCCGTAGAATGCCCCATTCATCGTTGTGGGCTTACGGAACATATCATTGGTGCCCCATTCTTGAATGCGCACCACATCAGCGGCATCGGCGATGTTGTTGTAGTAGATGTTCTGCATCCGCCCTTCGACCCATACCGGGTAGATGCCAGCAGTGGGGTAGGTATGCACCAGCCCAACTGCACCGACCTCTGCCTCGGTACCTTCCAGACCGCTTTGAGTGGTGTCGCCCCATGTCACCACGATGTCGTTTTGCCATGCCGCAGTGCCGGTGCCGGTGGTGGTACCAGTTGCTATGAAGATCGAGTCAACAGTGTTGGCCGTTGCCCCCACCAGCGTGAAATCAGTGGTGCCAACGGTCAGGATCCGATAGGTTTGACCGATGATTAGGCTGCCAGCAGTTGTTGTTGCGCGATTTGCAGGCAACGTAAAGACCCTGCTGCCGTCCTCACTAGCGCCTTGCGTATTGATGATCAATGCCAGCGAACCAGATGGTCCCACTGGGGAGTAGGTGTCAGCATTGACGGCATCGACTTCGGCGCGGACCAATGCTTCGGCGACGGCTGGCTGCATCTCACCAGCCCACAAGTAGATCCTGTTAATGTGACCGTTGAATGCCTTGGTTGGATCTACTGCATCGCTACCAATGAAAACTCGATCCATGTTGGCCGGCACTGAACTCGACAGCGACGGGACGTAGCGCGAAAACGATTGCCCGTACTGATAGTTTTGCGTACCCCAGGTGACGATATTGCGCTCCCTGTTGTCAGTGGGCACAGGAAGAGGCAAAGATGTCTTGGTGGAGCCGGTGTAGCTTGCTATGAGTGACAGGGAGTTGTATGTAGCTTCGCGAGATTCGTAGGCGAGGTTCACCTTTTGATTGCCTGCATTGGCAATGGAGGCGATCACCGAATCCTCGGTTACGTGCGACGCCTTGCTATCTACCATCAGCGTACCTTGGCTTGGTACGCCATAAACAAACGAGATGATGTCCGGAGATCTGGTTACAGCTGCATCGGCAGGAGTTGGGATGTATGACGTTGGGTCGTAACCATCTTCCACCTGCCCGCCCCATGCGCGAAAGCCACTGGTGCCGTTTCCGGTGTAGACATTGCTGACATTGACGAGCGTTAGCCTTACTCTTACAGATGAGAGACTGTTGGTGGTTGGCTGTCCGCTAACTGATATTCTGTACCATTCGTTCTTCAATGGCTCGACTCTGCCAATAACTCGGGATCCAAGGCCAGCGGCGGAGGTGCTAATAAGGCTCATGCTGCCGGCATCGAATCTTGCTGTGATGCTGCTTGAAACCTCATCAGCAAATATCGTTAGTACAACGTCTCTATTTGAATTGATCTGCTTTACATAGATCGAAAAAGTAATCAGTTGATTGGCGGAAATGTTTACGGTTCTTTCGACATAGTGATTATTATTTGCTGTGGTCTCAATGATCGAACTTGCCGATAGCGTGCCATCGGGTGCAGCAACTGGAGATGCGGCCAGCGGATTGATGATCCCAGTCTTGCCCGTGAATGCTGTATTGAGTTCCGCGCTACGTGTGAAGTGGTTGGTGCGTTGCCCTTCACGAAGCAGCCCGAGGTATTCGCTCGTGATCGGATCGTAGTTAAATCGCGGTGCCCCAGCCGGCGCTCCATTGGGTTGCAGGACCCCAAACTTATCCGTATAGGTCGCAGCGCCATCCCTGGTGTATTTGATCCGCGGGTCAATGCGTCGCGATGCCCGCGGGTCAAACAGGATCTCGGGGCGGTCGTCCTGAAACAGCTCTTTGATGGCCATGGTGAATCAATCGGTGATGGTGGCTTTGATGACAACGAAGTTGAGTACGACGGCTTCGGACAATACACCTGCCGTCAGGTTACGCAGCACGATCTTCACCGAACCGCTTGCAATGTCCATGGTGCTGACGGCATAGGCGCCAGCAGTTGCGCCGGATTTGATGCTGACAGCAACGACATCTTGAGGCGTAATCTGGCTATTGGTCAGTGTAAATGCAACCGCTGTAGATGCAGCCAGCGAAGCATTGTGCATCGTGATCCGGCCGCATGGTGCATTCAGCGTGACGCTTGTGCCTTTGCTGGTGGATTGCGTGATGCTGCCGCCACCTTGGGCGTAGCCGCACCATTCATCAACGAAGGCCAAACGGCCCAGCATCCCCGAAACCGGCACCTCATCGCCATCGGTACCGGTCTCAAACGAAAATACCTTGCCGCTGAGTAGTGAATTATATTCCCGCCAGTAGTTCAGGCCAAGGTTTGTGATTACCTTGGGCTGGTTATTGTCGAGGATTGCATCATTACTGGTCGGGACAGCTGTACCTTCGATGTCATCCAGCGTGGCCAGCGCAACCGGTCCCAGTGGGTTGTTGGATGTCGAGAGGTTTGCACTCAGCGAAAATGCAACTTCCCCGCTGATATTGACATCATTGAACGAGCTGGTGCTGCCAGCACTGATGCCGGTCGGGAATTCGCTGACGGGTTCATCTTCAACGCTGGCCAATGCAGTCAGGCCTTGTGATTGCCCCGTCGAAAGGTCTTCGATGCCATTGGATTTGACGATGAAGCCTTCTTCGTTGAAGCCTGACGGATAGACCTTGCCGCCAAGTTCATTGGTGAAGTAATACGTAAACTTATTCAGTGGCGACAGCTGTTGCTGTACTGCAGGGAATGCTTTCGAGTAGTTGAGCGTACCGGCCCATTCAAAGGCATGAGCGAAGAGTCTCAGCACTGACGGCCGGCGGAACTCTGCTGCCCAGCAATTGCGGGCTGTTGCGAGGCCACCAGACGGCGCTGTGGGGAATGCTGCGGTGTCATTGACCCTACGGACGCGATCGGCGCTGACGCGAGGCTGCAGGGCCGTGTGGGCGGCGCTTTCGCTGAAACCCAAGGTGCGCAGGATCTGATAGGCGCTTAGATAGCTGTTGCTGGAGCGGTACTGATCCTGCAGCGATTTCGTCACACCAGTGGCGCCAGCAGCAGTCCACAGCGCCGTGAAATCAAAGCCGAGCGTAGTGCTGGATTCAGCGTTCTCGGTGTCATTGTCCAGGATGAGCGCAAAGCTGTCGTTGTCCTGCTTCTCGTCTGCCTGATAGGCATTGGGCATGTGAACATAGGACTCCTGCCAATCTGCAGCAGGCGGCGCCCCGGTGATTGGGGTGGTCGTATCTCGCAGCGCCGTGAAGTGTTTGTTGTTGTAAGTGACGGTTGTACCTTCGCGGTAGAAGGTGCTGTTGGCGTAGACAATGGCGGGATTGGTCCGCCGGATCTGCACCTCCATCCCCTTGTAGATGGCATTGAACTGCGGATAATCCGATGCCGTGATGTCAGTGCTGATCACACTGCTGATCGCTAGCGGTTCGCTAGTCGAGAACGTGCCGTTGACATAAGGATCAACATCACCGAACCCCGATGGTGCAGTCGGATCCAGCTGGAGGATGTAATCGCGCTGCACAAGACGAGTTGCTGCAGCAGTCGAGAACATACCGATCGACAGCCGACGTTCGGATGTGCTGCGGGTATCAATCAAACGGCGTACATAGACCCGGCGACCAACTGCACGGTTCGTGGTTCCGTTCGGCGGGATGCCAGGGCTGACGCCTGATTCATCCTGCAGCGGCGCCTTGATGAAAATCCGATTGGCATCAGCGGTACTCCATGCGTCTTCATCAAGCTGTGCGCGCCAGTCGGTGCCATTGGGGTTTTCAATCCAGATGTAGCTGTTTTCCCGTAAGCTGTAGCCGAGATCACCAAGAATCCTGGGTACGGTCGTAGAACCGTTGGCGGCTTCAAGATCAGTCGATAGATCAAACCGCAGCAGGCCATCGGCGTAGCTGTCAACAGTACCGAGGAAGAACTTCTGGATGTTGCCGGTCTTCTGACTGAGGTTAAGTGGTACGCGGAAATAAGCAAATCGCCATTCCTTGTCGATGTCGAAGGCCTTGTTTTTGTAGCCAGTAGATATAGCGACGCAGCCACCAAATGAGCTGTTGGAGTTGGTGATTGTCACCTCTCCACCGCTTTCGGTGGCATGATGCACACCCTGCCCAATAGCAAAGATCGACACCTCCTGGATGAATGCACCATTGATTGCACGGATGTGATAGCTGCGCCGCGAGGGCTTCATCCGTACATCATTGGGATCGCTGGTGATATAGGTTTCGTAGCTCGGCATTTGCTGCCAAGCATTCGTTTGATACAGCTCCCAGCAGCTCATATCACGCTGCAGGGACACACCAGTGAAGTTGGCGGTCACCATAGACTTGAGGCCGGTAACCTTAGCGCCATCAGCATGGATGCCACCCATGCCGTATTCAGACCGCACCGAACAGTTGAAGATATAGGGCGACGCTGATTGCGTGGTATCCCAGTCGGGGCCTACGGTATCATCAATCGGCCCGACGATTTCGTATTCAGTGGGGCGCGTAACGGTCAATGCAGCGCTGAGATTACCTCCGGTCCCAACAGAGCTATAGACCTTTGTGTAGAAGGCGTCTAGTTCAGCCTTGCTGGCAAAGCCAAAAGCTGATAGCAGGTGATGGCTGGTTGTAAGACCAACCTTGTCCATGAAGGTAAAGCCGAAAAAATATCCAGTGCCGGTTACCTTGAAGATCTCGCTGCGGTTACTGCGATTGTTCAGCTCATCAGCATTTGCTGGAACCCAGGTGGGGCGGAATGTGCATTTGCGCAGGTCGGGGCCGCACAACGAACAACCACGCGGCAGAAGCACGCCGCCACTAGGCGGGTTGAACCTAATCAATTCAGCCGCATCGGGCTCGTAGCCATCAACCCAGTTGGGTGTAGGCGCCAAGACGCCCGGATCGTTGTAGACGACATGAACACCAGGCGCAAGGACAATCGAAACGCAGTCGAGATGCGCCCTGGGATCCGTGAACGTGTACCAGCTCTTGCTGGTGATGATGGCCGCCTCGATGACAGCACGGTTGATCGTCTTGAACGGTCGGCTTGGTGTGTAGCCGCAGGTGAGGCGCTGCTTCTCAAGGCGCTTCAATTTGACAGCAATCTTCTCCTCGTCTGATGCCTCTGGTGACGCTTCGTAGTCGTTGTATGACCCCGCAGCAAACGTATCGCTGCCTGTGTAGGGGTTGACATACAAGGTGAATGGAGCGGTGAGCGGGTTCACCATTTCGGTGTTGCCCGCCCTGATGTTGGCATCACCAGCCAACTGCCGCATCAGGTCATTCAGCGTGGCGATCTGCTCGCGGAACTGCGCCTGCGTTGCATTGATGTTGTCGATGGCGCCAGTAAGGCCAGCGAATTTCAGACGAGCCACACCGCTTCAGCACTCGATTGCTTCAGTCTAGCGATGGTCTAAGCAGCAACCTTGATGGCGATTTCACCCGTGGCGACGAAATCAGCGGTGCCAGCGATGACCTCATCAGCCCTGATATTGAGGCGTGTGTTGGTCAGGAGGATGTCGCAGCCGTAATAGGCCGATCCGCTGACCTGCGGGCTGGGTTCGATGCGGTTCTTGTAGAGGTAGAACCGTGCATTGCTCTTGCATCCCTGCTGCGTCAGCAATGCAAGCCGCAGTAATGCCAGAGAGTCCTCGCCTGATGCTATGGCGTGGTGTTCAACGATGAACTGCAACGAGCCTGCGCCACGAACAAGGGCCTTGGTGTTCTCCCCGAACGTTTCACCGATGGCGGTCATATCGAGGTTAGCCGCATCAATATCAAGCGCCCATTCTTGGAGATCCGCCTGGAACAACCAACCGCGAACGGCCGGATCACCTGCTGTTGACGTGATGGCATCGGGGACCGTAATCACAGCCGACAACAACTGCGATGCGCTTGGAAGCACAAGCGGTTTGATGGTATTTGCTGCATCGTTGAGTGCTGCGTTGTAATTTGACAGTTCAGAGTATTGCGAGATGATGAAGTTGCCAAAATCAACGCGGCGCAACGCCTTCGCTGATGCCGCATCAGCATTGTGGGCGCTGACCTCAGCGTTGTAGACGCTGATGCGACCTAGTGCATCTTGGCTGATGTAACCATCAAACTGCGTTGCAAAGCCCGTGTCTTCGGGTCGGTTGTAATACGAAAATCCGAATATAGGCGGGAGGGTGATCAGATCCTCCAGCGACTGCTCGGTGGGATCAATGGTCAGATCAGCAATGGCTACTGCTGCATCAATGACAGCCTGCTCGTAGCCATCTAGGTCTTTGTATTTACTGAGTACAATATTGCCGCAATCAGCAGGCAGGATCACGTATTCCGTGGCGTCAGGTTCGGTTGAGTCGTAGAACCGAACGCGATTGCTAAGGTCTTTGACCATGTAAGCGGTGAAGCTGGTGGTTAGGCCAGTTGCCGCTGCGGTGTTGTAGAAGGCGGTGTCGTCTTGGGCTTGGTAGTACGGATCACTGCTGGCGGTGACATGAGCACGTGCTGGGCCAACCTGCCAAATCGAGCCGGCATATACACCAAGCCCATCAGGGCAGTCGGCATAGCCATCGCCATCAATATCAACAGGTACGCCTGCAGCACTTGCAAAGATCACCCGATCACCAGTCCTGAACTCAGGTGCGTTGACCGTTAGCGATGCAGGCAGCGGGGAGATATTGACCTGGCTGGAATCAATGGCAAGCGGTTTTGCCAGATAGTGCGGGCCGTTCTCATCAACCTCTGGACCGTCATAGAAACCACGGGCAGGGCCGAGTTCATAGATCGAACCGCGATAGATACCATGGCCATCAGGGCAGTCGGCATAGCCATCGCCGTTCAGATCAAACGGAATCCCGCCGGCAGCAGTGAACAGGATGCGATCACCCGTCCAGTAGCCATCGTTGCCGAGCTCAATGCGAACAGGCGTGCTGGTGTAACTGATGGCATCTGGGCTCAGCGCCATCGGTTCCGGCCATTCGCGGCTCAGCTCCAGAATGCCGCCATTGCCGAGGATTGCCATCAGAACTGTCCAGTAGGCTTGCCGGAAATCGTGAAGCTGACGGGCACCGAAATCAGATCACCAACGCTGACGCCAGGGCCTACAGCCGTGATCAGGGCATCGCCAGAAACCGTTCCATCGGTGCTGGCAGTATCAAGCACCAGCTGCACGCCGGACAGGGTTTCGGTATCGCTCAGGATCTGATTCATCAGATCTGCGGTTCCGGTATCACTGGGGTCGTAGAGCAGGGTGCCGCTGCCGCTGGTGCCACGGATGCCGTAGGCGTAGGTGCGATCAGCTTGGCCGATGCCGGTAGTTTCGAGGGCGTCACGGTTGATATTCAGCGTGACATCACGCACCTTGGCGATGGTGACATAAGACGCTTCAGGGCTGGTCTTGAACTTCAGCAGTGCTGTAGCGCTTGTCTTAACTGCCATGATGATGATGCCGCCTTAGGTCATTGTAGTTCCGCAATCAACCGGACACTGACATTAGACCGCCCCGGTGCAATGCTTTCTACAGTAGGCGGCTCCTCTGCAAAGTACCATTTCATGCCGGCACCGGTTGAGCTTGTGTTGAGCCAGTTCGTCAACGTGGATGATGCGCCATTGAACAGGATTGCCGGCAGCGTTAGGTCAGTGGTGGAGCCCTTGGCGGTATGCCATGCGCTGAGGATGTCACTGGTGGCTGCATCGGTGACATTACCGAAACGCAGAACCAGCTCAGCGCGGCTTGGCCTGCTGCCCCATAGGCGCCGTGTGGTGACACCAGACTGGCTGACATTAGTGGTGACCTGCCATCGCGGAGCAGTGAAGCTCCTTGAGGTGGGTTCAATGGTCGGGAACGCGACGGGCATCACTCCTCCAGTGTCCAGTAGTCGGATGAAACAGTGGAGCCGATCTCGAAGTTATCGGCGATCTCGAGCACGCCTGCTGCAGTGGTCGGCATGTGCACTGCCTCAATCGTAAAGGTTCCTTCATCAGTTGGGGCAATCCTTTCGATCTGATAGGTGCGCACCTGAGCGGTAGGTAGCTTAACGGTGAATACAACGCCGGTCGGTGTTGCCATGGTGCCGCCACCTGTGACGACCAGCGTTGTATCAACAGGCGCTACATCGGCGACACCATTCCATGTGATGACGTCATAGCTGCCATCTGTGAGGCCCTTGGTGCTGACTAATGCGCCGGTTGGTGTGACCACACCGTTATTGAACTGGTCGTATTCGGTGACATCCATGGCGACACGGATGTAATCACTCGGCGCCATGCGTGACAGTACGCCTTCGTAGGTTGTCTCAAAGCGGATCGTATGCGTAGGGATGCGACGCATTCTGATGATGTACTTAGCAGCATCAATAGCATGCGCCTTGTTGGTGCAGTAGTCCGACATATCAAGCGATTCCAACGCTACGCCAGCATCAGCTGATGCTTCGCGTACGATCACTTCCCGCACTACTGGGAACATACCTGGATTGGTTACATCAGTGCTGGCCCGTTCTTCGCGGTAACGAACGGATACCTGAATCGGCTCGCGATCTTCGCTATCGAGATACTGTAGCTGGAAGGTGTTCTCTTTGATGTTGCCAGCCGTGAACAGACCCGAGATGGTGACGGGTGATGTGGGCATTGCCCGCTTGAGGAAGAACTTGCCGTCAACTTCACCAAACGTCAGGAGATGCGTGGCGGCTACATCAGCTGCCCACTGCCGCAGATTGACGCGTTCGACGATTGCGCCATCGTAGAAGTATGCACGGCTTTGGCAAAGCTGCGCTGCGTTCTGAAATGAATCCAAGTCGATCATGTTGTCATTGATCTGATCACCACGGCCGTATTCGTCGTTGGTGAGTAGATCCAAAAGGATGTCTGGAAATAGATGCGTTGATCCGGTAGTCAGATCATTGAGCAGCCGCCGGCAGCGCTTACCTTCGGTGACATAACAGGAGAACTGGCCGAACTGTTGCCATTCAACCGACGACATGATGTTGACGCCGATGATTGACAGCTTGTCGTATAGCGGCGAGGTGGGGTTGTTTACGATTTCGTTGATGTAGACTACTTCGTGCTCTGGCCCTTCCTCGGCGCTGGAGCGGATCTCGTCGTAGATGAATGCTTCTGCCAGCTTGCCATAGGTGTCGATGTAGCTGTAGTCACCATCAGCGAAATCGCTGTCTGCCCTGGCGATACCTAGAGCGCCTTTCTCGTTGCGACGCCGACCTGGGGTGAGCTGGAAGGTCCGTGCCTTGTCGGATACCTGGATGCCATTGCAGCGGACATTGACGCCACCAGCTTCGGTGATGCTGAGGACCGTGGATGACGTGGAGTCCAGAACGTAGAGATTGCCGATGTCGTTGTTTCGCACCTCATAGCCGGAGTATGGCTCGATCTGAAACTCCCATTGCTTGGTAGCAGGCATGTTCAGCTGGATGTAGTTGAACACGTTCTGTTGCGTAGAGCCCCGCACGCCATAGGCATGGTTGAGCTTGGTGTAGGCCGAACCGGATCCTGCTTCGCGGAAGTAGATGGCGAAGAACGAATAGCGCTCCGCTGGTGCGCTGTAGGTGTTGCTTTGGTGGATGTCGGTCTTCAGCGTTGAACCCTTCTCCACGATGTCGCCCTTGTAATCAAGGCATGCGCGGTTGTCGCAATCGGTGAATGAAAGCGCCTCGCGGAAGTTGCATAGACCAGCGATGCGAATGCCCATCCTGGAGCGAATCCCCAGCTCTACAGCCGTGCATGCCCTGGTGGTGGAGATGCTGGCAATAGCGCAGCGGAGGATGTGGCCGCCTACGGTGGCGACGGTATGCCACTCGGGGTTGCTTGGGCTCTCCCAGGCCTCCAGCCAGGTCTTGGCATCAAGCTGTATCTGCTCGGGTGTGTTGATGTTGGCATTACCGGTCCTGACCGTCGTGAAGGTAGCAGTGATGGGTACACCATCGCCGCTACCAGCATCGGCCTGTGAAATGAAGGCAGCATCAGTGCGGCTGGAACATACGGCAAGGGCAGAGCCGATCTTGTAGAGCTCTCCCTCGATCAAACTATCATCCCATTGTTTCTGACGGCCAGCGATGGCAGCAGCAGCTTCTTCGCAGGTTTCGATGTAGGCCTTTTTGGCATTGAAGCCAAGGTCAAGGGTAAAGCTGATGCTTGGCCCGTCGTCTTCGTCCTTGACGGGTTGACCTGATGCGCGGATCTTGAACTTCGGCTTGAAGTATTCCGCTTGGATGTTAATCCCAGGGACTATGCCGCCGCCACCAGTGACATCAGTCACCACAAGTACGCCATTGACTTCCTGTTTGGTTGTCTCAATACTAGGGAGCGTTGTTTCGTTTAGCGTGAACGTCTGCTTGCTTTTGCTTCTGACGAGCACGCGGAAAGTGTACTTGATGGTTACATCATCCTCCGGATCACCACCGCTAAGCGTATTCGTCCACTTGAGGACAAACTTGCCGGCTTTAAGTGTTTGCAGCAGCTGGTTGATTTCGTCGCTGTTGTCCGTATCAACACCAGCCCAGAAGTTTTGGATGTTGAATGTGATCGTCACATTCATCGAACCCTTGCCTTTGCTGTCAACAGTGATGCTGTTGATCGCAGCTGACACCTTATCTTCGAGAATGGTTACCTCAGGGCTTTCGTCTCGTGTGTCGTCCCAGACTGATACCCATGAACCGATACCTGAGCCGCTTAGGGCCTTGGTGAAAACGCCAGCGCCTTCCTTAACGATCAGGTTTTTGGTGAATTCCCATTGCGATGGATTGGTGAGCTGCTTCAGATCACGGCTGAAAGCTGTGTCCTTATCGCTGGTGGCATAGAGCCTGTAGGTCGTGGTGCCGCCAATGGTCGTAAGGTTCTTGTCGATGATTCCACCGCGGCTGCCAAAGATCGTTTGATGTTTGCGACGTTGCGCCCATGCGGTATCATCAATCGTGCATTTCACCTTGGCATCACCGTCATTGCCATCTGCCACCAACTGCGGCTGCACTTGTGGCTTGATCGTCGGGTTAATCCGATAGCCGAAGTCATTGCCAACGAAGCCATAGAGTCCAAAGGTTGTTTGGTTGTTGGGGCGAGTAGCTGAACAGAAGTCATCTTGCCATGTGCCATTACGCCTGACCTGGAATACATTGGTGCCGCCGTAGTTTTGGGCATTGCCGCGGTCGGTATTTGCAGCACGGCCGAATACACGATCGCCGGATGCGATGCGTGTCGTCAGCCCACCATTGATGCGGCTATAAACCGTCATCCTGGAACCGCCGGAGTTTGCGGTGGCATTGCCGAAGTCGTAGCTGGTGAGTGTATTACCACCACTAGCAAAGTTCGTGATGTCAATAGCGCCCATTGGCCCTTCACCAATTAGGAATAGGCCACGCAGCAACTGCGAACCACCCAAGCTGTAGAGCTGCGACCACAGCAATGATGTATTAGCTCTTACGCCACCATATGTAACACCACCGATGGTTTCGCGTAGGGCATAGATGATCGGGATGATTTCACCTAATGCGGTGATTTCCTGCTGCGAATCAAATCCATAACGAGGAACGAAACGCTCGTTTGCGGTCTTTGACCTGCCGCCGCGGTTTGCTGTACGGAGCTGCGCCGGTCGGCCTTGATTTGGTGCACTAGGCTTGAAGAAGCTAGCAGCAATGGCGAAGCCAACGCCGATAACAAGGTTCGCGATCGCTAGTGCCAGTGCCACCTCGGCGCCGGTGCCAGCAATAACCGCCGGCTGCGGAGCTTCTGCTGCACGACGCCTGACTTCAGCCTTGAAGCGCAGGAGATCCTCTTCGCTGATGTCCAGCAGCGACGCGAGGTAACGATCAGCAGGCAGGATTGGATTCATCATCGGAATGAGCAGAATGTCAGCCTACGCATGGCATTGAGTGGCATCCAGGTGACGCCACGGCGGTGATGAACCATCAACAGGCCATCGTCTACGACAACACCAACACCAAGGCCGGCGGGACCGTTCTGGAATAGCGTGACGGCATACTGCATCGGGCCGTCGAGTGGTTGCGTTGCAGCATCCCATAGCGTCTGCAGACGATCCCAGTCGCCGGCTTCAGCAAGCGCCAGCCACTGCGGGTCAAATGGCGGGTGGTGGATACCTGCAGCATCAAGGACCGCCCATACCATCAGCAGGCAATCGCAGCCGTGGCCATCTGCAGGGTCAGCACCGAAGACATGCGGCAGGCCAATCCAGTGAATCCAGGTTGGCATCAGCTCACCACCAGCGTTGCGGAACTGGGCAATGCACCAACCAGTTTGGTGCTGAGGTAACGCCGCGGCACCTGATCGCGTACTGCATCAAGTGGTGAGGTGAGCTGAAGGAGGATTTTCTCTGTATCCATTTCGTAGCGCGAGATGTACCAAGTTTCGCTGCGGATCAATGCACCATCAGCGAAGGTATCAGGATCAAGCGCTACGGTTTTCAGCTCCAGCAGCCAGTTGCTGTTGACGGCTTCAGCAAAGATATTCACCGTAATGGGATTATTGGCAGCACCAAGTGTTGCTTCAGACCGATCACCACCTTTGACACCAGCGCCGGTTGATACGGCAAATGGTACGAACTGATAGGTGATGCCGCTGTAGGTACGGGGTTGATTGATGCTGAAGTTTTGATATGCGTAGGTGGGTGATGTTGGTACACCACTGCGTTGCAGGAATCGAGCGTAATTGACAAATGCAAAAGCGCTCATGACAGGCCCATCATTTTGCGAGTTTTGACCGAATTGCGGAGCTCTGCCAGTGTTAGTTTACGACCGCGATCAGCTGCTTCGGCCATGCCTTTGCGGTGCTGTTCGGCGGTGACGTATTCAACGCCATTGATGACCTGCGATTCAAACCGCACCTCAAGCGGTTTGGGGTTGTTGATGGCGGCAATGGTTTCGCGATCGGATCGTTCGACCATGAGACGCTCGGTGGATTTGGTGAACGGTATGGAAGCAGCAGACAGTGCCGCAAAGGGATTTGAACTGCCGGATGCGTCATCAGCGCTGCGCTGGAACGGGATGGTGGCTTCAACGCCGAGGCTGCCATCAGCCGTGCGCTTGAGCGGCATGATGGCCTCAGCGCCGGCTTCACCCATCAGGCCGCGGCGCATGGCTCCACCATCAGCGAAGGCAAACTCCGTCGGTGCAGTGACTACCCCGCCCTTGGCGAAGGCATGGAGCGGTCCATCGGGGGTGAATACCCCGCCTTTGGCGAAGGTGCCTAATGCTGGCATCTCGCCTAGGCTCATCCCTCCCCACAGTCCGCCGCCTTCTGGTGACACACCAAA
>Ga0129336_10001269_pt1 | contig 15257 bp, 6 predicted proteins | sample CPB6_02_DNA_FD_96878 | JGI IMG/M metagenome (GOLD analysis project Ga0129336, IMG submission 96878) | Freshwater to marine salinity gradient microbial communities from Chesapeake Bay, USA - CPBay_Sum_0.6_0.2_DNA | ecosystem: Environmental > Aquatic > Marine > Coastal | place: USA: Chesapeake Bay...
AACTTCCGGGCTTTGATCCTTTAATGGCGGCAAAAGGTCCAAAAACTGGAAGGTTAAATTCAGACTCAGATATAGTAATGATTAAAAATGCACTATTGGAAGAATATAAATCAACACTAGCAGAACTTAGGGGTTCAGGCGCACCAGGAGTAGATACATCAAGAATAGAACAAGCTATATCAGATTTAGAAAGAGCTTCACCAGAGCAAGCTAGAAGAATCATGTCTTTAGCCACTGGCAGCGCAATGCACAGAAGGTATGGATCTGTTTCTGTAGCATCTGAACTTGCTGCAAGAGCTGAAACATCAATAGAATCAGGTGCTCGAGGCGTAAGCAGATCAGACATACTTAGAGAAAGAGCAGTTTCTGATTATAGATACGCATCTGAAACAAGAGAATTTTTAAAGTCAAGAGAAATGAAAGGCCTGTTTGAAGAAATTAATTCATACGATTTAATAAAAGGGCCTCTTACGAGGCAGCAAGAAACACTAAGAAGAAGCGCTCAAAATAAACTTGGAGAAGAACTGTCAAAAGGTCTAAGGGTAATACATGACATCCATGCCGGAAGCGGAGCAAATGTATTAGATATCGTTGACACTATCGAAGCTGAAATGTCAAACCTTTATGGGACAGGAACAGCAAAATATATGAGCAGACTTGGAGAATCGGGATCAGAAGATCTTATGATTTCTCTTAGTAGTTTAGCGGCTAGAAGAAGAAGTCTAAAAACTTTAAGATATAGAAAAGAATCCTTTAATCCAATTGATTCAGCGCTGGCTACCCTTAGAGGATCTTTGGATGAAGAAGAGATGTTGGCATCTGGTTTGGATGATCTTGACTTAGGTGCATCAAGTATAAGTAGAGATCAAGCATCAAGGCTTCTTTCATTTTCTAGAGAAAGAGGAAAAACAATTGATAGTGATCTTGAGCAATATTTATCAATGGTCTCCGTAGAAGATCCAACAATAGGATTGGCAGGCAATCAAGAGTTGGTTAGAGATTCCTCAGTTGCCGCAAGACAAGCTTATGGTAGAAGAGCGTTAGAAGCTGAATCTCGTAGAATTGAATCTGAATTAGCAGAAATTATGTCCAGAGCCGCATCTGCAGTTCCCGTATCTCCTGAAGATAGTTCTAGAATACTTGATGCGGTAGAAGACGCGCCAACGTCAATCGTAGATGAAGTTTTTGATGTCGCCAGAAGTCCGTACAGAAGACTGTCATCTATGCTTAGAGATGAAAGTAGTGACTTAAGAAGATTAATTGATTCAAAATCTTTTAAAGGTTTTGCAGTAGGAACAGCAGCTTTAATTGTTGGAAGCTTTATTTATCAAGGAAGAAAAAATAAAGATATAAGTCAAGATACAGTTTCCGGTCCTCCACTGATGCCGGGCGGTAATCCATATGAGCAAAATTATCCCTCTTTGCAGACCGCTCAACAAGATTTTAGCTTTAATAATCCAACAGTAAGTGGTATGCAATACAGAATAAACACGAGTGGATCCTTACAAGATTTAAATAGACTAAGAGGTCTTTTTGGCGATGTTATTGATGGCCCAATAGACGCTACTATGTATAATGGATTGCCCATGGCAGGTCAGGATCCTTATCCAGATTTAGCCTCTAGATTTTAGGTGCTTTAAGTATGATTTTTGGTGCTGATTCACAAAATAAGAATCTTTCTGACGCCGCAAGCAAACGAGTAGACACAAGTCCAAGAACCAGGACTTCCAATGCCCTTGCTGCAAAGATATCAACATCAAAAACAGGCGGATCAAAACAGAGTGAAGTGGTTCAAGAATCCAGAAGTTCACTCAAAGGCGCCAAATCAGATCCAGTAAGAGGTTCTAAAGAAGGGCTTGTAGATGGACCTTCAACTGTGATTCAGATGTCCGGAGATGGATACGATAATCCCGGAATACAAAGAGCAAGATATGAGCAATCACAAATTGGATTTAAACAAAATAATAACATATCAAACAAGTTAAATTTTTCATCTAAAAAAAATGGTATAATTGATAATCAAAGCTCAACATTTAATTTAAATACTTCGGCATACATGTTAAAAGAACATTTAAAAGCAGATCAACTGTTAGGTAAATAATGGCACAAGAACCAAACAATCTTAACGTTTATGAGGATTCTGATTTAGCTCCAATTTCATCTCTTTTTGGAGAAATGGGAAAAGACAGAAGTTTCTTTGCTAAAGTTGGTGGAGTTTTTGAAGACGCTGTAGGATTTGTAGGCGAAACACTTGCTGGATGGAATGGGTACGATTATAGAAATTCATTCAATCAAGCCATAGATAATGATCTCAAAGGTCAATTTGGCGCGGGATGGACACAGGGAGACTTTTATAATTCAGATCAAATGTTCATAAAGTTAACTAGCTTTAGAAAATCTGAAATGGCTCACATAAAGGATGAAAAAAACAGACAATTAATATTTGAAAAAATTGGACAATCTGGATTGCTTGAGTTAGCACAAATGGCCGGAGGTCTTCAGGAATTTGCAAGGCTAAGATTTCAAAACGAACAAACATTAAGAAAATCTGCCTCTGAATTCAATAACCCCATGAGGGATACGATATGGTTAGACAAGCTCATACAGGCAAAAAACTTTTTCTATAAAGATCCCTTTGCTCTTACAACCGTATACAAGTATTTTCCTAATCTTTACAGACTGTACATATCTGCTCTAGCTGCTACTGCAGATTATGGATACTCAGAAGAAGACGCTCTAAATAACCATGAGCAAATAATGGAAAAAATGTTTAAGGCTTTTGGAACCGACGATAAAGGTGATGCAATATTCAAACCAATATGGGCAATAGACAATTTTTTAACAGGTCAAAGAATAGAAGAAGAAATAAAAAATATTGGTTTTGGATCTTCTAATCCGCCAAAAACTCCTGACATATTCCACTTAAGATTGGGTGCAGCAAATTTTTATGTTCCGCCAGTTTCGATAAATGTAAATACTGGTTTCAAAACCGGAAGCTTAACGGGGCGGAGCAATAAGACAAAAAAGCTCTCCAAAATTTAATTCTGGTCACAAAGAAACAACAATAAATCTAAAATTGTTTTTTCCAAACTATGAAGAAATATGGGGAATATCTATCGATGATGCAACAAAAGTTAGTCTCAATTCAAATTTTCATATAGACTTTAAAGATCCAGAGCATGAGCAAAAGGTAGATAAATTTCTATCATCCCTAAGAGGATTAGTTGCAGCGTTCAAGTACGCTCCAATACTTCCCATAAAAAATCATTACCTAAATTCAGTCTTTGAAATTTCTGGAGTGGCATTGTCGTCAATGACAGTATCCACTGTTCCAAATTATCCGTTTACTCTTGAGGTTGATTTGGAACTTTTGTATTTTAATCACAAGCCATTTTTGCCAATGATAAAGGACTTTAACCAAGCTATTAATTGGGCAAAATTTAGACACTATATGGGCAGAGCAGCTGGTTCTTTGGCTAATTCTGTAAATGCAGAGTTTCTGTTGAAAACGGTAGAAGAAGATAAGGTTACTACAAATGATCCTTCTGCTAATACAAAAGAAACAGCACAAAGGCCAGAACAATTGCCAGAATATTTTACTGCAGATAGCGCAGAAAGAATTATTTTGGAATCAAAACTTTATTCTCCACCAGATAGACCATTTACTAATGATGTCTTAACAACTAACGTTTATAGTGATTGGATTAACGGAAATGGCATATCACTATACATACCTGCAGAAGTGCAGTCGAAGATATTTTCCCCCGATGTTGCCATGTTTAGGTCAAAAGAAGAAACTTCTATTCAACCTAACGCCAGAAACTTTTGGGATAACTTATTGATCAAATTTGGTATTAACGTTACTGATGTGAGTTTGTATAAAAATTTAGATACTGTAATAATAAATTCTCAAGATTTAACACTTTCAATGTCGGCGAAAGAAAAAGCTCAACGAATAGTTGATTTGGCTCTTGCAGGCGCAAATGCAAAAGATGTGTACATTGCCGTTTATGATTCTTTGGCTGCTAGTTATATCGCAAACAACGTTCTTAGCAATGAGGCTAAAGACTACATAAAAAATAGAAAATCTCCTTCAGAATTGCAAGTTCCAGCTTTGTCAACAGCTGAAGCAACAGAAAAATTAAAAGCAGATAAGTTTGAAATGTACCTTTCCGCACAAAGTATTCGTGGCGTGTTGGACTTATCAATAAGAAACAATGTAAGGGCAATAATAAAAAAGCAAAACAAAGAAGATCAAATAGATGAAAATTCCACAGAATTTGCTCGCTTATTTGAACAAGAAGAACAAAAGTTTATGGATGCATTCTATGCCACTTTATATCAAAGAGTATATGGAGATGAAAGTATACAAAACCTCCTTGGGGTTCAATCAATAAAAGATGCTCAAAAGCTTGGCCTTCCAGCATTTACCATAAGGGAATGGGAAGTTCCTATGATGAAGATAGACTTGGATCCAGATAAAGTTGTGGTCAATTCTGTCAGTCTTAGTATGGGAAACAACTTAGCAAAATTGCAACTGCAGATGCAAGATGAGCCAACTTACCAATATATTGGCTCAAACGATTCCATGGTTAGCATAAATATGACTATATTTGGTGAGCATGATCTAAGAAAAATAAAAAAGATGTTTGATTTTCTTAGCGGCTTAGCAAGATTGGAGCACGCAGCCGGCGTCATAGGTTTTATGGGAATAAAAAACATAGTCTGTGCTTTGGCTGGAGTAAAATATGTATTACCCTTGAATTACACGGTGCAAACAATACAAGGATATCCTCACGTCTATAACGTTCAGCTTATGCTGACGGACTTTGATATTTTTCAACAAAAAAGAGAGAGCATAAGTTCTGATGCACAAATAGCCTTGATAAAAGAATTTGGTACAAAAAAGAATCCGTTTTTGCGACTCAAACAAAAATGGGAAATGTTCAATGCTTATCCTGATTTACCATTAACTATTTACAACCAAGAATCAAAAATAGCTGTTGGATCTTTTGATCCTGATTTTTATTTCAGAAGCTTTGAAATGTTTGATAAGGATGTGGTTAACAACGTCCTGGATCCAGATCAATACACTCTTCCTGTAGATGATTGGTCTGAAGAAAAAAGCCTATTAAGCGACAGGGGTCAATCATATGTAAGTGCAGTCAAGAGAATTCTTATACAGGAAAAAGGCGATATACAAAAGGTAAAAGAATATCTTATTGATAATCAAAAATTGCCACCTGATCAGGCAATGAAGATATTTAAGATAGCTATATTTGATCAAGATCATGATTTAGAAACCTACAATCCTAATCAAAAATATCAAAATGGTTGGGACAATAGTCTTAGCTCTATTCATCAAAATGAATTGCAAACATCTAAGTTCATAGCTAATAAATATCCAACTGTTCTCAAAGACTTTATTGAGTCATTCAAAGATGAATCTGGCGTAGATTATAATTTTGAAGATGTAAAATTCAATACTAGATATGGCGAATTAAGAATAGGCGATGTTGTTTCGGGTTCAAAAGAAGACATTCAAAAATTTGATAAGCTAATTGCAGACAGCATAGAGCAAGCTGGAGACAAAGAACTTCCATCGTTTGATCCCGATGACGTTGACCATGTCGGCATTATGCACATGATTCCTGCAGCAGATTCTGGAGAATCAAAGAGAATCCCTGCTATATACCAAACGCCAGACGGCGGATACATTATGGGCTATTCTAATAGGGAAGACGGTAGATTCTATATTGCAAAAGACTTTATAAAAATAAATTCCGATGGAAAAGCAGTAACCACAACAAAAGTGACTACAATATCGGATACTCAAGTTCCCGAAAGAGATCCCCAATCAAGTCATACGGGAGTTGCTGGGGCATCGTCTCTTAATAGTTATCAAAATGCCATGGGCGTATCATCAACAGACAAAATGCAATCTGTTAGCAGCGGAGGAACGCACAAAGGTGTAGCAAAGCATTGGCAAAAAATGCTTATGGACACTCAATATAGAGATTTGTCAGGAAGAATGATCAGAGCATTCCCAACCTATATGTTGTGGCTTATTGATGATCAAAACTTTTTTGCCGGAGTTAAATTATTTGATAATTTTTATGGGCTTCAATCTGTAATCGATTTTTCCCTGTCTTCATCAGAGGACATACTTGGAGATACCTTAATGTTAAGAATTTCCAATACTTATTCAAAACTTTCTAGACCAGAACTTACCTTATCCTCTTTGGTTAACACTGGTGGTCAAACAATAAATACAATGTCCAACTCTGAGATATCACAAGCCGCATCAAATCTCTCAACAGGAACTACTCAAATAGTGGAAACTTTAATTAGAAGATCACTTAATTTAAAATCCCATATGAATGCAAGGTACGTGACAGAGATTGAACACATGAGGTTAAAGCCAGGAGTAAGAATTCACTTAAGGGCTGGATATGGATCAAATCCAAACTCTCTTCAAACAATTTTCAATGGAGTTATAGCCGAAGTTGATCATGGCGAGATAATAACTGTTATAGCCCAGTCGGACGCAGTAGAGCTAAGCCCAATAATAAACAGCACAAAGAAAAAGGGTGACAGCGGAAAAATAGATGGTGGAATCAATACGGGACTTTGGATGTCAGAACCAAGAGATTTGATGATAAGACTCCTATCAATGGGTGCATCGAGAGTTAGAGAGGCATTTTCTCACGCAACCAGAGGAGCAGTTTTTTCAGAAAATAAATTTGGCATAAGACATTTTGGACAAATACTATATGCTCCACTCACACCAGAAGAAGAACAAAAATCGGCTCTCTATAAACAAAGTGTAATTAACGCATTTAACGAAGTTGGAAAAAATCCAATTAGAGGATCGGTTGGATTGGCATGGAATTCAAGCGCTAATTTATTGACTGGGCGGAGCTCATGTTGCAGGTGGAGCTATGTTAGATGCAGGGTTGGCTCCTTTGGGCTTGGGATATAGCTCTGGAACGGATCCTGGAATACAAAGCTTTGGTGGCGCAGTAAGAACTCCAGTTGTTGGAGCCATGCAAACTATGTGGGCAAATTTCTCAACGCAAAGAGATTTAGAAATTTTCAAAAGAAATATATATCCTGGAAATGGTGTCGGTGTTGCACAATTTTTAGGAGGTGATCTTGATGACGGTTGGTCAACAATGGCAAGCATAGATATTTCAGAAATAGATAATAAAAAATTTGGATATATGGATAGGTTGTCCAATAGCTCTTGGTCAGGATTAATAGATGAATCATCAAAAGCCACAAATCCCGATGCCGCCACCGTTTTAGAAAAAGCTACAGAAGATAATAAACTAATTGATTCAAGCAAGGCTATTGGAACAACACAGTTTTTAACTGCCGGGGCAAGTATTGCCATGGTTGCAGCAGCTCCCAATATACTTTCAGTTGGCTTGGGTTCAAAACTCATATCAACTATGAGTGGTAGAGGTGGCGCAAATATAATGAAAACCCTAGGCCTTGTGTCAGATCTTGATGATGACATCTATGATGAAGTGTCTTTTAGGGCTCAAACTTATATGAGAAGTGTCTGGGATATGTTTCAAATGTGTGCCAGACTACTTCCCAACTATATAGTTGCAGTAAGACCCTTTGAGGAAAGATCAACTATATTTTATGGAAAACCGCACTGGCTGTATACATCCGGTGTTATGCCGATTTCAACAGGCTTTCCAAGCGATGAGCAAGCAAAAATAAACAACGTATCAGTTCCTGGATATATTGGGACTGATGATGAGCTTTCAAAACTTTTGTACAGTCTCAATAAAGAGTTGGCTCCAAGTTCCGATGCCATTGCTGCAATGCAGGATCAGGAAAGTTCGTTGTCTGAGTCACTAGCAACTTTGGCAAAAGATATGCTATCAACTTCAGGAATATTTAGGCCAGGAAGACATCTCAAAAATAAAATAATAGACTTGAACGACTCATATAGAAATACATACTATGAGGATAGCAAGCCAGTATCTCGATTACCAGTAAACAAGGGAAGAGTTCAGGTTGGCTTTCACCTTCCATTCGATTCGAGTGGAACGGGCATTGAAAAGCCAATTCAAAAAGGTTCTTCTGACGAATCACTAAATCATAAACAAGTAGCACAACTGCCAATCAGATATTCATATCCATTTTTTACCAATAGAACTTCCGGTACTCTTCCATCTTTGAACTTTGACAGAATATTTAAAAAGAATTCACAAGAAGAAATTCAAAAAAATCTGTCTAATCTATTGATAATTTCTCAAGTAGAAAAACAAATGATATCAAAAGCAGAAGGTCAAGAATCAACAGCTTTAGTCTCAAAAAAGAGTGGATCAGATGAAGAAACTTTAGATTTTAATTTTGACTTTTCTTCTAAGTTAAAATTTCTTGGCTTAGATCAACTTCTTGAGGGAACGGCAGCATTTGATCCATCTGGTATTTATGACCCAGATGGCGAGCTTGGTGAAATAAATGCAACACAAATTATTGAAATGCCATTGCCAAAAGCCGCTTTATTAGAAACGAATCTTAATCCTAGTTCCGGCGAAATATCGTTTAACGAAAATATGCAAAAATACTATCAAGATTTAGATCCAGCTTATCAATTGATAGGTGAATATTATGGTCGAGTAGAATTGGAGCTTAATTTTCATGAATGGGGGATGCCAAAAAGTGCAGACGATGAACAGTTCTACATAGCAATGAGATGGCCATATAACCCAATTGCTGCAAGAGAAAAGCAACTTGCAAATAGTGGTCAAGAGTTGAATGCAAGTCAAACAGTAAAAGACGAAGTTCTTAAAAAGTTTATCAAGATGTATAATTTAAGCGAAAAAGATTTGGTTGGAACTCCAGAAGATTATAAAAAGAGAAAAGTATTAATTTATAATCCGGAAAAACGAGTGGCTGTTGTTTGTACTCCTGCATACTTTTTATGGGGTGAACAGGATGTAAATCCATCAACTGGAATATCGGCGATTGTTTCTCCAGACGCCGCATACTTTTTGCATCTCTTGATTGATGATAAGGGAAGAATAGTTTCACCTATGGAGGACATAGGCGCAAGACAAAATGGACAAATTTGGTCAAGCACAGGCACTCAATGGGAAGGAATAGCAATGGTTGAAAAGAACATGACAGAATGCATGTTCACGTTCGTACCAGACTCTACTCCTGTTGGAGTAGTTACCAGTAGCTATGTTCCAGCCAATAGGTTTAAGCCACAAAATTCAGGAATGTTTGGCGATAATACATTCCTGATTGGCTTTGGCGCTTTTAAGACAGAAGAAGGAGATCTTCCTGCGATACTCCCCGCTGTTTCAAGTGCAAGGTCAGAAAATATTTCTACTGGAATAACTGCGGATATGGCAGAAAGAATGTTCGCCGATGGAATAAGAACGGCAGCTTCTTATTCATATGCTACTGATGTTTTGTCAGAAAAAACTTTAAATGATTGGCAAAAAGAATGGAGCAAAGGTGGAAACTGGGTTAACTATTTTGATTACATACAACCTATAGATGGGGAATCAAAAATAGGAGAACTTGCTCAGGACTCTTTGTTTAATAAACTGCAGGAAGATAAAAAGAATGGATCTAGAGAAGAATTTATTTCGGTATGGGATCCGCTAGACAATGTTTCTGTTGTCGCAAGGTCTTTTTATGATGAAAGATTTGATAATACAGTAAAAGTGATAGCCGGCGGCGGAAGAAAGGTAGCTGAAGCTCAGCAAATTTGGGATCAGTTTAGATTTGGTTATCATAATTATGAGTCGGTAAAAGCTGTATTTCAAGCAACGTACGGGCTAGATCCAGACAGTGAAGAGGAATCAGAAGATCCTATATTTAAACTACTAACAGGAAAATCTAATGTAAGTTTTGAAGAATTTGGCGCCGATAAAATCGGATTAGAATTTAACACGTTATTAGGTGCAGACTGGGTTTCACAGCAAGGTCCTCCAACAATTGTTGGGCAACAGCCTGTTTCGCCACAAGCTGCGATAGATATAGCTATTGAAGAATATGTAGATGGAGGAGTAGATGGATTAGACCAAAATAGAAATCCGATAATAAATAAGGATGAGGGAATAATCGATGTTTATAACTATTTGGTAAAAAAGAAACTAGATGGATTGATGTCTTTAGTTAAGAATCATTTTGAGATCTATCAATATGGAGACGTAACACTAGATAGCGATGATTCGACAACAGCCCCAGGACAAATAACCCCTAAGCAAAGTGAAGAAAAAGCATTAGATCTTTTAAAGAGTATAAAAACTCCTAAACAGTTGTATCTACTTTTGGTTGGAATATTTAGACAAAAGCTGTGGGCTGATCCGTACGCAAGAGCATGGTTGGTGCTGAGGCCAGATAAAAAACGCTACAGCGCAACTGGAATGGGCGCTGTAGCAAATTACTCGCTTGTTGCTGGTGGCCCATTAGCAGCCGCTGCAGCTGCTGGTATAGCAGCCTTTGACTTGCTAGGGAATGAAAATGATCAGTGGAGCTTTAGACCAATCGATAAGGTCTTTGCAGAGTTTATAAACTACGAAAGAGAGTACGCCACTAATGACACTGCGTTTATAAAGTTGCTAAAAGAAAACGCTAAAGCAGGCAATAATGCTGGCAACTGGGTCACTGGCGTTATGGAAGATGTGAATAATTTTTGGGATAAAAATATAGGTCCAATACTAAATGCATTTGATGCAACTCTTGGTAATTTGCTCAATATGTTTAGGCTTTCAATGGCTCAAATGGGTTATGGCTTAAAAGAGCTGGAAAATTTCACTAAGCAAGCAAATATTTTAAATAAAGCATATAATGATTCGATCTATTATTCTCTAGGAAGACCCGGAACTTTACTTAGGGCAGTAGACAATCCTTTCACTCGAGAATATGGAGAACCAGTTGTAGAGGTAAGAGAACCATTCCAGAGAATGCATTACCTCAGTTCATTTAGTCATATCATTGCAAACAATATAAAAGAAAATACAAGTGGAGTAGCTACTCAAATAACTGCAGTTTCAGATGGTAAATTCCCAGTTACCGTTTCTTTGGATAAGGCAGCTCCTCCAGAAAAGCAGGTTGAAAAAACGGTTGAAACAGGTTTGTATTGGGACAATCCAAAGGGAGAAGGAGTATTTGGACTCCTACATCCAATATTCCATCCGCTAGAAACAGTCAGAGGAATAGCAAAACATGCACAAGGAGAGCCAGATGAATTAACCGCAAGAAGAGTTGCTCTATCCTATTTGAAGGAAAATCTAAAAGATATATATGGTGGAGAAATAATAGTCATAGGAAACGCAGATATTAGGCCACATGACTTGGTTTATTTAGCTGACGTATATAATAGAATGTATGGAATATTTGAAGTAGAACAAGTTGTTCATCACTTTACTCCAGAAACTGGCTTTATCACCAGTATAACTCCCAACGCTTTTGTTACCGTGAATGACCCTGCAAGATGGTTTATGTCTTCTTGGGCAGCAACTTGGTTTAGCACTCAAAACATGAGAAATGACACAAGACTTCTGCTTGCAAATCAGTCAAACAATTCAAGACTAACCGTTAACGGAGATGTTTCAATTGAGAACCTGTCTGCAATGCTCAAGGATCAAATGGTTGGAGGAATGCAGTATACACACGGTCACTCTGCACTTCTTAAGGATATACAAGCAAATCAATTGGCAGATTCAATGCCAGAAACAGCTGATAAGATAAAGCAGCTAATACAAAATAATACTGGAAGACAAAAAAGTTCTGCTGGAGCAGCCATATTTGCAGGACTTGTAATGCCCGCAGTAACTGCAGGTGCAACTGCAGCAGCCACTGTTTTTGGAGGTCCTTTGGCTGGAGCAGCAGTTGCTGCAGGAGGAGCGCTAGCAACCGATGCGGTATGGAGTGCTTGGAAGTGGGTAAGAAATCACGTATTAGATCAACACGGATGCTACATTCAGTACTTGAACAAAAATGGTCAGGCGATGGATGCTGGTCTTTCCAACTTTCAGGGAATGGTTGTTGGAAAGCATCATTCGGTAAAGCTACTTCCTGGAATTTTGGGAATTAGAACAAAAACAAAAACAGTAGACGGACACGCATATATAAGATCTGACGACTTGATGAGATCAATTGGATGGTCAGAAAAAGAAATATCAGCTACGATAAGATACATAAGTTTAGAAAATGCTATAGTGCATTCAGAGCTATTGAAGTATTCAGGTCTTGGTCCTGAAAAAGCCGGACTCAATCAAAGCTTCAAAACAATTGTTTCAGTAACAAATGTTGTTGACGGTGATACGATCGATGTAAAGGATGTTTTATCTCCCGATGTGCCATCCTATAGAATAAGATTTGATGGAATCCAAGCTGGAGAACTTGGCAAAAATAATATTTATCCAGGAGAAGTTGCAATAATTAATCCAAATTCTGAAGGAGCAAAAGCACTTAAGTACACTCGTGAAGCTCTTATTGGAAAAGTATTTGTACTAAGAATAAATCCTAATGATCCTACAATGATACTTTCCGCAGATGACGTAGAGGCCGGATCGTTACTTAATCAGCCAGTCAACTACGCTCAATCGCGAAAATCAGAAAATTCTAATTGGAAATCTGATAGATATATAGCATCCGTCTTTTATAGAACTGATGAAGACAGAGAAAATTCAATAATAAATAAGATCAGGGGAATATTCTTAAACATTCCAAGTGGAAACAGTGACCCAATTGGCTATGTAAAGCAAAAGGCAAAAGAATATATATCTATAAATAGCATTATTGAAACTAGGTTTGAACAGGTATTGCAGTCCATACTAAATGAGCAAGCAAAACTAGACGGATATTTATATTTTAAATTAACAGATTCGCAAGATCCTCTTCAAGCATTGACGGCTCCTCAAAAGGCTATGTTTGATGGATTGGTAGGAATCTTGATACTGCAAGAAGTGTATTCAACTGCTTCCGAATGGCCATATATTGGATGGGATGAGTACTATAATGACGGAAGTCCAGTAACCCTAAACTGGGAGCTTGTCGTTTCGGGTCTAGCAAGAGTTTATACTGAAACCCTTAACTTTATCAAAGGGCCTGCACTAATAACCCCATCTAAAGCTGTTTCGATTGGTAGAGAGGTAAAATAAAATATGTCAGATTTTCCAATAAACATAGAAGATTTAACTAGCTCAAAAAGTATTACTGACAAAATTGCTTCTTCTTTTTATCCCAATGGAGAAATGGTAATAAAGGGAACTAGCTTATCTCAACAGCCATATCAAGACAGAACTCTTAGAAGTGCAGATCCAATTAAGCTATTGCAGGGAGATGGGATATATAGGAATCCAGCTTATGCCGTTAACGCCTACGCTCAAAGCACACAGTCGGCAATGCACGGAATAATAGCGGCACAAGCAGAGATAGATGACAACGTAAAGATATTGGACCCAAATGATCCTAATGGAAAAAATGTGTTAACGGGAGCAGCAGCAAGAATGGAGATAGCAAAAAACTCAATGCTATATACAGGCTATGCTCCAACTGGTTTTGATGTAGCATTAAAAGCCTTGAATGATAGCGTAGTTAATCCTGTTACCAATCCTGATTCTGAATCCGCAGGATTCATTAATACGAGCACTCGGTCAGGCATTGGCCCATAGTCAAAGTGGTTATTATCCTTCTCAAAGTGGAATAGCTTTAAATCGGAGGTTCAAGGCCCATAGCCCTTCAGGATACTTTGACCGAAAAAGAAATAGAAACATATGTAACAAAGATGAAAGAAATTAACAGTAAAGCAAACTATGAAGGAAACATTAACGCATTTCAAATCAATTTTAGCACAAATTCACAGAAACAAAACTTAGCTTCTCTAGGTTTTGAGATTAAACAATCGGGAAACTATGTGTCGGGTTCTTACGAGGCATTGGCAGTTTCAAAAGATCTTTTAGGAACAGGACTGCAAAACTGTTTTGTGTCAGCTGCTTTATTAGAAATGGTACTGCAGTTGACCAACAAGATATATATGAAGGCGGATACTGGAACGGGAAGAGGTTTGGTTGGATCTAATTTTGGAGCTTTGACTGCAGAAAATAACAGTGTAAGCGATCACGCTTTTGGCAGAGGTTTAGATATATTTGTAGTTGGAAATAATCCACAAACCACTTATGACCTTGTGTCTAGTTTAGACAACTTTAGAAAAGGTCTTGATGTATTTTTGACAAATCTTCAAACACTATCAAAAGAACTGCATCCAGATCTTATCATAGTTCATGATTTATTGGCAGAAGAGTTTGGAATTTTAGAGAGTGGTTTAGAAAATGCAAATGCTCCCATACGAACAAAATACCCTCATCTTGCTCCATTTATAAACTTTGCTACAGATTCAAATCATAGAAACCACATACACGTTAGTTTTAGCGCACAAAGGGCTGGATCTTTTATAACACCAGAAATAGCAGCACAATTGACTGGGTCAATAAGTGGACAAGCTTTAACTGGAGATACGGTTGTTTTGGATAAGTTTAAGATTAGTTATTTCGATAAGGCATCTGATGTTTTGAGCCCAGATGAAGTTATGTATTTGCTTTCAACAGCTGGATTATTTTCAGATGAAGTGTCAGCATTATTTGTTGGGATAGGAGAGAGAGAGTCTAGATGGAGGCCCGGAGCTTTAAACGAAAATAGAAATACAGGCGATTTTTCATTCGGTGCTTTTCAGTGCAACTTATTACCAGCAGCTCACGGTAAGAAAAAATTTATTTTAAGATATAGTGCAACCGGTCAGCAATACGACGAAACAGTGCTTGGACTCAAACTCGCATATGCAATCGACGCAGATAATAATATAGATTCACTTTCTGAAAAAGTTGAGCAAAAAGCAACTAGAGCAACAGTTGATAAAAGAATCTTTATTCCCTATAATCAAGCATGGATGCTGGGAACAACAGCCGTGGGAGAACAGCAGGTGGCGAAAGCGCTTAAAGGTAATCTTATAGATTCTTACATCTTTCATGCATGGGGAGATTACGATGAAACAAAAAATGGACAAAAACAACCTAGATCAAAAGTTGGATTTATATTTCACGTAAAATTTTCAACAGTTTTAGCAGCTTACAAACTAAAAGGAAAAACAGAAGATTCTCTTAAAACTTGGATAAGATCAAAATTTAAAGACAAAAGACCTTTTCCATATATTGAGCAATGGATGAGTGGAACGGTTTTTGATGATGATGGATCAGTTGTAGGTAATTAATATG
>Ga0129336_10001272_pt1 | contig 15223 bp, 23 predicted proteins | sample CPB6_02_DNA_FD_96878 | JGI IMG/M metagenome (GOLD analysis project Ga0129336, IMG submission 96878) | Freshwater to marine salinity gradient microbial communities from Chesapeake Bay, USA - CPBay_Sum_0.6_0.2_DNA | ecosystem: Environmental > Aquatic > Marine > Coastal | place: USA: Chesapeake...
AGACGTATACAGGCTTGAGCAAGTCTTACGACTGTCAATTTCACAAGACTTACTCAGCAAGCAATCAAACTTCCACAGCAAAGAAGATATGGAAGAAGCAAGAAAAATAGTAGAAAAAAAACATTAAGTCAAGACAGGGGCAATAAATGGGAACACCATTAGGTAGAGAAGCTGTTATTAGTTTGTTATTAGGTGGAATACTTACGCTTGGTATTATGCAGGTTTGGGAGTGGGTGAAGGCGTATGTTAAATCTAATATCAAGGTGCGTTAGTTGTGGTGGTTGGTGTTACGCCGCTAGTTACTGCAAGCATTGCATGAAAGCCATTAAATGAGAGTATTAGATTTATTTGCTGGTACAGGATCTGCTACTAAAGCGTTTGAAGACGCAGGTCATGAAGTTATCAAAGTTGAACTAGACGAATACTTTGAAGCACATGAACGAGACATATTAACACTTACGGCAGAGTATTTGATAAATAAGTATGGTGAATTTGATTTTGTTTGGGCAAGTCCACCATGTCAAAAGTTTAGCGTTGCAAGTATTGGTCATTATTGGACAGGGGGTAGAGGTGCTTTAATACCTAAACGACCTGAAGTATATGAAGCGATTGCACTTGTTAAACACACAATAGATTTGATGAACAATATTAAACCTAAATTTGGGTGGATTATGGAAAACCCAAGAGGTATGTTAAGAAAACAAGATGTTGTAAAAGATTTATTAAGGTACACAATAACTTATTGTCAGTATGGTGATACACGCATGAAACCAACAGATTTATGGGGAACAATTCAAAATTGGAAACCTAGACCAATGTGTAGTCCTGGAGCTGATTGCCACGAGTCTAGTCCTTCTGGAACTCATTCTGGGGGAACAAGTACATTAAAAAACGCTAAATTGCGTTCAATGATTCCGTATAATTTAGGTAAAGAGATATTAGGAGTGATAAATGGCAACATATATTTGGTGTAAAGATTGTCATAAGATGATTGCTAAAGAATTACAACATGATTGTAATGCAAAATGACAACAATCTATTTGCATTACCATTACGATTACGACAACAGTCAAGAATGGTTATGCAGAGACGCTAAGTGTTATCAAAAGCGTTTAGAGGATAAGAAAAAGTTAGAGGCTTATCAAGAGCTTGTTGATCGTGATTTGATGCGTAAAGAAAATTTACAGATGATTGAAGACATGATTCAAGACCCAAGAATAGACAATTATAACCAGTACTGATATAAGTAATACCTTGGTCGCTCACGCCAAGTCTAAAGTAAAGGTTGAGGGTTGGTTGATAGCCAATTTAATGGCCGTTAGAGGGTCTTTATCACCTATGCCTAATCTGCATAGCGTGTAACAAATACGAGAAGTTACGACATCACAAGCTGCTATTAACGAGTCTCCTAATAGCAAACAATAGTTTGTGATGATATGGCGAGACTAAGCCGAATAACAAATAAGGCTTCCGTTCGATAACCCGAAACCGCAGGGGTTCAATTAGAGAATGGTTCTATTACTAAGCCGTTCTCTGCCCTTCAACACACAAGGGTTCTTAACATATATAATGAACAACGTATGAATAAGATTAAACGTAATGGATCAACATCACGTTGGAGAAAAATACGAAGTGCAATACTCAGACGAGATAATCACACCTGTTACTACTGCGGAATACCTAGCGCAACTACAGTCGATCATCTCACACCCGTCGAGCAGGGCGGCGACGATAACTTCAATAACCTCGTTAGTGCTTGCGCGAACTGCAACTACAGTAAAGGCAATCGAACAGAAGAACAATACATTAAAGACAGAAACAGAAAACACAGGAGCAAAATAATGAAACAAAACCAATTTTTTGAATTAGGAAAGACACCACCGACCCCTGCTATGTTTTTCTCCCCAAAAGGTCTTAAAAGTCCGTTTGAACAACCAAAGGAAATGTAAATGGGCTTAAGAGAAGAAAAACAACGCATATTGCCAGCACTTGATAAGGCAACTGAGGAAGCACAACGTCAGGGCTTTATAACTGAACTTGACCTTGCTGGTATTGCAGCTCTGTTCACAATTGCAGGTGTTTTAGACAGTGGATTGTTAAAACCTATGGAAGAAATCAAATATTTATCACAGTTACAGTCAGGGTTGGACAAGTATGGTCTCAGCTTGTTTGGTCGTAAAGAGAAACCAGAGCTTGAAGCAGGTGAAGACCCACTTGACGATCTTAGGAAACTCACACCCGAGAATTCAGACCACTCCACTAGCTCTCCCAACTAGAGGCAACGAGGTCGCAGAGTTTGCGCGACAAATTGACATGCCTTTACTGGAATGGCAAGAGTATTTAATCAACGAAGCCTCAAAGATTAAACCCGATGGGACTTGGGCATATAAAAACGTGCTAGCAATAGCAGCCCGGCAAAATGGTAAGACTCATCTTCTTAGAATGAGAATCTTGGCAGGGCTTTACCTTTGGGACGAAGAACTACAAATAGCCTCAGCTCAGACAAGAGATCTTAGTCTTGAAACTTTCAAAAAGGTCGTTGAAGTAATAGATAACTATGATTGGTTACGCAAAAAAGTTAAACACGTAACAAGGGCAAACGGACGCGAAGAAGTAATGTTAAAAAATGGCATGCGTTACAAAATTGTAGCAAGTAACTCAGGTGGTGCAAGAGGTTTATCTTCAGACCTTGTGATACTTGATGAGCTTAGACAACAAAAAACCTATGATGCTTACTCAGCTCTTGTGTTTACCATGAACGCTAGACCCAATTCACAGTTTTGGGGTATCAGTAACGCAGGCGACCATTACTCAATAGTGCTAAACGCTATGAGACAACGAGCATTAGACAAAATAGAAAAAGGATTAGATGACCCATTGTGTTTTATGGAATGGTCAGCATCACCACATAGAAAATTATCTGACATTGAAGGCTGGAAAGAAGCAAATCCAGCATTAGGCAGAACAATCTCAGTAGATGCAATTAAAGCCAGGTTAAGTGACCCACCCGAGATATTTCAAACAGAAGTTTTATGCCAATGGGTAGAAACAATGAACAGCGCATGGGAACAAGGAGCATGGAACTCTTGTATGCAACCAAACCTATCACTCAAGCCCGACAGACCAACTTGGCTTGGTGTTGAAATAAGTCCAGAACGTAACTCATGGGCATTAACAGGATCACAAATACTTGAAGACAAATCTATAGCTGTAGGTTTAATGGAATACCAAGAACAAGACTCACCAATAGACGATCTGTTTATTGCTGGACGCATAGCTGAATGGGCAAAGCACTACAACGCAGAAGAAGTCATAGCAAACAGGTTCACAGGTGACTCAGTAGTAGCCAAACTCAAACAAGCAGGCATAAACGCAAACGTAATTAAAGGCTCAGATTATTACACCAATTGTGACCAAGTGCTAAGTGCTATGTCAGGTGGACGATTAGCTCACTCAAACCAACCAGAACTATCAGCAAGTGTTAATAGTTGCATAAAGAAATCTAATGACACAGGTGCTTGGTATGTGATGAGACGTAAACCTTCAACAGCTGCTATTTCAATGATTCTTGCAGTAGGCAAAGCAGAACAGTACGGCTCAAGGGCGCAAAACCAAGACATTGTAGTTGCTTAGGTGCTTGACTTACATAACGATTTGGTAAAGAATTAGAAGTTATGGGCTTCTTCCAAAATCTATTAGGTGTTACGCCAAATGAGGACGTCAATAAAGTTGACGCAGCAGTAGCCCCATATAACTATCAAGGATACGCCCAACCTTTTGATTATTTTGGTTTAACAACGATAACCAGATCACAAGCTATGCAAGTTCCAGCCGTTGCAAGAGCTAGAAACATTATTTGTGCAACTATCGGATCATTACCACTAGAAGTAAGACGCGAATCAAACAACTCACGCGTAACCACACCACCATTTATCAGACAACCCGACCCAAGAATGACAGGACAATCTGTATATACATTTCTTGCAGAAGATATTTTATTTACAGGCAATGGTTATTTACAAATACTTGAACTTGGTGCAGACGGACGACCATTAAGTGCACAATGGATTTCATCATCACGTGTAACAAAAACTTTAGATGCTTTAGGCATAAACGTTACAGGATATTCTGTTGACGGAAATCAAGTACCAAACTCAGGACTAGGTTCTTTAATACCATTTACAGGATATGACGAAGGATTATTAAATCGCGCAGGAATAACAATTCAAACAGCACTTGCTTTAGAAAAAGCAGTTAAAAGATTTGCTGATGAACCAACACCAAACGTTGTACTTAAATCAAATTTGCCAATGCCAGCAGAAAGAGTTACAGCCCTTCTAAATTCTTGGAAAGAAGCACGCAACACACGTGGCACAGCTTTTGTTAACGACACAATCGACTTTCAAAGCATAGGTTTTAGCCCAGAACAATTAACGCTAAACGCAGCACGTCAATACATGGCTTCCGAAATAGCAAGGGCTTGTAATATCCCAGAATGGTATCTTGGCGCAAACGCAGGCGGCAGCATGACCTACTCAAACACAATTCAAGAACGTCGTGCATTAGTTGATTTTTCACTCAAGCCTTTAATGACAGCAATAACATCACGACTATCAGATATTGACATAACCCCACGCGGATCATACGTCAAATTTGATTTATCAGAATTCTATGCGCCAAGCGCAATAGAAAGAGCAGACATATTTACAAAGTTAATACCTTTGGGAGTAATGACTGTTGAAGAAGCAAGAATCGAGGAAGACTTAATAAATGAATAATTATGTAAAGTTTTCTACAGACATTATTGCAGCTAATTCATCAAAACGTGAATTGACAGGTGTAATAGTGCCATTTAACAAAGTTGGTCACACAAACATGGGTGACGTTGTATTTAATCAAGGTTCATTAACCATTGGTGACGGAATTAAATTATTTACAGAACACGACATGACAAGACCAATTGGAAAATTAAAATCATACGAAGAAACCAATGAAGGAATAGTTGGCACATTCAGAGTTGCAAGAACAAACGCTGGTGATGACGCTTTGGCTGAAGCCCAAGAAGGATTACGCACAGGTTTCTCAATCGGCGCAATGATTGACGATTATGTCACTAAAGGTGAACAAGTAATTGTTAACGCAGCAACATTAAAAGAAGTATCACATGTAACATTTCCTGCATTTGGTGAAAATGCACAAATAACTGACGTCGCAGCAAGCGAGTCAGAACAACCACAAGAAAGCGAGGAGACTATCGTGTCAAACGAAGTAACCCCAGAAGTAGTAGAAGAAGTAGCTAAAGAAGTAGCTGCTCCTGCTGTAGAAGCTGCAGAACGCAAAGTTATGCCAGCAATCTTTACAGCACCAAGAAGCCCAATTAACTCAAAGGCTTCTTACTTAGAACACAACATCAGAGCAGCACTTGGAAACGAAGATAGCCGTCAATATGTAATGGCAGCTGACACAACTTCAAACAACGCAGCTTTTATTCCAACCCCACAATCAACAGAAATCATTAACGGAATTGCTAACGCAGACCGCGGCGCAGTAGACGCAATTTCACGCGCAACACTTCCAGCAGCTGGTATGACTTTTGAAATTCCAAAAATCACAACTGCTCCAACTGTTGCTGAAGAAGGAGAAGGAGACGCAATATCTGAAACTGATATGGCTTCATCTTTTGTTTCTGTTTCTGTTAAAAAATACGCAGGACAACAAACATTCTCAGTAGAATTGTTAGATCGTTCATCACCTGCATTCTTTGACGAATTAGTACGTCAAATGGAATTTGCTTATGCAAAAGCAACTGACGAAGCAGTAGCAAGTGCATTAGCAACTGGTGGAACTGATGGTGGAAACCGCACATTTAACGCAGCAGGTCTTCTAGGCTTCGTTGCTGATGGTGCAGCTTCTATTTACACCAACTCACTAGGCTTTGCTCGTTCCTTAGTTGTTTCTCCATCTGCATGGGCAACCATCATGGGATTAAACGACTCAGGACGTCCTATCTACAACGCTGTAAATCCTTCCAACGCAGGCGGTTCTGTTTCTGTAAACAGCCTTCGCGGAAACGTTGCAGGACTAGATCTATACGTATCACGCAGCTTCTCAGGTGTAGGCGATAACTCAATGATTATTGCTAACCCAGATGCATACACTTGGTACGAAAGCCCACGCTTGAGCCTACGCACAAACGTAATTAACACAGGTCAAATCGACGTGTCTTACTACGGCTACGGCGCAATTGCTACAAAGATTGGCGCTGGCGCTTACCGATTCATGGTTGCATAACCATAATCAACTAAACGTGTGGGTGGTTCGCCCCTGTGCCACCCACACCCTTAAAGAGAGGAACAAAAAATGCCAGTATTAGTAACAGCTAGTGAGTTAAGAGCTGTACTTGGTGTTCCTGTTGCCCTTTACTCAGATGCACAACTTGATTCAATAATTGAAACTTCAGAAGACGCAATTGGTGATTTTCTTATTCAATGGAAAGTAAATATAGATAAACACAAAACACCAACTACCACTACTGCAATAATTCACACAGTAACACCACACAAATTTTATGACGGACAAACAGTTGTACACACAGGTATTGAATCACACATAAATGGTTCAAAAACAATTACAGAAATTATAGATGAATACACATATCAAATAACCATTAACAACGGAACAGTTCACACAGATTTTAGAAACTCAATACCTAACGGCAGAGCTGCAGCAAATGACCTTTCACAATACAACGGCGTAGATGCAATAGAAGAAGCCGTACTACAAATTGCTGTGGACGTATTCCAATCAAGACTAGCTGCAGGTGGCACACAACAAGCCCTTGATTACACCCCAGCACCATATCGCATGGGACGCACACTTTTGTACAAAATAACAGGTTTAATAAGCAAATACATTGACTCCAATAGTCAAGTAGGTTAATTATGGCTCTTAGTACGCTACGTGCAGGGCTTAAAACAGCAATAACAGATAACACAAAGTTTACGGCTTATGATCATGTGCCAGAAATTATTATCCCGCCAGCAGCTCTTATTTTGGCTGGAGACCCATACCTAGAACCAATCGTTATAGGTAACAACAAGAATTGGTACGTAAGACTTACTTTAGAAGTAGTCAGCACTACGTATTCAAACCCAAGCGCATTAACAAACTTGGAAGATGATATAGAAACAATCTTGGCACTAATACCGACAAACTGGATTATACTGTCAGTATCAAGTCCGAGAATTAGGCAGACAAACAGCACAGACATGCTTACTGCTGAAATACAACTACAAACAGCCTACACAGGCTAAGGAAGGCAACAAATGGCAACAACAGTTTTAAGTGGTCGTCAATTATCACTCAGCGTTGGCGGCAAAACTTACTCAGAACAAATTTTAGATTCTGCTATCAACTTTGATACCGAGCGTTTAACTTTTGACACCCTTGCAGGCAAAGCCTACAAGTACATTGACTCAAACGTCACTTTAGATTTAACTTTCTTAAATGACGCAGGAGCAACACCAAACAGCTTATACGGCGATTTGTGGACTGCTACTGAAACAGCACCAGATACAACACTTGCTTTTGTTTTGACTTTAAGAACAGGTGTTACATTAACTGGAACAGTATTACCAAATTACCCAGGTGTATCTGCATCAGGTGCAGACGCACAACAGGTAACAGTATCTCTACAAGTTGTAGGAATTCCAACAGAAGACCTAACAGCGTAACAACAACCAAAGAACAGGGGCACACAAATGCTTAAATTAAAAATACGTTGGGAATTAGAAACAGGTGAAGTTTATGAAGAATGGACTAGACCTAATGAACTTGCCCAAGCAGAAAAAGAACTTTACAACAATCGTTCAATCATTAAAATTCTTACCGAAGAAAGCAGTCCAAGTAATCAGCTTCTTTTGTTTTTGGGTCATAAGATCCAACAACGTGTCACAAAAAAAATGGAAAACTTTGAGACTTGGAAATCAAAAGTTACCGATATTGCAGCTGTTGATTTTGAGACAGCAAATTTTACGAAGCCCGAAGTATCGGGCGCATAGCAGTCGAGTTAGCAATAGCGACTGGGATACCACCCGATTATTGGCTGAATGCAGAACCCGATTTATGGGCAACAGCTATAGAAGTATTGAACGAGCGCAATAATGGCTAGAGCTATAAGTCTTGTTCCTGTTGATAGAGATTACAAATCTTTGTTACGTACTTTTGGCAAAATGGACGATATTGCAAAAAATGATATGAAACAAATTGCTAAAGATTTAGCAGAACGCGGCGCAGCATATGCTCAAGGTTCAGCATCTCGTGCACCATATAACCCTAAACAAGCTGTTGCAGTTGCAGAATCTATTAAAGTTTCTAAATCAGATAAAGCACCTTCGTTTAGTATTGGTGGTCGTCAAAAAGTTGGTGCTAGTGCTTTTAGTGCTGGTTATGTAATAATGGGTGCAGAGTTTGGATCTAAACAGTACAAACAGTTCCCTAGACGTTCACCTTCTCAAGGTAGAGGTAATCGTGGTTGGTGGTTGTATCCTGCTATGTCTAGATTCCAACCAACTATTGCGAGGGAATGGTTAGCAGGCTTTGAAAAAGTCAGAGACGCTTGGACAGGTAGAGTTTAATGGCTGATATTAGGACACTTAAATTAGCGTTACTTGCTGACACCAAAAACTTTATAGACGGACTTGATAAAGCCGATAAAGAAACACGCTCATTTACAAACAAACTTGATGACGCATTAAAAGTTGGTGCTGCAGCATTTTTAGCCGTTGGTGCAGCTGCTGGCGCTATGGCAATCAAAATAGGCACAGATGCTGTTAAAGCTGCTATAGAAGACCAAAAAGCCCAACTAAGCCTTGCCCAGACTTTACGTAACACAACTAAAGCAACAGATCAACAAGTAGCAGCCGTTGAAGATTATATTGACAAAACAGCACGTGCCACAGGTGTAACAGACGACCAATTACGTCCAAGCCTAGACAGACTTGTTAGATCAACAAATGATGTAACCAAAGCACAAAAACTACAACAACTAGCCCTTGATATTGCTGCAGGCACAGGCAAAGACCTTGCCACCATTACAGAAGGCTTAGGCAAAGCATATGACGGCAACCTTGGTGCACTTAAACGACTTGGTGTATCACTTGATGACTCAATTGTTAAATCTAAAGATTTTGATGCAGCTGTCAAAGTATTATCAGAAACTTTTGCCGGGCAAGCAGACATAGCCGCTAATTCTTTTGCTGGACGCATGGCAAGAGTAAACATAGCCCTTGATGAATCTAAAGAACAAATTGGTTTTGCTTTACTACCTATTTTGGAAAAATTAGCAAAGTTTATTACAGATGACATTATTCCTGTTATTGAACAACTTGTTAATGGTTTGACAGGCGCAGGTAAACAATCTATGACCAGAGCCTTTTATGACGTTGGAACAGGTGCTGTAACTTTTGGTTACGACCTTGATAACGCTAAAGGTTCAGCATATTTACTTGGTGAAGAAATAAGAATCGTTGCAATTAAAGTAGGTGATTTTGTTTCACAATTGTCAGGTGCAGCAAATGACAAAGGGTTACAAAGTTTCTTAGACAAAATATTACAAATCATTAACGCTATTGAAACTGCTATCGCTGCTTATAATCGTTTACCTGATGTTGGTAAACTTCTTGTAAATCCTGCACCACAATTAGCAAGCCTTGCACCAGCAGTTAAACAAGCAACAGGCTCAGTAACTAACATTTACAACAACATTAAGGGTGCTATAGATCCACAAGCCACAGCTAGAGCCATAGTCAAAGTACAAACCACAGCAACAAAAACTACAGGTATTAAACCATTTATTCCAGGTAGGTAACTATGACTGTATATACACCGACCTACAGAGTTACTATCGCTGGAACTGTTCAAACTTCTACAACCTTAGAAGACGCAACTATCACTTATGGTCGTAATGATTTCTTTGAAGCAACCCAACCAAGTTACTGCAACCTAGAACTATTAAACCTTGACGGCACAAGCCCAGTAGTAGAACTTCTTGACACAATAATCATTGAAGTAACCGACTCGACAAGTGCTTATGTCAAATTGTTCACAGGTGAAGTTTCAGGTGTTTACAACAGATTTGCTGGCGCTGGCGCAGCTGGTAAACCTAACACGTTACAAATACAAGCCGTTGGTGCTCTTGGTCTTCTCGTTAAACGTTACGCAGGTTCTGTTGCCTATCCTGAAGAATTAGACGGCGCACGCATACAACGTATTCTTGAAGAAACTTTATACATTGCTTGGGAAGACTTAAGTAACACACTTACTTGGAATGACATACCAGTCACAGAAACTTGGGCTAACTATGGTGTGCAAGGAATAGACACAATTGACGCAGGACGTTACGAAGTATTAGCCAGACCTGCTGAAATTGACCAAGCCTACAATTTAACAGACACCACACAACAATCAGGGCTAGGATATTTGTATGACACAACTGATTTCAAAATTGGTTACGCAGACGCAGAGCGAAGAAGCGAAAACTATGCAGCTAATCTTATCGAACTTGACGCTAATCTTGTAAACGCAGATATTCAAACAAGGCTACAAACAGCAGATATTGTCAATAGTGTGGTTATCCAATATGATGACCCAGTTCTTGAAGTTGTAGCACAAAATGACACTTCAATAAATAACTATGGTTTGCTTGAGGAAGTTAGATCAACAATTCTTGCCCAAACAGTTGATGCCACAGAACAAGCTACAAACTTTGTTAATTACCGAGGAACACCTAAAGCATCACTTGAAGAAGTCACAGTTAATCTTGCTAACTCAAATATGACTAATACTGTAAGGGATAACCTTTTGGGTGTTTCTATGGATACCCTTTTGTATTTGGACAATATCCCAGTAGGGCTGATACCTGAAGGTTCTTTTGAAGGCTTTGTAGAAGGTTGGACTTGGACTCTTGGACGCAATAACCTTGAATTGGCTATGTCTGTTTCTAACTCAATCTATTCAACCCTTGATGTTCAATGGGAAGACTACAATGCCTTAATTCAATGGCAGAACCTTGCTAATGATTATCGTTGGCTTGACGTTATTTAAGAAAAGGATAAACTAGACTCTATGCCTAATACTACAAAAATGTCGATTCCGTATCCCTCATCAACGGATCTAGTCAAAGACGGCGCTACTGCCATGCAATCTTTGGCTACACAAGTAGATGCAAAATCAGGTTTGGTTTTAATTTCAACAACAACTTTTTCAGGTGTAGCAACACAATCTATAAATGATGTATTTAGTGCAAATTATGATAATTATTTTATTACTATGAATATTACTTCAGTATCCTCAACTATCATGAGATTAAGATGGCGTGTAAGTGGTGCCGATAATACTACTACTAATTACAATTATCAAACTTTATCAGCAAATTCAACAACAGTTGCAGCAGTTAGAGCATTATCAACAGATATAAACAATATAGGTGTAAATAACAATAATGATCATGGAATAAATATTGTTGTATTATCACCATTTGCAACAGACAAAACTTATTATCATTCAAGAAATACAGGTGGAGTTGATTCTAATTTGTCAGACGGAAAATTTAATGCAACAACAAGTTTTACAGGATTTACTATAATTCCTGCTGCAGGAAACATTAGTGGAACTGTTCAAGTGTTTGGATACAACAAATAATGGCTAAAACAGAGAAAATTTTAATTGGTATTGATAATGAAGTTATTGAATTAACTGGTGCTGAAAAAGAAGCATTTTTAGCACAACGTGAAACAGACCAAATTAAACTTGATGCAGAATTAGCAAAACAAGAAGAATTAAAACAACTTAAAAAATTTGCTTACACAAAACTTGGTTTAACTGAAGAAGAAATAAATGCAATCCTTTAATTACAAACAATTATCACTAGCTGCAATTGCTTTCTTAGCAGCTTGGCAAGCAACAGACTTTGCCCTTGATTACAGAGCTGTACTTGGTGCTGTCGTAGCTGCTTCAATGGGCGCGATGAATCCAAATGCCAAAACCAAGGTTAAGTAAAGCAGCTGAGCAATTACGCTCCGAAATAAACGCCAAATATCCTAAACGAGATAAACGCTCAGACGGCTGGATAGGCGACACATCTCACAACGCACGTAAGTCAGACCACAACCCAGATAAACAAGGTTGGGTGCGTGCTATAGATATTGACTCAGACCTTGTTAAAGGATCTAGCAAAGAATCTTGGCTTCTTGCTGAACAAATTAAGACAATTGCACTCAAAGGCGACAAAAGACTTAGTTACATAATTCACCAACACCGAATAGCCTCACCACGTCAAAACTGGGCATGGCGTGTTTACAAAGGCTCTAACCCTCACGTATCACATTTGCATATATCCTTTACTGAGGCAGGCGACCTTAACGGAAAGGCATTTGGTATATGAGCAAACCTAAATCAAAAAAACAAACTATTGAACTTCCAGACGTAATGGCTTCAGAGTTAGTGCGCATTATTAACACAGCTCATGAAGACGGCAAACTAATTACAGGCTTTGTAGCCATACTTGAAATGTTTGACGGCAAAAAGAAAACAATTAAAATAACCGCAAATGCTGACATGCCACAACATTCTGTATTTGGCATTATCAATTTTGCTGCAGAAAAATACCAATTTACTATTGCTCCTGATGAAGATGATGACGACGATTTTTATGATCCGAATTGGTTCGACGGACAATGATAAATGAACTTATTGGAATTACTGGTCTTCTTATTACTGTTCTTGTTTTGGTTATTAAAGCGACTACAGAAATTATTAAAATGAAGTCGCAGTTGTTTCCTAATGGTGGTTCATCTTTGGCAGATAAAGTGACACGCCTACAGGTTGAGGTATCGAAAATTTCAGCAACTATGGATAGTATTAGTAAAGAGTTAGGTAAACCTAAACGAAAGAGGTAACGTATTAAGCGTTACGTAGTCATTTCAGATTTACAATATCCATTCATTAAAAAGTCTTACGTTGAAGCCCTTTTAGATTATATAGATTACGTTAAACCAGATAAATTACTTTGTGTCGGTGATGAACTTGATTGCCAAACTATCTCAACTTACGCACGTGGAACAGCCCTAGAATTTGAAGGCTCATTACAAAAGAATATACTTGGACTTAAAGGCTTACTCAAAGAATTCCGCTCGGCACTTGGACGTAGTAAGCCTTTCCTAATTCAACGAAGCAACCACACAATTCGCATTGAAAAATATGTGTCACGTCATGCTCCAGCATTTGCAGTACTTGACGCAATTAAAATTGAAAACCTTTTAGGTTACAACGACAAAGACATAAACGTCACATACAACAGATCATTAACCGAAGTTGCTAAGAACGTAATTATGGGTCATGGTGACGAAGGCAGACTTTACAATCATGCAGGTCAAACAGCTCTTGGACTAGCTGTAAGAACAGGTAAAAACGTTATATGTGGTCATACTCATAGACAGGGTATTGTTTCAGCTAGTCATGGTTATGGTGGCAAACTTAATACCCTTTGGGGCGCTGAGGTTGGGCATCTTTGTGACCTTAATTCTTCTGGCATGAAATATATGAAAGAAGGACATGCTAACTGGCAAGCAGGTTTTGGCATACTTTACGAACAAGACGGCGTAGTTAAACCTGAACTTGTACCTTTTAATAAAGACGGCTCATTTATAGCCGAAGGCGAACTCTGGCGATAACGCCGTTATCAAATTGTTATAATTCAATGCTGTGTTTTAAGCCAACCTTGTTCTAATCTCATTTTAACGAGAGGGGCAATACATGGAAAAAGAGTGGTATCCAATATCACATCTGTTAGCACACGCTTATCACACTATGGACTATTACCACAGAACTAGGTGCATATTTGAGAAATGCGATTGTGAAAACAAGCTAGCGCAATTACAAGAATTTTACGGACTATTTATAGGGGTGAACTAAGTGGATTACCTAAAAGATTACATAGAAGTCAAAGATCGTATTAAATTGTTTTATGACAAATACCCAGAAGGTTTGCTGTCATTTGATTACAGAGGCGTACTTGAAATAAACAATGAGACATACATTTACGGCAAAGCATTTGCTTACCCAGTAAGAGGTGAGTTGTACCATGCTGCTGGTTGGGCATGGGAACGCGTACCTGCTAAAGGATTTGCTCGTGGTGCTGAAATGATGACTTTGGAAACAAGTGCTTGGGGTCGTGCTATTGCAGCTCTTGGTATTGCTGTGACTAAAGGTATTGCTAGCCGAGAGGAGATTCAACGTAACGTGAAGCCCGAAAATGACCCTTGGCAGACCCCACCAGATGCCCCTAGAAAGCCCGTAGAGGGCAAAATTAGCCAAGAAACCGCCGTTCAGGTATCTGGACAAGGGCAAGGATTAGAAATGAGCCATTTTGGTCATTACAGGGTTGCTACAGAGAAGCAAATAAACTTCTTGCATAGCCTTTGCAAACGGATCTATACTGACTGGGATAAAGACAAGCTACTGAAATATCTGCAATTCCTAAGTAAGGAACAGGAGTTTGCCAAGTTGGAATTCGCCCCATACACCATTGTTAAAAACCAATTAGATAATCAAGAGTTGCTTTCAGACAATTTGGGTGCATGGTTAAGCGCTTCTAAACTTCCATCAAGTCATGAAAAAGATGAGATGGTAGCCGCAGATTGGAAGACAGACCAATTTTAGAAATACTTTTAATAAACCCATACTTTAATGACGTTGAGCTACTACCAAGCGACTACCGGAAAATAGCCGTTTGTGAGTCGTCATTAAATCCAGAAGCTGTTAACAGAACAGGCAAGTACAGGGGCTTGTTTCAGTTTGATAACAGATCGTGGGTGTATGTCGGGGGAACTGGTGACCCTGCGAGAGCTTCTGTTCGCGAACAACTCTTACGTGCGCAGAAGCTCGTTAAAAAGCAAGGATTTGAAAGAGCGTTTCCACAGTGTTCAAAGAAAATGGGGGTCAAATAAGTGGAAGTATTTACAGCGTTTGTTGGTGTGTTTCTGGTGTTATTAGTGTTGTTTATGAAACAATAAGACCAGGAAGGGGGGCAAATGAAACCACAAGACGTATACAGGCTTGAGCAAGTCTTACGACTGTCAATTTCACAAGACTTACTCAGCAAGCAATCAAACTTCCACAGCAAAGAAGATATGGAAGAAGCAAGAAAAATAGTAGAAAAAAAACA
>Ga0129336_10001274_pt1 | contig 15200 bp, 17 predicted proteins | sample CPB6_02_DNA_FD_96878 | JGI IMG/M metagenome (GOLD analysis project Ga0129336, IMG submission 96878) | Freshwater to marine salinity gradient microbial communities from Chesapeake Bay, USA - CPBay_Sum_0.6_0.2_DNA | ecosystem: Environmental > Aquatic > Marine > Coastal | place: USA: Chesapeake...
AACCCGCGTCATCAGCTTGGAAGGCTGGGGTTCTACCATTGAACTACTCCCGCATCAAAGCCGACCAAGTCAGCCATTGAGGCGAAACGCCAACACGCTCGCTCTGCAAACGATTCTGGTGGAGAGGGCTGGATTCGAACCAGCGTAGGTGTAAACCGGCAGATTTACAGTCTGCTGCCATTAACCACTCGGCCACCTCTCCGACAGATGAACCCATCATTATGCCATGAAACAGGCGCCTTTTGGCTTTCATCCGCACGTCAGTGGGCCTGGTTGAGCCCTGTGCCAGCGTTGACCAGAACCTGGCGACCTTTTAATAACTAACAGCGGACAGACCAACTACCTTTTTAGGTATTACCAATTACGGCTCAACCATTACGGCTTACCAGTTGATCGCTTGGGTCTGGTGCTCACGCAAAAAGGCGTTGGCCAGACTGAAGTGTCCGCACCCCAAAAAGGGGCTGGGACCACGCATGGCCGACAGGGGCGAGGGATGGTTGGCCTGCAGCACCAGATGTTTCGCGCAGCTCGATTGCTCAATCAGCACTGCCTTTTTTTGAGCCTGCGCACCCCACAACATAAACACCATAGGCTTTATTTTTTTCGACAGGGCAATAATTATTTCGTCAGTAAGCACTTCCCAACCTATCTTTGCGTGGGCGCCGGGCTGGCCGTCTTCGACGGTCAGGCAGGTGTTGAGCAGCAAGACCCCCTGATGGGCCCACCGCATCAGGGAGCCGTCCAGCAGGTCGGGCTTGCGGCGAATCAGCGGGTCGCGCGCCAGCTCCTTGAAAATATTGCGCAGAGACGGCGGTGGTTTGGTCCCGGGCTGCACCGAGAAGGCCAGACCATGGGCTTGCCCGGGCCCATGGTAGGGATCCTGACCCAAAATCAGGACTCGCACCTCGGCCAGAGGGGTCAGCGCCAGAGCGTGAAGGGGCGCAGCGGGGTAGATGCGGGCGCCGGCAGCGAGCCGGTCTTGCAGGTGGCAGGCCAGCTGCTCGGCCGGCGCCGAACGCCAGAAGCCAGCCAGCAGCTCCTGCCAGTCCGCCGCCACCGGCCACTCCGCAGGCGCCCAGCGGCTGAGGGCGGGCGCCTCGGCCGGCCCCAGATCCAGCCGCGCCTGCGTCATGAGCCCATCCCCCGCAGTTCAGGCAAACAGGTCCGCCAAAGCCAGACCGGGGTCGGGCGCGCGCATAAAAGCCTCGCCCACCAGAAAGGCATGCACCCCCGCTGTGCGCATGCGCTCCACATCCGCACGACCCAGAATGCCGCTTTCGGTGATCAGCAGGCGATCAGCCGGCACCTGGGGCAGCAAGGACAGGGTGGTGTCGAGGGTCACCTCGAAGGTACGCAAATTACGGTTGTTGATGCCCACCAGCGGGGTCTTGAGCCGAAGGGCGCGTTCCAGCTCGGCCCCGTCGTGCACCTCGACCAGAACGGCCATGCCCAAGGCCAGCGCAATCGACTCCAGCTCGGCCATCTGGGCATCTTCCAGGCAGGCCGCGATCAGCAAGATGGCGTCAGCCCCCATGGCGCGGGATTCGTAAATTTGGTAGGGGTCGACCATGAAATCCTTGCGCAGCACTGGCAGGCTGCAGGAGGCGCGGGCCTGCTTGAGGTAATCGGGTTGCCCCTGAAAAAACTGGCGGTCGGTCAGTACCGACAGGCAGGCTGCACTCAGAATGCCGTTGCCCTGGGCGTAGCTTTGGGCAATGTCGGCGGGTATGAAGTCTTCCCGCAGCACCCCCTTGCTCGGGCTGGCCTTCTTGATTTCTGCAATCACCGCCGCCTGACCCGCCTCGATCTTGGCCCGCAGGGCAGCAACGAAATCCCGGGTCAGCAGGCGAGATTCGGCATCGGCCCGCATCTCGATCAAGGACTTTTTCTTGACAGCCGCAGCGATTTCTTCGCGCTTGACGGCCACGATCTTGTTCAGAATGTCACTCATGTTGTACTGCCGGCCGCGGGGCCGGCCTTTCCATCATTGGGCCGATCAGACCTAGCTTTGCCGGCATTCTGCCTCTTGGACCAGCCAAAAAAACTCCTCATCTGCTGGCCACCCAATCTCATCATGCCTGGCCCAGGCGATGGGCCACTGTCACCAGCTGATCCAGCTTGGCCTTGGCGGCCCCTGAAGCAATCACCTCGCGCGCCAAGGCAACGCCAGCGGCCATGCTGTCAGCCACATTGGCGGCATAAAGCGCCACCCCGGCATTCAGCGCAACGATATCGCTGGGCACACCAGGTCGGCCCTCGAGCACCGACAACAGCATGTCACGCGATTGTTCAGGGGTTTCTACCTGAATCAGACGGGTGCTGGCCATGGCCAAGCCGAAATCCTCCGGATGGATTTCATATTCGCTGATCTCACCATTTTTCAACTCGCCGACCAGGGTGGCCGCGCCCAGGCTGATCTCGTCCATGCCGTCCTTGCCATGCACCACCACCGCGTGTTCAGTGCCCAGCCGCTGTAGGGCGCGCACCTGAATGCCAACCAGATCCGGATGAAACACACCCATCAGAATGTTGGGGGCTGCCGCCGGGTTGGTCAATGGCCCAAGTATGTTGAAGATTGTTTTGATGCCCAACTCACGCCGGATCGGCGCCACATTCTTCATGGCCGGGTGATGGTTGGGAGCAAACATGAAGCCCACGCCCGTCTCGACCACACACTGGGCGATCGCCTCGGGCTTGAGGTTGATGTTGACTCCTAGCGACTCCATCACATCGGCGCTGCCGCTCTTGCTGGAAACACTGCGCCCACCGTGCTTGCTGACCTTGGCGCCAGCCGCTGCGGCAACAAACATAGCGCAAGTCGAAATGTTGAAAGTGTGGGCGCCATCACCGCCGGTGCCCACAATATCGACCAGATTCGACCGATCCGCAACCTGCACCTTGGTCGAAAATTCGCGCATCACCTGGGCAGCGGCCGTAATTTCACCAATCGTCTCTTTCTTGACCCGCAAACCCGTGATCAGTGCGCCCATCAGCACTGGCGACATCTCACCACCCATGATCAGTCGCATGAGATGCAACATCTCGTCATGAAAAATTTCACGGTGTTCGATGACACGCTGCAGCGCCTCTTGGGGGGTGATCAGATGGGCATGGGTCATAGGGTCTTCCTTAAGCCTGGTCAAGAAAATTCTTCAACATGGCGTGGCCATGTTCGGTCAGGATGGATTCCGGATGAAATTGAACACCTTCGATGGGCAGCGTGTTGTGCTTGATGCCCATGATCTCACCATCGTCTGTCCAGGCGGTTACAGTGAGTTGCGACGGACAAGCCGCACGGTCAATGGCCAACGAGTGATAGCGGTTGACAGTGAACTGCCTGGGTAAGCCGGCAAACACACCCTCCTGGGTGGTGGTAATCTGGCTGGTTTTTCCATGCATGAGTTGCTGGGCACGCACAATCTTGCCGCCAAAAGCCGCGCCAATGCTCTGGTGTCCCAAGCACACCCCCAAAATCGGCAACTTGCCAGCGAAGTGGCGGATGGCCGCCACCGAAATACCCGCTTCGGCCGGCGAGCAGGGCCCTGGCGAAATGACCAGCCGATCGACCTTCCCCGCCAGTTGCAGGGCCTCAACCGCCTCGACCGAAATTTCATCATTGCGGTGCACCTGCACCTGGGCACCCAGCTCTCCGAAGTACTGAACAATGTTGTAGGTGAAGCTGTCGTAATTGTCGATCATCAGGACTTTCATACGACCCCCATGCTTGTCGCTACGTTTGCAGCGCTGCCCCCCGAGGGGGGCTTCGCGCCTTGGGACGACCCGGTGGTGTTCATTCCAAGCCCTCCTCGACCAGCTCGCTGGCGCGCAAGACCGCGCGCGCCTTGGCTTCGGTTTCGCGCCATTCCAGCTCTGGGACCGAATCAGCGACCACACCGGCGGCCGCCTGGACATGCAGCATGCCGTCCTTGATAATGCCTGTGCGAATGGCAATAGCCACGTCCATATCCCCGGCATAGCTCAGGTAGCCGCAGGCCCCCCCGTAGATGCCGCGCTTGACGGGCTCCAGCTGATCGATCAGTTCCATCGCATGCACCTTGGGGGCGCCACTGAGGGTGCCGGCCGGAAAAGTGGCGCGCAGCACATCCATATTGCCCATGCCATCGATCAGCTCGCCCTCCACATTGCTCACAATGTGCATCACATGGCTGTAGCGTTCCACCGCAAACGCTTCGGTGACCTTGACACTGCCGATCTTGGCAATTCGGCCAATGTCGTTGCGCGCCAAGTCAATCAACATTACATGCTCGGCCCGCTCCTTGGGGTCGGCCAGTAGTTCGAGCTCCGCCGCCTTGTCAGCTTCAAGTGTGGCACCGCGCGGACGGGTGCCAGCCAGCGGCCGGATGGTGACCTTAGTGGCCCCCGTGCCCAGTTTTTCCTGTCGCACCAGGATCTCGGGCGACGAGCCCACCACATGCACATCCCCCAGGTGGTAGTAGTACATATAGGGGCTGGGATTGAGGGTGCGCAAGGCCCGGTACAGGCTGAGCGGGCTCTGCGTGTAGGGCTTGCTGATGCGCTGGCCCATGACAATCTGCATGAAATCTCCGGCCTGAATCAGGCCTTTGGCGCGCTCAACCGCAGCCAGAAAGTCATCCTTGGCGTAATCCCGGTACTGTTGGGCATGTGGCGAGGGCAGCACGGCCGGCGCCTGCACCGATGCCTTCAGTCGCTCGCGCAAAGCCTGTAGCCTAGCCTGCGCCAGTGTGTAGGCCTCTGGCTGGGCCGGATCCGCATAAACAATCAGGTGCAGCATGCCTGACAGGTTGTCGATCACCGCCAACTCTTCGCATTGAAGCAGCAGGATATCGGGGCAGCCCAGGGTGTCGGGCGGGCAGGAGCGAGCCAACTTTTTCTCGATATGACGTACCGTGTCATAACCAAAATAACCGGCCAGCCCGCCGCAGAATCGGGGCAAGCCCGGCTGCAAAGCGACTTTGAAACGCTGTTGGTAGGTGGTGATGAAGTCCAGCGGGTTGCCCCCAGCCGTCTCAACCACGACGCCATCGGTCACCACCTCGGTGCGCGCCTGTTCGCCAAACCCGCTGGCCCGAAGCAGCGTGCGTGCCGGCAGGCCAATAAAGCTGTAGCGGCCAAAGCGCTCGCCGCCCACCACCGACTCAAGCAGAAAAGAATGGCGCCCGCCATCCTGCACAAACGCGAGTTTGAGATAGAGCGAAAGTGGTGTCTCCAGATCCGCGAATGCCTGGGCTTGCAGGGGAATACGGTTGTAACCCTGTTGGGCCAACGCGTTGAATTCAGTTTCGGTCATCACAGGGAATCATTCCAATTTGCACCGGCCTTTGGTGCCGGTCTTGGTTCATGAAATTCATCGGGGCTCGCCCCACTTGGGGGCAACCAAAGCTTAGGCTAAGCGCCTGCGCGGCGGCAGCGGCGCCAGGGCCAGGCTCCCCGGTCACTGCAACCTGTGATGTGGGTGCGATGAATGTACATGAGCCAAGTGTATTGCAATTGCCGGGGGCTTCAGGCCAGGGCCTTGCGCATGGCATCGATAACGGCCCGATAGTCCGGCTTGCCAAAGATGGCGCTGCCAGCCACAAAGGTGTCGGCGCCTGCATCGGCGACGCGACGGATGTTGTCGGCCTTGATGCCGCCGTCCACTTCCAGGCGAATATCCCGGCCACTGGCCTGGATGCGTTGGCGTGCGTCCTCCACCTTGCGTAAAGCGCTGTCGATAAAGCTCTGACCGCCAAAGCCTGGGTTGACACTCATGATCAGGATCAGGTCCAGATCGTCAATCACCCAGTCCAGCACATCCAGCGGTTCGGCCGGATTGAACACCAAGCCGGCCTGGCAGCCGCGTGCCTTGATGGCCTGAATGCTGCGATGGACATGGGTGGAAGCGTCCGGGTGAAAGCTGACCAGATCGGCACCGGCATCAATGAATGCCCCCGCCAGCGCATCCACTGGGGAGATCATCAGGTGTACATCAATTGGCACCGGCTTACCCGTCGGGGTTTTGGCGTGGGATTTGAGCGCCTGACAGACCATCGGGCCGAATGTCAGGTTGGGCACATAGTGGTTATCCATCACATCGAAGTGAATCCAGTCGGCGCCAGCGGCGATGACATCTCGCACCTCCTCGCCCAGGCGGGCAAAATCGGCTGAAAGAATCGAGGGGGCAATACGGTAGGTGGTGCTCATGGGGCTATTTTCGCCTTAGGATAAGGGATTGTCCACGCATAAGCCACATCATGGCCAAGTATCAGATTCATGTTGAAGTTCAACCGCGCCATCTGGCCGAACAATCTAGGCCGGAGCAAAAGCTCTATGCCTTTGCCTACACAGTGACTGTGAGCAACCAGGGCGACGTAGCAGCCCAGCTGATCTCGCGTCAGTGGAATGTGAATGATGCCCACGGCAACACCGAGCGCATCAAGGGCCTGGGGGTGGTAGGGCAACAACCTCTGTTGCAGCCCGGTGAGACCTTTGAGTACACCAGTGGCACCCGCCTGCGGACTCCCACTGGCACCATGCATGGAAGTTACTTTTTTGTGGCAGAAGACGGTGAGCGTTTTGATGTGGATATCCCCATGTTTGTCCTCGATGCCCTAAGCCTCGGTGGTGACACCAGCAAGCGAACCTTGCATTGATGTGGGCGCGCCCATGGCCCTTGGCGAATTCGAACTGATTGCCAGATACTTTCAGCGGCCTGAGAACAACTCGGGGTCGCACCTGGCACTGGGTATAGGTGACGACTGCGCCTTGCTACGAACCAGGCCCGGCACCGAGCTAGCGATCTCCTGTGACATGCTGGTGCAGGGCCAGCATTTTTTTGCAGATGTTGCTGCGGACTCGCTCGGGCACAAGGCGCTGGCCGTCAACCTGAGCGATCTGGCCGCCTGCGGCGCACGCCCGATCGGGTTCAACCTCGCCTTGGCCCTGCCTGCTGCTGATCCCGGCTGGCTGTCGGGCTTTTCCCGGGGCTTGTTTGAACTGGCAGATGCCCATCATTGCCCGCTGATTGGCGGCGACACCACCCGTGGCCCCCTGACCATTTGCATCACCGTGTTTGGTGAAGTGCCCTCTGGTCAGGCGCTCCTGCGCTCTGGCGCCAAGTCTGGTGACTTAATCTGGGTTTCCGGCTCGCTCGGTGACGCCCGACTGGCTCTTTTTGCGCTGCAAGGCAGACTGGATCACCTTACAAGCCTCACCCCCGGGGCGCTGAGTGCCGCCCGGCAGCGGCTGGAATGGCCCAGCCCGCGCGTTGCCCTGGGTCTGGCCTTGCGTGGCGTTGCCAGTGCCGCCATCGACATCAGCGATGGTCTGATGGGCGACCTCAACCATATTCTCAAGGCCTCAAGCACGGGAGCGACGCTTGAAGCGCAAGCCATCAAAGCGCTTATGCGCTGCACCGAAATAAAGGGACAAGAGCGGCTCCACCATGTCCTGACTGGAGGTGACGACTACGAGCTTTTGTTCACCGCCCCGGCTTCTGCCAGTCATCTGGTGGCAAGTGCTGCCAGCCAGACCGGCACCCCGGTCACCTGTATCGGCCGAATCGATGCGACGCCAGGCTTGCGGCTGCTTGATGCGGCAGGACAGCCCATCCACGGAAACTTCGCCTCGTTTGATCACTTTGCATGAACACGCCCTCTCAAGAACCTAGCCCCAGGGTTGGCGCCCAATTCATGCTGGCCCATCCGGCGCACCTGCTGGCGCTGGGCTTTGGTTCGGGACTCAGTCCCAAGGCGCCGGGCACGGTGGGCACCGCCTGGGCCTGGCTGGCCTTCTTGGCACTGGAACCCTGGATGAACGATCAACGCTGGGCGGTGTTGCTGGCGTTGGCGCTGCTGGTGGGCTGGTGGGCTTGCAGTGTCACGGCCCGCAATATGCAAAGGCCTGACCCGGGGCAGGTCGTCTGGGACGAGGTGATTGCATTCTGGCTGATACTGTGGCTGCTGATGCCTGCCTCACTGCCGGAGCAAGCAGTCGCCTTTGTGCTGTTTCGCTTGCTCGATGCGCTCAAGCCCGGCCCGATTGGCTGGGCTGATCAGCTTTTTCACAAAAAAGAATTTATGTCAGGCCTTTCCCAATGGCCTCGTGCCGGGCTGGGCATCCTGTTGGATGATCTGGTGGCTGCCGGTTGCACACTGCTGATCATGGCACTATGGAAAATAAGTTGGCCATGAGCCCTCCCGACAAACTGGCGCCGATCCATCAGCTGGCCGATCTGATGCGACAGCATCAGTGGCTGCTGGCCACGGCCGAAAGCTGTACCGGAGGGATGATTGCAGCAGCCTGCACCGACCTCAGTGGCTCTAGCGACTGGTTTGATTGCGGCTTTGTGACCTACTCAAACCAGGCCAAGACCAGCATGCTGGGAGTTGCAGCGGATCTGATTGAGCAACATGGAGCTGTCAGCGAAGCCGTGGTCCGCGCCATGGCGCGCGGCGCCCAAACCCACTCCCGCGCCCAGGTGACCGTGGCGGTCACTGGCATCGCTGGGCCCAGTGGTGGCAGTCCAGACAAGCCGGTTGGCACCGTATGGTTTGGCTTTGCAAAGCAAGAAAAAATCTGGGCTGAAAAAATCTGGTTTCCGGGCGACCGCGCCACTGTGCGTGCCGCCACGGTTCAGCATGCCTTGTCACGCCTGATGGAGATTCTTCAATGAGCTGGTTCAAGGGGTTTGAAGCGCGTCGTTTTTCAGTCAACGGGGTTGAAATCCATGCACGGATTCCAGCCACCCCCCGTGCTGACAAACCCGCGCTGCTGTTGGTTCACGGGTTTCCGCAAAGCCATGCGATGTGGCATCGGGTCGCATCGCAACTCTCCAGGGATTACTGGTTGGTCATGCCTGACCTGCGCGGTTACGGCGACTCGGCCAAGCCTGCGGGCCTGCCTGACCATGCCAATTACAGCAAGCGCACCATGGCCCAGGATCTGGTGGATGTGATGGACCTGCTGGGTTGCCCAGAATTTTTTGTCTGCGGTCACGACCGCGGGGGGCGGGTGGCCCATCGGATGGCGCTGGACCACCCTGAAAAGGTGAAAAAGCTGTGTGTCATCGACATTGCCCCGACGCTAGACATGTACAACGCTACCGACATGGTGTTTGCTCGCGCCTACTACCACTGGTTTCATCTGATTCAACCGTGGCCACTGCCAGAAAAAATGATCGGGGCCTGCGCTCGCGATTACCTGCACCTCAAGCTGGCTGGCTGGGGCGGTAAAGGGCTGGATTTTCTGGAGCCGCAGGCACTGGCTGACTATGAGCGCTGCTTTTGCAATCCGAGCGCCATCCACGGCGCCTGCGAGGACTACCGTGCCAGCGCCGGCATCGATTTGGATCACGACCGGGCAAGCAGAGCCGCCGGCGACAAGGTGGGCTGCGATCTGCTGGTGCTGTGGGGCGAGCGTGGCGTGGTGAACAAGCTCTTCAAGCCTATCGAGTTGTGGCAGGCCCAGTGCTGGGGCCGGGTCGAAGGCCACACGCTTGCGGCTGGCCACTTCATCCCTGAAGAACAAGCCGAGCAAACAGCGAGCGCCCTACAGGCCTTTTTTCGCTGAAGGGCCAGAGCGCTCAGTTGGCGCCATGGCACTTCTTGTATTTTTTACCGCTGCCGCAGTGGCACAGATCATTACGCCCAAGCGAGGTCTCCTTGCGAACGGTCGCCACGCGTGGGCCCACACTGCGCCAGAGTTCACGCAGCTCATAGACCGCCCAGATGGCAGCGCCAAAATCTTCCAGCCGCTGCGTGCTGAGTGAAGGTGGCGTGTCATCGCTGAGTGGCGAAATTTCCGGTGTGCCCTGGTCATCTTCCATCAGGCTGGAGATGGCCTGAAGCGCCTCGTCGAGCCACTCGGCACTCTCCTTGTCGCCGCGCGGCGCACGCCATTCATCAGGCCAACTCTGAACCGCCTCCATGAAACCCATCGCCCAGATCTGGGCAAAGGACGGTAGGGGTTCGCCTTCAATTTTGGCCTGCTCAGCCTCAGGCAGTGCAGCCACGGCGCCCCGCACATCGAGCACCTCAGGGTGGTAACAGGCCGGATCGTCCAACGCTTCCACCTCCTCGTTATTCAGGGCTGCGGCCACCTCGTTCCAACGTTGCATCCACAGCGCCATGAAACGGTTGGTCTGTTCAGCATCGGCAAAAACTCCCGACAGGTCCGCATCGCCATCGCCCAACAGCACAGGAAAGTATTCGCTTGGCATGATGAGCCGGCGGCAGCAGATCAGGGCCGCCATGAAGCCTTCGCAAAACTCCCATTGCGGGACGCCCTCATTGCGAGTACGCATATCGTCGAGCAGGGCTTCAAGTTCATCAAAGTCTTGCGGGGCCATGGCTTGAATGCCTGGTGCGTCATCTGGGGTGGTCATTTGCTTTATCCATGGTTAGCCTTCAAAAAATCAGCCCAATCGCTCGGCTCGGCGCTAGTGACCTGCACACCATAACTCAGAAGATGTCTTTTGAGCTTCAGCACTGCCTGGTCCTTGCTGATCAAAAGGCAGCGATTAGCCACCGCCAGATCAACGAACATCTGGTCATCCGGGTCTTCGCAAGTCAGTGGGGCCCGTGGCGCAGCGGGTACAGCTTGGGATTGCCTGTCAAAAAGGTTTAACACGGTTTGCGCTGCCAGCCCCGGCTCGGCCAGTCGTCTTTCGATCTGCGGGTAAGCAAGTACCCGCGCCAGTTCCTGGCGCATGGCCGAAGTGGCCAGCCAACGAAGGCGCCCCAGGGCCAGCATCTGTTTGAGCGCATCTGTCGATTTATCACCAAACACCAGCAAGTCAAGCACGACATTGGTATCCAGCACGGTGGCGTGTCCTGTTAGCGGAGTGCCAGCGGCAAGCCGCTCAGGGCTCATGGCTTTCGTGCGACAGGGTTGGCCCGGCCATTTTTCCAGCCACCAGGTCAAAGCGGAACAGGCGGCATTCCAGGGGCCCATTCCACATAGGCACGCGGCGCGTGGCCTTCAGTCGCATCTTGCCTGGCAATTTCTGGTCTGGGCTCAGCACCCAGGCGGTCCAGCCGGCATAGTTCTTTTTCCAATGGGCCGCCAGCTTGTCGAAGAAATCACCGTCCTGCTGGGTTTGCGGTAACTCGCGCGCTCCAAAACGGCCCCGACCGGCAAAGCCGCCGGCTTCAATGCGCTCCCCATAGGGCGGATTGACCAGCATCAACCCAGACTGCTCGGTGGGGGGCATGCGCTGCAGGGCATCCCCCCCACGAAACTGCACCACGGCAGAAACACCAGCGCGCTCGGCATTGCGCTGCGCAAAATCAACCATCCGGTGCGACACATCACTGCCAAACACCAGGGGCTGGCTGAATCGCTTGACCCTGGAAGCTGCATCCACTTTGAGGGCTTGCCATTCTGCAGTCTCGAAAGGCAAGAGCTTTTCAAAGCCAAAATGGCGCTGCAACCCTGGGGCCATCTCGCAAGCGATTTGCGCCGCCTCAATGGCGATGGTGCCGCTGCCACAACAGGGGTCATACAAGGGCCGTCGTGGTGTCGTCGAGTCGGCCCAGCCACTGGCGGCCAGCATGGCAGCTGCCAAGGTTTCCTTGAGCGGCGCGTCTCCCTTGTCAACACGCCAGCCGCGCTTGAACAGGGGCTCACCCGATGTGTCGATATACAGCGTCAGGCGATCGCTGGTGAGGTGCGCATACAAGCGGACATCTGGATGCTGGGTGTCCACATTGGGCCGTGCCCCCTGAATGTCACGGAAGCGGTCACACACGGCATCCTTGATCTTGAGTGCCGCGAAGTTCAAGCTGCGCAAGGGGCTGTGCTGGGCGGTGATTTCGACCTTGATGCTTTGCCGATGCGTGAACCAGAGCTCCCACGGCACGGCAAAGGCCGCGTCATACAAATGCTGCTCGCTTTGGTAAGGCGCCTGTACCAATTGCACCAGCACCCGCTGGGCCAGTCGACTGTGCAGGTTCAGCCGCAATGCATCGGTCCAGGCCGCCGTGAGCTGAACGCCCCCACGCAGCTGCCGCACATCCTGGGGTGAGCAAGCAAGGATTCGTTGTACCTCGTGGGCCAGATAACTTTCTGCGCCAGCCGCGCAGGGCAAAAACAATTGAAGTGAAGTCACAAGGAGTTGCGCAAATTAGCCGGCGCGATCTTGAGCGCCTCACGGTATTTGGCCACAGTGCGTCGGGCACATTCGATGCCCTGCTCCTTGAGCATGGCCGAGAGCTGGTTGTCAGACAGGGGTTTTTTCGGATTTTCTGCGCCAATGAGCTGGCGGATCAGTGCGCGCACCGCCGTGCTGGACGCACTGCCTCCGGTCTCGGTGCCTAGGCCGGAACCAAAGAAATACTTGAGCTCAAAGGTTCCAAAAGGCGTCGCCATGTACTTGGCCGTTGTGACACGGCTGATGGTTGACTCATGCAGGCTCAGTTCCTCGGCAATTTCTCGCAAGACCAGCGGGCGCATGGCCAGTTCTCCATGCAGAAAAAAGTTTTTTTGCCGCTCAACAATCGCCTGGCTGACCCGCAATATGGTGTCAAACCGCTGTTGCAGGTTTTTGATGAACCAGCGCGCCTCCTGCAACCTCTGATGCAGCGCAGCCGATGGCCCCTCCTTGGCCTTGTGGCCCTTGAGGGCCTGGGCATAAAGTTCGTGCACGCGAAGTCTTGGCATCACATCCGGATTGATTTGCACCCGAAAACGACTTTGCGCCCCGCTGCCGCGGCGTGATACCAGAACATCCGGCACAACAATGTTGTGCTCCACATCGGCAAAACGTCGGCCCGGTTTAGGCTCGAGCCTGGCAATCAGTCCCAGCGCCTGACGAACCGGCTCTTCGCTGCTGCTGCATGCCAAGGCCAGTCGGCGTGCATCACGGCGGGCCAGATGCTCCAAGGGTTGGGCACACAAGCAGCAGGCTAGGGCCTTGAGCTCGGCCGATACGGCTTTCCCAGCAGGCAGGGCCTGCAGCTGCAAGGTGAGGCACTCGGCCAGTGACCGCGCTCCCACGCCAACCGGCTCCATGTTTTGCAGCAGCCCCAAGGCAACGGTGAAGCGGTGGCTAAGCTCTTCCTGTGCCTGCATATCATCGCCAGCCATCGCCTGCGCCAAGGCTTCAGGGGCTTCGCTCAGGTAGCCGTCTTCATCCAGGGAGCCAATCAGAAAGCTCAATGCCGCACGGTCCACATCATCAAGTCGCAGCGCCAGCGACTGACGGGTCAGGAAGTCCTGCAGCGACTCATGGGGGCGCGACAGATCGGCCGCATCAGCATCGGCCTCCTCCGAGTTCGAGGCCTTGCTGGCCGGCGCCTCGCCTCCCCATTCGCTGTCATCCGGCGCAATTTCCACCGCACCATCACCTTCCCAGTTCTCGGCCACGCCGCTGTCCTGGCTCTCCTCGCGATCGGCCAACCAGTCTTCGTGCTGCTGGGCATCGTCAGCCGCCGGGGTGGAATCGGCCCGGTTCAGGCCAAAAGTCTCTTCTGACGCGGCGTCGGTTTCAGCCTCAAGAAACGGGTTGTCAATCAGCATTTGCTCAACTTCCTGCTGCAGCTCAAGGGTGGAGAGCTGAAGCAGGCGAATCGACTGCTGCAATTGCGGAGTCAGCGCAAGGTGCTGGGAGGCCCTGAGCGACAGTCGCTGCATTACATCTTGAAGTGCTCACCGAGATAAACCCGGCGCACATCCGCGTTATTGACAATTTCGGCCGGCGTTCCCATGGCCAGAACCTGCCCCTCGCTAATGATGTAGGCATGGTCGCAGATACCCAGGGTCTCGCGCACATTGTGATCCGTAATCAGGACGCCAATGCCGCGCTCCTTCAGAAAACCGATGATGCGCTGAATTTCTATGACGGCAATCGGATCGATACCCGCAAAAGGTTCGTCCAGCAGAATAAAGCGCGGCTGGGTTGCCAATGCGCGGGCAATTTCGACCCGGCGGCGCTCCCCCCCCGAAAGCGACAAGGCCGGTGACTCACGCAGATGATCGACCCGCAGGTCTCGCAACAACTGGGTCAACCGTTGTTCCAGCTGGGGTTTGCTCAGGGGCTTGCCCTGTGCATCCCGTTGCAGCTCAAGCACGGCACGCACATTGTCTGCCACATTGAGGCGCCGAAAGATCGAAGCCTCTTGCGGCAAATAGCTCAGGCCCAGCTGGGCGCGACGGTGAATCGGCATATGCGCAACCGGCTGGCCGTCAATAGTAATGTCACCGGCGCTGGCCCGCACCAAGCCGACAATCATGTAGAACGAGGTTGTCTTGCCTGCCCCGTTGGGGCCCAGAAGACCCACCACCTCGCCCTTTTTTACCGAGAGGGAAACATCCTTGACGACCTCCCGGCCACCGTAAAACTTGCGCAGGTGATGCGCCTCGAGACAGCTCTCAACCGCCTGGCCCAAAGCATTCTGCTGGCCCATGATCACTTCGGGCTTCCACCCAGTGTCTTGCTCTGGCGAAGATTGGGTTGGGGCGTGACAGGCGCTACAGTGTTATCAGCAGTTTTTGGCGTCAGCATGGCACGCACCCGACCCTTGCCTTGGCCAGAACGCGCCGCACCGCCATCGACGGAAAATACATCGGTCGCATTCTCGTACTGGATGACATCACCCGTCACCTGATCGGCCAGGGTGGTCCCGCGCAGTCGCCGCATTTCGGCCCGCTTGATAAAGCGCACCGTATCGGCTCGGCCGTTGTACTCAATGGTTTCGCCATCCCCTTCAATAAACTCATCGACACCTTCACGCTTTTGCCGGAAGAAAGCAAGTTGGCCGGGCGCGGCGGTGACGACGCCAAACTGAAACCCTTCGGGGTCCTGCCGAACCTCGATGCGCGCACCACGAATCAGGATCGTCCCCTTGGTGAGCACCACATTGCCGGTGAAAATACTGACCTGCTTGAGATCGTCATAGCGCAGGGTGTCCGATTCAATATTCATCGGCTTGTTACGGTCTGCTTTCTCGGCCAGTGCCGGGCCGGCCACCAGCATCAAGAGGGCGGCCGGCAAAGGGATGAAAGCTTTTTTCATGAGGGCACGCATCTTGCTTGGCATGGTCCAAGATTGTAGCGAGGCAAACGCACTACAGCCCTAGAGAAAAGGACGGGCAGTGATGGGGTCAGCGTGCACGCACCTTGGTGAGCAGATGATCCACCACCTGCAAGGCTCTTTCCATGCTTTTGGCATACGTGGCATCGGTATAAAAACGCCCAGCCACCCCGAGCGACGGTACCCCTTC
>Ga0129336_10001278_pt1 | contig 15185 bp, 16 predicted proteins | sample CPB6_02_DNA_FD_96878 | JGI IMG/M metagenome (GOLD analysis project Ga0129336, IMG submission 96878) | Freshwater to marine salinity gradient microbial communities from Chesapeake Bay, USA - CPBay_Sum_0.6_0.2_DNA | ecosystem: Environmental > Aquatic > Marine > Coastal | place: USA: Chesapeake...
CGATCCAGGAGGCGTACGACCACCTCAGCCCCGACGGCGTCTTCGCGATGTACAACTACTACCGCGAGGACTGGCTGATCAACCGCCTTGCCGGCACTGTCGATGAGGTGTTCGGCCACGCTCCTTGCATCGACCGCTTTACCGCCGTGCAATCCCTCGCGGTCATTGCCGTCGGCAAGTCGCCGGACAACGCCGTGTGCGCCAGCACCTGGGAGAGGGCGGCGATCACCAATGCGGGTGAGGAGATCCCGGCCCCGTCGGCTGATGATCGTCCCTTCCTCTATCTCAAGGATGCGTCGATCCCTCAGCTCTACCTCATCCTCATCGGCTTGATCCTGGCCGTGTCCCTTGTCGCGATTCGCGTCGTCGGAGGGCCGCTGCGCCAGATGCGCGGGTACGGCGACCTCTTCCTCATGGGTATGGCGTTCCTGCTGCTGGAGACCCGCTCCATCACCACCTTTGCCCTGCTCTTCGGCACGACATGGCTGGTGAACGCGCTGGTCTTTGCGGGCGTGCTGCTCGCGGTCCTGTTGGCGATCGAAGTGACGCGGAGGGTCACGCTGCCCAAGCCGCTCATCCTCGCCGGACTCTTCGCCTCGCTCGCCGTGGTGTGGATCGTGCCCAACGCCTGGCTGCTCACCCTGCCCGTGCCCGCCCGGCTCGCTCTAGCGGTGGCTCTCGCCTTTGCGCCGATCTTCTGCGCCAACCTGTACTTCACGTCCCGGTTCAAGGAGGCGGCTAACCCCACGGCCGCTTTCGCAGCGAACCTCTTCGGCGCCATGATCGGCGGCTGCCTTGAGTACCTCTCTCTGCTGACCGGCTACCGCTTCCTCATCGTGGTGGCTGCCCTCATCTACCTCGCAGCCGTCCTCGTCGGTCGTCGCCTCGGAGCCCGAGCGGCCCCTGTCGGGGCGTGACTGTGGCTTCCTGTGTACCCTGGGCGGGCTCGTCTGGCGGAGCGACAATGTCGCGCCACCGGGCGGCAGGGGCCTATAGCTCAGCTCGGTTAGAGCGCTTCCCTGATAAGGAAGAGGTCGGTGGTTCAAGTCCACCTAGGCCCACATGAAGAAACTAGTACTGCTCATCGCGCTCGCGGGCATCGGCTACCTGGTCTACCGCCAGATCCAGGCCAGCAAGGCGGAGGACGATCTGTGGACCGAGGCAACCTCCGTCCCCGACCTGAGCTGACGCCAGCGGGCCGCCGCCCCTCGGCATCGGCCCCTTGAGCACCTCGCCGGCGACGCCGGCTCCTCATCTGCGCCTGCTCGTCGCCGGCTCGTCGATCAGTTCCCTCGGCAGCGGCGTCGCCAGCCTTGCGTTCAGCTATATCTCGTACAAGATCTCCGGCTCTCTCGCCATCGCGGTGATCGTGCTTGCGCTTCAGTCGTTGCCCTCGGCCTTCCTCATGAAGCCCGCCGCATTCCTAGCGCGCACGTTCGACCTGCGTTGGGTCGTTGCGGGCAGCGAGATCGCGAAGTTCATCATCTATGTCGCCGTAGGCGTGCTCGTGCTCATGGGATACCTGAGCCTGGGACTCCTCATGGTCACGGCGCTCGTATCCGGCGCTGTGTCGGCTCTCAACTACCCGGCATGGAACAAGCTCCTCGTACGCGTCGCCCCCAAGGGTCAACTCGACAGTCTCGATGCATCCCTGTCCTCCTGGGGAGCTATCGCGGGGATCGTCGGTGTGCTGATCGGCGGCCAGATGCTCGATGGTCTCGGTGCGGCGTCACTGTTCTTCGTCAACGCCGTGAGCTATCTCTTCCCCCTCATCGCGGCGCTGCGCCAGCCGCCCATGGCACCGGATCCCACGCCGCCAGGGACCAAGCCGGAGTCACTCCTCTCCGACGCCCGCCTGCTGTTCACTGTGGCGACCCTGCGCCGTGTCGTGATCCTGGCCATCCTGCTCGAGCTGGTGGCGTGGCCGATCCTCAAGTTGCTGCCTAGGGTCGCCACAGATGTCGATCCGACCTCGCAGACCTTCTCGCTGCTGCTCGGCGCTTTCTATCTCGGCAACTCCGGTGTGGCGATCTTCCTCGCTCGCGGCAAGAAGCACTACGGCTATCAGGCGATCATGCTCGCCTCGCTCGTGGTCCTCGCGATAGCTCTTGTGGCGATGTGGATGTCCGGGCTCCTACCCGGAGGGATAGGGCACGTCATCGTGCTCATGCTCATCATCGCGCCCATCGGCCTCGCCCTCAGCCTCGTGGTCACGGTGATCTCGGCATCCGTGCAGTTGGGTGCCCCGGACAGCAAGGAGATTCGCGTCCTGGCGGTCTACTCCGCCGCTGTCACCCTCGTCGCCCCGATCGGCGGACTCGCGATCACTGGGCTCGTCGGCGTCCTGGACATCTGGGCGGTGGTCGCCGTCGAGGCAGTCGGCGTCCTCGCGCTCGTCGCCTATGTCGGCTGGTCCAACCTCGGCAAGGATCTGCGCGAGCTGGCAGCCAAGGACCGCGACGGCCTCATGCTCCGGCGCCACAGCCGTCACCTCGTGGTCAACTCCCTCGAGCGCGGCGTCGCCCATCGGTCAGAGGAGGCGCTCCACCATCTCGATCACCGAGCGCATGAGGCACCGGAGGACCCGGGTAGTATCGAGCGTCCCACGGGGGCTTAGCTCAGCTGGTAGAGCGCTGCCTTTGCAAGGCAGAAGTCAGGGGTTCGAGTCCCCTAGCCTCCACTCCTTGACTTCGTGCTTGTTGCCGCCTCACGCGTCGGCACCAGGCGTGCCATGGCGCTTGCCACCAGCATCCCGATCGTGATCGCGATGATTGTGCCGGCGGCGACCGTGAGTACGTCGGTCCCGGTCGTGAGTCCAATGACCGACGACGCGTTGTTGCCGGCTGCGTCGACTTGCTGAGTCAGGGCGGCGTCGCGTGCGGCGAATTCCTGGGTCAGGGCGACCAGTCCGAGCGAGCCGGGCACGAGTAGCCAGAAGACCGGCTCGAACAGCGCGAACGCCGGGAACCCGCGGCGTGACCTGCGCTGAACCACCGTCGCACCGAGGAGTGCTGCGCCGGCCGCAACACCGGAAGCGAGGATGGGGTCGATGGTCGCGGACACGAGGGTCTGCACGCCGTAGGTCGCAAGCAGCAGCACGACGACGATGCGTACCGCCCCGCGTGGCTCGTTGGACACGATGGACTGGCCGATGGCGAAGACGAGGACGCCGATCCACGCCGCCCACCAGGGCAGCAAGGCGTCGGTAAGGTCCGCGAAGTTGTAGTCCTGCAAGGGCGCCAGCCGGGCACCGGTGAGGATGCCGAAGGTGAGCACGAGGATCTGCACGCTGGCGCTGATGAGCCGCGATGACCCGGACACGATCTGGTTGTTGGCCAGTTCCTGAGTTCCACGCGTGAGGCCAACGCCTGGGATGAGCGTGATGATCGGAGCGGCGACTACTCGCACGGGCTGCACCTCCGCGTCGAAGTACGCGCTGGCGGTGAAGACCACGAAGGCCGCGACGAAGGCGGAGGTGAAGGGGACGAGGGCCGCGAGCGTGGGTCGATTGGCCGTGAGAGTGAGGGCGAGGCCCACGAGCGCACCGAGGATGCCGGCGATGAGGACTCCCCACAGGCTCACGCGGAAGACGAGAGCGAAGCCCGCGGCGGCGAGGCCGTTGGCGAGGACCACTGCCCACTGAGGGAAGCGGGCCTTCATGTCCTGCACTGCGGCCAGCTTCGCAATGGCCTCGACCGGGTTGAGGTGTCGGGCGATCGAATCGCGGACGACGCGATGCACCTGAGTTGCCTGATCGAGCCGCATCGAGCCGATGTCGCTCGTGAGGACGCGAGCGCGACCCGTGCGTTCGTCATCGACGAAGACCGCATTGGGCAGGACGTATCCGGTCAGTTGAGGGCGTTCGTACGCCTGCGAGATCCGGGCCAGTGTGTCGTTGACCTCGTTGACCGGGTAGCCCGCCGACAACTGGGCCTGGCCAATTGCTGCCATGAGCCGCTCGATGTCGTCGGTCTTCGTCTGGGTCTGTGATTTTTGGTCATCTGCAGTGTTGTCGGTCACCCCCCTACCGTCAGGGCGGAGGTGCCTTCGTGGAATGGACGGGAACGCAGCGGGAGGCAGATGCGACACGACTGGGACAGCATCACAGTGACGGTGATGCGGGGTGCTTGACTGCAGCCATGCGTATCGAGATCTGGGCCGATGTTGTATGCCCGTGGTGCTACATCGGCAAGAGACGCTTGCAGACCGCGCTGGCCGCGCGCGGGCTCGAGGACGTGGAGGTCGTCCACCGTGCCTTCCAGCTTGATCCGACGGCGAGTACGGTCGCCGAACCCACCGTCGACCATCTTGCGGCGAAGTACGGTGTCAGCCGCGAGGAGGCTCTCGCGATGATGGCCAACGTCACCGAGGTGGCCGCGGCCGAGGGCCTGGACTATCGCCTGGACCTGTGCATGACGGGCAACACCCGCGATGCCCACCGCTTGCTCCTCTGGGCCCAGGACACCGACCCCGTGTCAGCGCAGCGACTCATCGATGCGATGTACTCGGCGTACTTCGAGCAGGGTCGCGGCGTCTTCAGTTCGGATGATCTCGTTGCTCTCGCCATCGACGCCGGTCTTGATGCCGACGCTGCTCGCGATCTGCTTGCGGGGGCGGCGTACCTCGATCAGGTCGTGCAGGACCAGGTGTTGGCGCGCACCTTCGGCGCCGAGGGCGTGCCCTTCTTCGTGATCGATCGTGCATATGGCATCTCGGGGGCGCAGCCGGTCGAGGTCTTCCTCAACGCCCTCGATCAGGCGGCGGCCGCACGGGGCTAGCGAGGACTGGCCTGGCCCGAGTGCTGGAAGTACGCCTGGGTAATGAGCACCCGGACATTGCCCTCAGCGCCTGGGTCGATGCCCAATTGCTTCACCAGGCGCGAGACGGCCTTGGCGACGCCCCGCTCGGTGAGGTGCAAGCGCCGGCCGATCTCGGCGTTGGAGTGACCTTCGGCGACGAGGCGCATGATGTCAACTTGATTGTCGCTCAGTGCGAGCGGCTTCGCGGCTCCAGCACCCAGCCGTGCGTTCGAGTCCGCGCACGGGCTCGCCAGCACGGTTTCCATGGCGCGCGGCAGGATCTCGTCGTTGCCCACGGCGCGCTTGGTGAGGTAGATCGCGCCTGGAGGAAGGGTGGCGCCGCCCCCATGGAGTCTCGGATCCTCGAAGGACGTCAGCAGGATGACAGCCAGGTCGGGGAACTTGCGCCGTAGCGCGTGGCTGATGTCGATGCCGCTCGGACCGGGGCCGAGGTCCAGATCGAGGATTGCCACCTGGGGCCTGAAGGTCTCGGCTGTCGCCAGCGCCGACGGCGCTCCGTCGCACGCCCGGGTGTCCTCGTAGCCGAACGACGCCAGGGCTCGCTGGAGCAAGAACCGGGTGAACTCGTCGTCGTCGACGATGAGGACCCGAACGCCGCTAGGCATGGCCGCCACTATGCGACATGCCCCGGGCGTGGGCAAGGAGGTCGCGAGAAGTGGGCTGCTGGCACCCCGTGGCACACGGAGTCGTGGGGTGCGTGGGAGGATTCCGCCCATGCCCGAATCGAATCTCAAGGCCACGCTGCACACCTCAATGGGCGACATCAATGTCGTTCTCTTCCCTGACCAGGCCCCCAAGACCGTAAAGAACTTCGTCGGGCTGGCCGAGGGCACGCAGGAGTGGACCGACCCGAAGGCGCGCACCAAGACGACGAAGCCTCTCTACGACGGGACGATCTTCCACCGGGTCATCCCCGGGTTCATGATCCAAGGTGGCGACCCGCTCGGCACCGGCACCGGCGGGCCGGGATACCGGTTCGCCGACGAGTTCAATCCTGAGCTGCAGTTTGATCGTCCCTACCTGCTCGCCATGGCCAACGCGGGACCCAACACCAATGGCTCACAGTTCTTCATCACCGTGGCTCCCACGTCCTGGCTCAACTTCAAGCACTCGATCTTCGGTGAGGTGGCCGACCAGCCCTCCCGGGACGTGGTCGACGCCATCGCAGCCGTGGCTACCGGTGCACAGGACCGCCCGGTGACCCCGGTGGAGATCACCGGCGTCACCGTCACTCGCGGGTGACACAGCCTCCCGGCCCCCCCGCGCCGTCTGCTCCGGGCTGCTATCGCCATCCCGATCGGACGACGTACATCGCGTGCACGCGATGCGAGCGACCGATCTGCCCCGAGTGCATGAGATCTGCGCCGGTCGGCTTCCAGTGCCCGGAGTGCATCGGCGAGGCAGCGCGCACGGTGCGCCAGCCGGTGACCGTCTCCGGCGGGGGCCTCATCACGAAGCCCTACGTCACGTGGACCCTCATCGGTCTCACGGTCGCCGTCTTCCTCTGGCAGTTCGCAGTGGGCGTGGGTGCCGTGGCCGAGGACTACGGCATGTGGCCCTTCGGCATCGTGCTCTACGGGGAGTGGTGGCGTCTGCTCACGGCCGCCTTCCTGCACGGATCGTGGCTGCACATCGCCTTCAACATGTACGTGCTCTTCGTGCTCGGCCCGACGCTTGAGCGGGTGCTTGGGCATGCGCGATTCGTCGTGCTCTATGTGGTCGCCGCGCTCGGGGGGAGCGTCGCGTCGTACACCTTCTCCGATCCCAGGACCGTCTCCGTCGGGGCGTCTGGAGCCATATTCGGTCTCATGGGTGCGCTGATCGTCGCGGGGCGCCGTATGCGCTGGGACATCACCCAGGTGCTCATCCTGCTCGGCATCAACGTCGTCATCGGATTCCTGAGCCCGGAGGTGGACTGGCGTGCTCACTTCGGCGGCCTCGTGGTCGGTGCCCTCGTGGCTGGAGTCTTCGTGTGGACCCCGCGCCCGTTCGGGGCGGTGCGCGTGCTTTGGCAGACTCTGGGAGTGCTCGCCATCCTCGCGGCGCTGGTCGCGGTGACAATGTGGCGAACGGGGCAGTTGTGGACGCTGTTAGCTCCACTGGGCGTCAACTAGGGGAAGTATCCACAAGTTGTCCCCAGTTGGGGAGAACTACAACGCTGTAATTGACCGGTGCGGGAAAGTGCCGCACTCGCCTCATGCCCAGTGCGGTGAGACCCGCGGGCGAGGTCGACGTGAGGTCTCGCGGGCGTTGACAGGTCGGCGGCTGGGTACGCTGTCGGGGAACGCGAGCGGACCGCTAGTCCGCCATAGGAGAGGGAGATGCACCGTGCCGGAGTCCAAGGGGCGCAAGCGCGACGACTACACCCCGCCTCCGGACAAGAATGATCGCAAGCCGGTCAAGATCGGGTCGGCCCCGTGGGTTGCCCCCACGATGGTGTCCTGCTTCGTCATCGGCCTGCTCTGGATCGTCGTCTTCTACATCGCTGGCGCAGACATCCCCTTCATGAACTCCGTCGGCGGCGCCTATAACGCACTCGTCAACGTGGTGATCGGATTCGCCTTCATCACGGCAGGGTTCGTCATCTCCACGAAGTGGCGCTAGAGCCTAGGCAGCCCGTGACGCGGATACTCGTCGTCGACAACTACGACTCCTTCGTCTTCAATCTCGTCCAGTACCTCGGCCAGCTCGGTGTCGATGTCGATGTCCGCCGCAACGACGAGGTCAGCCTTGACGAGGTCGGCGCCTACGACGGTGTGCTCATCTCTCCCGGTCCGGGGACTCCGGAGGATGCGGGCGTATGCATGGACCTCGTCCGGAACTTCGCCGGTGAAGTACCGATTCTCGGTGTCTGCCTCGGTCACCAGGTGATCGCGGCCGTGTACGGCGGGGTCGTCGATCGCGCACCGGAGCTACTCCACGGCAAGACCTCGCAGGTCGAGCACTCCGGTGAGGGAGTTCTCGCAGGCCTACCGGCTCCCTTCACGGCGACGCGCTACCACTCGCTGGCCGTCATTCCCGCATCAGTGCCCGACGTCCTCGAGGTCACCGGCACGACCGACAGCGGGGTGATCATGGCGCTGCGCCACCGTGATTACGCCGTGGAGGGCGTGCAGTTCCATCCGGAGTCTGTCCTCACCGAGGGCGGCCACCTGCTCCTTGCCAACTGGCTGGTGGCCTGCGGCGACCCAGACGCGCCGCGACGTGCGGCAGGCCTGGGACCCGTCGTCGGCTAGTCGCGGACGACCCCGGGCACCTCGCGGTAGCCCACGCCGACGACGACCGGGACCTGCGTGGCCGATCTGCCCGTAACGATGACCTTGTACGTGCCACCTCGCGCAGTGTCCGACAGGCGTGAGAGATAGAGGTACGACGTACCCGAGTAGGGCTCATAAAAGGGAGTGCGTTCGTCCAGCGCCATGGTGGTGCGGCGCCCGGCCGGGTCGATGATGGTCACTCGGGGCAGCCGCTTCTTGCGCAGTCGATTGGCGGGCGCCCGATCGGGAATGAGCAGTTGGATGCGCAAGCTCTGACCCTCGCGCATCCCGACTCGAAAGGCGCGGGTCGCACCCTTGCCGACCGTGGCGTAGACAGCGAACGAGATCGTCCCGTCGACGAGAAGCGGACCGCGCGCGGGCGTGCGATCGGCCGCGGTGAGCTGCACCGGCTGGTGGGCCGATGCGGGGGTGGCGACCAGGAGAAGGGCGATGACCGACATCAGGGCGAGGGCAAGCCGTGGAGCACGGCGCCGCATGGTCGTTGCCTTCACGCTGTCAGTATGGGTGCCATGGTCTCCGACCGCGACCAGGGACTCTTCGAGGCCGTCGTCTCCGTGGCGGCGGGCCTTGAACTCACGTCCACCCTTCGCCGGATCGTCCAGGCCGCGGTCAATTTGTCCGATGCGACCTATGGCGCATTGGGCGTCCTGGGCTCGGAGGGCCGCGTGCGCAGTTTCATTCACGTGGGAATGAACGATGAGACGGTCACGGATATCGGCACTCTGCCTGCCGGACGCGGTGTGCTTGGACTCCTCATCGATCATCCCGTGCCGATTCGTATCGACGACATCGCGCAGCATCCGGCCGCTGCTGGCTTCCCCGCGGGGCACCCGCCCATGAAGTCATTCCTCGGGGTGCCGGTCCGAGTTCGAGGCCGGGTTTTCGGCAACCTCTATCTCACCGACAAGCGAGACGGCGACCACTTCACGGCCGCTGACGAGCACACCGTGTCGGCGCTGGCGGCGGCGGCAGCCGTGGCCATCGAAAACGCCCGGCTCTTTGAGTTCACTCGGCTCCGGGGCCTGTGGCTCGACGGCATCACTCGAATCGATAACGCCGTGCTCAACGGCGCCTCCACCGATGAGCTTCTCACGCTCATTGCGACGACGGCACGATCCCTCACCAGGGCGCAGGTCGGTGCCATCGCCGTACCGGATGCCGACGGCGACTTCATCGTGGAGTGCCTCGATCTCGAGGCCGGAGCATCGTGCGCCGGAATCAGGGGGGCGCTCGTCCACGAGGACCAGGCACCGGATTGGGAGGGCACCGTCCTGGCCCTGCCGTTGCGCACCCCGGATCGCACCCTGGGTCTGCTGTACCTCGTATGGAGCGACCCGGGGGATGCTCTCGATGAGGAACTCGCGCCGGTGGCGCAGTCGTTCGCGGCCCAGGCTGCCGTCAACGTTGTCCTGGCCGAGGCCCGACTCGAGCGCGAGCGCCTATCGATATTCGAAGATCGCGACCGCATCGCACGCGACCTGCACGACCTGGTGATTCAGCGCCTCTTCGCCACCGGAATGCAGTTGCAGGGCGCGCTGCGACTCGCGGCCCTCCCCGAGGACGTGGAGGGCCGCATCAGTCGCGCCGTCGATGACCTCGATGAGACGATCCGGGAGATTCGCCACACCATCTTCGCGCTGCACGAGCCTGTCGATTCCGCGACGGATTCCCTGCGTGCCCGGGTACTTCGGGAGGTCGGTCAATCCGGGGCGCTCCTCGGCTTTGAGCCGTCGGTGAGGTTCGTGGGTCCCGTGGACACCATGACCGCGCCGGCACTGGGCGAGCACGTGATTGCCGTGCTTCGCGAGTCGTTGACCAATGCGGCCAAGCACGCGCGGGCAGGGCACGTCGACGTCCTCGTGGGGGCCACGGGTGAATCGCTGGAGGTCGTCGTCACCGACGACGGAGTCGGCCTTATCGACTCCGGTCGACGCAGCGGGCTCGCCAATCTCACTGCGAGGGCCCGCGGACTCAACGGTGATTGCGCGGTGGAGCGCGTATCAGACGAGGGTGGAACGAGGGTTCACTGGCGCGTGCCGCTGATCGACTCAGCCTGATCGGTGCTGCTCGGCATCGCGCCGGGCGACGTATGCGGCAGCCTGGGTGCGCCGCTCCATACCCATCTTGGCCAGAAGCGAGGACACGTAGTTCTTGACGGTCTTCTCGGCTAGATGCATGCGCTCGCCGATCTGCCGATTGGTGAGACCTTCGCCGATCAACTCGAGGATCCGCTGCTCCTGCTCTGTGAGCGAGTCGAGCCGCTCGTCGTGCTCCTCTCCCCGACGCAAGCGCTCCATGACGCGCTGTGTTGCCACAGGGTCCAGCAGGGACCTGCCTGCGGCGACTTGGCGAATCGCGTCGACCAGGTCGTTGCCGCGAATCTCCTTGAGGACGTAGCCGGAGGCCCCAGCCAAGATGGCGTTGAACAGCGCCTCGTCATCGGCATAGGAGGTAAGCATGAGGCAGCGCGTGTCCGGCATGGTGTCTCGCACCTCACGGCACACCTCGACACCGCTGCCGTCCTGAAGCCGTACGTCGAGGACCGCGACATCGGGCCTCGTCGCGGGAATGCGTGACAGGGCCTCCGCGGTGCTGCCGGCTTCGCCGACGACCTCGATGTCATCCTCAAGGCCGATGAGGTCCGCCAGGCCACGTCGCACGACCTCGTGGTCGTCGAGGAGGAAGACCCGGATCGTCATGGTCTCCAGTGTGGCACCCTCACGTCGACCTCGGCCACGCTGGGCGATCACTTCTTCCAGTTGACCCGATGCGGTGCTTGGATGTCAGTGGGCTCACGAGGCCCGCGACGAAGGGGTCCACACCATGACCGAAGACGTCATCTCGCTACTCACTCCTGAGGGTGAGCTGCTCCAGCACCCGGACTATCCGCTCGAAGTCGATCATGACCTGCTGCGCCGTCTCTATCGAGACATCGTCCTCACCCGCCGCCAGGACATCGAATCGACCGCGCTTCAGCGCACGGGGGAACTCGGACTGTGGTGCCCGGTGCTCGGCCAAGAGGCCGCACAGGTGGGCGCGGGTCACGCGATGCGACCGCACGACTACGGGTTCACGACCTACCGCGAGGTTGGGCTCTTCCATGTGCGCGGGGTGGATCCCGTCGAGCTACTCCACCTCTATCGGGGGGTGAGCCACGCGAGTTGGGACCCGCGTCGAGTCGGACTGGGCCTATTCACCATCGTCATCGGCTCGCATGCTCTCCACTCGGTCGGCTACGCCATGGGAATCCAGCGCGATGGGGCGGACGAGGCTGTCCTGTCGTGCTTCGGCGACGGTGCAACGAGCACCGGTGACGTGCATGAGGCCATGGTCTTCGCCGCGGCCTTCAACGCTCCCGTGGTGTTCTTCGTCCAAAACAATCAATGGGCGATCTCCGTGCCGGTGGATCGTCAGGCGAGGGCGCCCCTTGCCCTGCGCGCCGCCGGGTACGGAATGCCGGCCGTGCGTGTCGATGGCAACGATGTCCTGGCGAGTCTTGCAGTGACCCGCGCGATGCTTGACCGCGCGCGCGAGGGCGCCGGCCCTGCCTTCGTCGAGGCGGTCACCTACCGCCGCGGCCCGCACACCACGTCGGATGATCCGACCCGCTACCGCGACGAGGACGAACTCTCCCACTGGGAGTCGCTCGACCCCCTCGACCGCCTCGTACGCCACATGGAATTGGTAGGGGCACTCGACGCCGACTTCATCGCCGCCATCACCGCGGAGGCCGACGCCCTGGGTGAGCGGCTGCGGTCAGCTATCCGCGGCATGGAGGATCCCGATCCGCTGGGAATGTTCGATCACGTCTACGCCGAACCTCATCCTCAAGTCCAATCCGATCGCGCCGCCATGGCCGCCTATCTCGCCGCAGGAGAGGCGTCATGACCTCGCTCACGATGGTGCAGGCACTGAATTCCGGACTACGTCGGGCCATGGAGAACGACCCGAGAGTGCTGCTCATGGGCGAGGACATCGGTCCCCTGGGCGGTGTCTTCCGCGTCACCGATGGGCTGCAGAAGGACTTCGGTGAGGATCGCGTCATCGACACCCCGCTTGCCGAGAGTGGAATCGTCGGCACCGCCGTCGGACTGGCCATGCGCGGCTACCGCCCCGTTGTAGAGATTCAATTCGACGGGTTCGTCTTCCCCGCCTTCGACCAGATCGTGACCATGGTCGCGAAGCATCACTACCGGTCCGGTGGACTCACGCCGATGCCCATCGTCATCCGCATCCCCTTCGGAGGCGGCATCGGCGCCGTCGAGCATCACAGCGAATCCCCCGAGGCCTACTTCGCCCACACGCCAGGCCTTCGAGTCCTCACACCCGCTGACGCCGCGGAGGCCTACGTCACCATTCAGCAGGCGATTGCCAGCGACGATCCGGTCATCTACCTCGAGCCGAAGCGCCGTTATTGGGATCGCGCGGAGGTCGATGACCTCTCGCCCATCAGCGGCTCACCGTGGAGCTCGCGCGTCCTGCGCACCGGAGCGGATGTCACGCTCGTGGCCTACGGGCCGATGGTGCGCACCTGCCTAGAGGCAGCGCAGGCAGCGTCAGAGGACGGCGTGGAGTGCTCCGTCATCGATCTGCGATCGCTGTCGCCGCTCGATCTTGACCCCGTGGTGCGCGATGTCCAGTCCACTGGCCGTTGCGTGGTCATCCACGAAGCCCCTGTCATGCTCGGCGTCGGTTCAGAGGTGGCGGCGGCCGTCTCCGAACGGTGCTTCTTCTCGCTCGAGGCACCCGTCGAGCGAGTCGGTGGCGCGTACGTGCCCTATCCGCCCAACAGGTACGAGCAGCACTACCTGCCTGACGTCGACCGAGTCCTCGACGCGATCGATCGCGTGATGTCCGTATGAGCATCCAGGAATTCACGCTCCCGGATGTCGGGGAAGGCCTCACCGAGGCCGAGATCGTGAATTGGCGCGTTGGCGTGGGCGATGACGTCGCTGTCAATCAGCCCATCGTCGACATCGAGACGGCCAAGGCCGTGGTCGTGTTGCCGTGCCCCTTCGCCGGGCGGGTCGCCGCGTTGCTCGTCGATCAGGGCGCGGTCGTGCCCGTTGGCACGCCGATCCTCGCCGTGGAGGTGGCTGGCCGGGAGCCCGTCCTCGTCGGCTACGGCGTCGAGGAGCCTGTCGGCCGTCGACGTCGACTCAAGGCAGCAGCCACGTCGCCGGCAGCCTCGGAGCCGCCGACGCCCAGGAGTGGTGCACCACTGGCCAAGCCGCCTGTCCGCGCTCTTGCCCGAGAGCTTGGGGTTGACCTGACCCGCGTCGTGCCCACCGGACCCCACGGGGACGTCACACGCGACGATGTCCGGCGCACCGCATCCGGGGGTGCGACGGCTTCACCCGCCGGCAACCCAGCACTCCACACCAATCGCCCCGTGCGCGGCGAGCGCATCCCTGTGCGCAGTGTGCAGCGGCAGATGGCGCAGGCGATGGTGCGCTCGGTTGCGACCGCGCCTCACGTGACTGAGTGGGTGGATGTGGATGTCAGCGCGACCGTCGCGCTCGTAGAGCGCCTGAAGGGCGAACCGGAGTTCACGGATGCACGTGTCACACCCCTCACGATCGCGGCGGCGGCAGTCGTCCATGCGGTGCGGCGTACGCCGATCGTCAACGCATCCTGGATCGATCTGCCCGATGGGTCTGCGGCGATCGAGGTCTATCCCTTCGTCAACCTCGGCCTCGCGGTCGCCAGCGATCGGGGTCTCGTGGTGCCCAATGTCCGCGATGCGGGCACCCTCTCGCTGGCCGGGCTTGCCCGTGCGATCACCGACCTCACCCAGCGCGCGCGGGAGCGGCGTCTCACCCCCGCAGATTCCGTCGAGGGGACGATCACCATCACGAACGTGGGAGTCTTTGGCATCGACGGCGGTACGCCGATTCTCAATCCTGGTGAGGCGGCGATCCTTGCCCTCGGGCGCATCATCGACCGGCCGTGGGCCGTCGACGGTGGTATCGCCGTCCGGCCCGTCATGCAGATCTCCTTGTCCTTCGACCATCGAGTGGTGGATGGGGCTGCAGGCTCGACATTCCTCGCGGACATAGCCGCCTACCTGCACGAGCCCCCGGGGTGATCTCGCTGCACTAGCGTGGACCCATGGCCGCACCCCTTCGCGACGACGCCGGATTTGACGAGACCTTTGCCGCGTGGCGCTCTGCATCGACGGACTTCATCGAGCTGGTGACTCCGCTGTCTCAGGAGGAGTGGGATGCGCCGACAGCACTCCCGGGGTGGAGCGTGGGCGACATCGTCGCGCACGTGGGCTGGATCGAGGGCATGCTCATCGGCGAGATCGACCCTGCTCACGAGCCGGATTGGCCCGCCCTTCCACACGTGGTCACGGACTTCGGTCGCATCACGGAGGTTCCCGTGGACCTGCGCCGTTCATGGACGAGGGAAGCCGTGCTCGTCGAACTCGCTGACCGCATCGCACGGCGCACCCAGCAACTGGAGTCGGGGCCCCAGGATCCTGCGCTGGAGGTGGTGGGTCCGCTAGGCCCGGCGCCCCTGGGTCGCGTGCTGCGCATGCGCACCCTCGACACGTGGGTGCACGAGCAGGACATCCGAGACGCCCTGGGACGCCCCGGTCACCTCGACACTCCAGGAGCGCAGGCGACGGCGGCGCAACTCCTGCCCGGCCTGGGCAAAGTGTGGGCCAAGCTCGCTGGGGCGCAGCCCGGAGAGGTCCTCGATCTGCGCATCAGCGGTCCGGGCATCGAAGGCGGTGTGCTCGTCGCGGTCGGGGACGACGGCCGTGCGCGGATCATCGAAGAGGATTTGCTCGACCAGGCGGGCGCGGCAACCGTCACGCTTGCCATGACGTGGCCCGCCTATCTCGCGCTGTCCTGCGGCAGGGGCGATCCGCAACCGTGGCGAGATCAGGTCCGCATCGATGGCGATCCCTCACTTGCCGCACGCACGCTCGACAACTTCCGCGTGATGATCTAGCGGCGCGTCGGATGTCCCGGCGCTCGCGCGGCGTGCATAGGCTCACGTCCGGTCGCGACATCGGGAAAGGGCTGTCACGGCTCGCTTGATCGCATCGGCAGTGGCATCTTCACGACGGTGCGCG
>Ga0129336_10001282_pt1 | contig 15145 bp, 13 predicted proteins | sample CPB6_02_DNA_FD_96878 | JGI IMG/M metagenome (GOLD analysis project Ga0129336, IMG submission 96878) | Freshwater to marine salinity gradient microbial communities from Chesapeake Bay, USA - CPBay_Sum_0.6_0.2_DNA | ecosystem: Environmental > Aquatic > Marine > Coastal | place: USA: Chesapeake...
CTCCTTAGAAGATATGTCTTTGGTGAGGGGGTTACCCTCCAATATTGAGTCCCTTACGGTCAAAAGATTGAGTCGGACTGGCTCAACATGGCTTCGGTAGGAACCAGAGATAGCTAGGTTCTATTCCCGAAGATCAGGACGCACCGCATATAGGGGCCACTTGGGACCATGACAGGCCTTTATTCACCTAGGTCGATGAGGGAGCTCCGAAGACCACACTTTGAATACTCAATCCTTTCAAAGAGGTAACAAGTTTTCGAATCTCGTAGGGGGCCAGTACCACCAGCAAAAGTTTTGGCGGTTATTCCGTGGCCCGTTAGTGCAGTTGGCGCAACTACCAGGTAACTGCGGGGCTCGCGGGTTCAAGTCCTGTCCGAGTTGCAAAGTTTTTGGCGTCGTACTTTTTTAAGGCCGATATCAGAACCTTGTTTGGCTTGGTAGCTCAGTTGGTACGAGCGAACGACGGAAAATTGCTAGGTCGCCAATTCGCTCCCGGCCCAAGCCGCATTAATTATGATTACTTAAGATTGAAAAAGGCTCAATCCTTGTGTAAGACAAGGTTTACATAGAGTAAATCGGGATCAGCAATAAAAAACTGCATGACTTGTTTCGTTGATATTGGCTTCTCCATTCCATGTTCTGATAATTGAAAAAGCCTATATCCAGAATCGAGAATATCGTCGAGTTGCATTCTAGAAACGTCTAAGTCTTTATGGATCCAAGTGGGAGTAAATTCAAATAGTATCTTTCCATTTTGAGCCATTACATCCCCAAGTCCCCTAATCGCAGCCAACTCTAATCCTTGAATGTCCATGATGATTAAGTCTGGTCGCAGCCCATTATCTTGACAATAATTTTCAAGACGGATTACATCTACTTCGGCTCCTATCTGTTTCAATTCATCAGCATAATTCAACCGATTATCACCAGAGTTACTTGGGTTGCAGAACAATAAACTCTTTTCGTTAAATTCACCCACTGCTGACTCAACTATTTCAACACGCTGAGCATTGTTTACAATTAGATTTAACTTCAGAATTTGCACCAGTTCATGCTGGCATTCGAAGGCTATTACTCTTCCTTCTTCTCCTACCATTGAAGCAGAAACGAGCGTATGTACTCCAACATTAGCCCCTATATTGAAGATTACACTATTTTTTTGCGCATTGATTACAATCCATTTTTGTTCCGACGCTTCCCAAACTCCGGTTTGATTTATGCGTTCCGACATCACCATGTCGTAATGAGGGAAAGCTAAAATTCCTGCCCCTTCATCATACACATATTTTAATTCCATCTGTAGATAGTCTGCTAAGAAAATTTGATACTTCATAATTGATTCTCGATCTAAGTTTTGCTTAAGTAATTGCTTGAAAATAACATTTCGGGTTTGGGCTAAGTCGTTTCGGGTTTGGGTTAAGTCGTTTCGGGTTTGGGTTAAGTCGTTTCGGGTTTGGGTTAAGTCGTTTTGGGTTTGGGTTAAGTCGTTTTGGGTTTGGGCTAAGTCGTTTCGGGTTTGGGCTAAGTCGTTTCGGGTTTGGGCTAAGTCGTTTCGGGTTTGGGCTAAGTCGTTTTGGGTTTGGGCTAAGTCGTTTCGGGTTTGGGCTAAGTCGTTTTGGGTTTGGGCTAAGTCGTTTCGGGTTTGGGCTAATATTGAAGGTATACCAGAAATAGTAATAACTCTAGAAATAAGAGGTTGTATTATTTTATAAGCCATCTTCTTAATCAACTTTGTCATGATTACTTTCCCCTCTTTTTCATTCCAAATTGTAGCTCTCTAATTGAGCGAATGCTCGCGCTTTAAGGATTAAACTGGCAAAATGCGAGTGAGAAGATTGCGACCACCGAAAATGGGTATTGACTGGCTTTCTAATAGACTGCAAAGGTTTCCTAGTATTTGGAAACTTGCAGTGCAGCTTTATGAATTCTCTCGATTCGAACCCCATAAACAAAAATATGTAAAGCGGTCGTCTTATAATTTTCAAGAGCCAGAATATATGAAATATCAGATTGTCTTTGATGCACAGTGTTTACAAACGCGGACTCGGGATCGAGGAATTGGTATCTATTCTCAGAATCTCATATTGTCTATTTGTAAGAAAAGGCCTGAGCAACGGTTTGCTGCAATATTAACAACACTCGGGACAGATGCTGACTTGAAAAAGGCTGTGGGTTTGTTGGAAGATCTCCATTGTTCTAATCTTGATATTTTAATAGTGGATCTGTTTCTTGAGAACTCCGAAACTACCTTTATTCGAGCTAGAAAAAATATACAGTCATATTTGGAAAAAATCGGTTGTTGTGCGATAGTTTCGCTAAGTCCTTTTGAAAAACATGACTCAGTTGTTTCTTTTCCGTCCTCTTCAACTTACAAAGAAATTGGTGTTCTATATGACCTAATCCCCCTTCAATACCCAGGAGATTTCCTTTTCTCAAGATATCGAAAATCGTCGTACTTATGGTCTCTTCGCAATCTATCAACATATAAACTTCTCTTAGCTATTTCAGCGGAAACCAAGAACCATTGGAATCGTATGTGTGATTCCAAAATGAATGTTGAAGTTGTTCGTGGCGGTGGCTACGTCGGACAACTTCAACTTGGTAATGGTTTTCATGGTCGTAATGGAATTCTCTGTGTAAGTGCAGAACTACCGCATAAAAACCTTGCTAAATTGATTGAAAGTTACTCGTTACTACCTAAAGGCATCCAATTAGAGCATCCTCTGATTATTGTCGGGATTAAATCCCTCGGCGCAAAGAGGAAACTTATCAAATTTAGCAAGGAGGCATTTGGAAGGATTATTTTTACAGAATACATTGATAAAGTTGAAATGTTAGAGAAATATCGTTCAGCTCGCTTACTTGTGATGCCCTCCATTATAGAAGGTCTTTCCTTGCCGATTCTTGAGGCTTGGAGTAATGGGCTTGTCGCTGTCGGCAGTAAGGGAACGGTAGCGGAAGAGTTGATTAACAGCACTATTTTATTGTTTGATCCTTTCGACTCGACAGAAATCGCGAATTGCATGCGACTCTTGCTAACGTCAGAAACGTGTTGGAACGAAGCGCTTAAAGTTTCTATGCTGTCTGCGGCTAACTTAACTTGGGATACAACCGCAGTTCTTGCCCTCAATGCAATAGAGAGTTTATTCGATGAATAAAGATAGAGTGGCTCTAATTATTGGAACTGAGGTAGCAACTAATGGATTGGAATCAGGTGCTGCACTGCGACTAGACTCCATCCGGAATTTGCTCGAAGATACCGGATTTAACACATCTATGGCATCTCGAGAAACGGCAAGGAATTTCTTAAAAACTGATTGGGATCTTGTCGTCTTAATCTCATTTTCTACCAGTTCACTATTACGCCAAGCGCGTAAGCGTTCAAAGATGCTTTGGTTTGATCCGACAGATTCATGGACTTTAACCCGATTTTCTCTATTATTTGGTGGCGATTTAAAACAAGCATTTATTCTCATGCGCGATTTGTTTTTCGTCTGGACTTCGCCAAAAATTGATCTAATTACATTTATAAGTGAGAGAGATTCAAATATAGAAAAACTATGGTGGGTTAAACGTTCGGTGCCACTAATACTGCCGATAGACGGATTAGATAGAGAAGTCAAGCTCTCAAAATATCCTCGATTGGTTTTTTCTGGTGACGGTCGGTATCGGCCAAATAAAAAGGCTTTAAAGTTTCTCTCGAAAACCTTAGAGTTCCTCCCTTCAGATTTGCAGATTCACCTAATTGGAAGGGACTTAAAAACCGCAAGTAAAAGGTTTATCGTCCATGGATACCTAAGTCATCAAGATATGTATTTCGCTAATGATATTCACTTGGCGCCAATAAAGTATGGCGGAGGGCTTAAGTTAAAGGTTGCAGTCCCGCTCTGGAATGGGTTACGTGTGATTTCGACTCCCGAGGGTTCAAGTGGTTTTAAAAAGTCTCCACGACTAAAGATTGCAAGCACGCCACTCAATTTTGCACAACAGATTTTGGAGATCTTGAGGAAAGATAATCAAGATGAAGTGTTCAAACCAAGAAATGAGATTTATCTAAGACATGATGGTGCGGAGGTGCGGCTTTGGTTAGCCACTATTGCATGAAGTATTACTTAAGTTCTGACAGGAAAATAACTTAAAAGAGGCTTCGGAATGCCCCCCTTTACCTGTATGCTAATCCATTAAAAGAATATTTCATCCGAAGGGCTGTGCATTTGAAAAAAGCATTAATTACTGGCATAACTGGCCAAGATGGACATCACCTTTCCGAGTTACTTCTTAAAAAGGGTTATCAAGTACATGGACTACTAAATGGCCAGAGAAATTCTAGGGTAGAGGAGTTTCAGGAAACTTTCCCTGAAGTGAAACTCCACAGTGGGGACTTAACAGATTTTTCAAGTTTGATTAAAGTTCTTGATCAATCTCAGCCGAACGAGGTTTATAACTTGGGTGCTATTAGTTTTGTTGGCTTAAGTTTCAAGCAACCAGAGTTAACGGCAAACATCACCGGCCTGGGATGTCTCCGCATTTTGGAAGCAATTAGGAGTCTTGGTGCGGAAAAACAAATTCGTTTTTATCAGGCGTCTTCTTCCGAGATGTTTGGGAAAGTGCGAGAAACGCCGCAAACTGAAAATACTCCTTTCCATCCTCGTTCACCATATGGCGTTGCGAAGACCTTCGCTCATTATACTTGTGTCAATTATCGTGAAGCTTATGGAATGCACGTCTCGTCCGGCATTCTATTCAATCATGAAGGCGAATTTCGTGGTCATGAATTTGTAACTAGGAAAATTACCTCAAACTTAGCAAGAATTGCACTTGGAAAACAGGGGAGGTTCTCATTGGGTGATTTAAGTCCCATGCGCGATTGGGGGTATGCTGGTGACTATGTTGAAGCAATGTGGCTAATGTTGCAGCAAGAGGTACCCGATGACTATGTGATCGCCACTGGGAAAACTCATTCTGTAAGAGACTTTGTAATTGAGGCAATTAGGGCCGCGGGCCTGTACGGCAAAGTTGAGGATTACGTTGACTTTGATTCACAGTTTGTTCGGCCATCTGAAGTTGACCTACTTATTGGGGACGCTAGCAAAGCGAAAGTTGTTTTAGGTTGGGAACCCAAGTTAAGCTTTCAGGAACTTGTGGCCAAAATGGTGCAGGCTGATCTCATTCGAGAAGCAAACTTGAATTAATCACTTTACTTTAGACGTTTGCTAATTTTTTGATCAATCAATAACAGGAATTGCTTAACCCTATATTTTTGGTTTATGGAAAGAGGAATCATATTTAACAGGTACCGCTTGCAAAAAACAAGAAATTTATTAAAAGCTACACGGTACCTAATTTCAACAGTCTTCATGGGTACAGAACGTTGCTTTGGACTGATAATTTTCCTTGAACCCAAACTTGATAAAAGACGAGTCCTAAAAATTACATTTGAATAATTTTCTACATAGAAATTTTGGGTTCTCAACTTAACTTCTATTACTTCTTGAAAACTTAATTCAACTAAGAATTTGGAGAGTGAGTCAAATTCCAAATTTCCTGCGTTTACAACACCTTGAAGATTATCAGGCAACTCAAATGGAGTTGCTGGTAATAGCCATCCTGTAGAATTAAAGACGACTATCTCATTGTGAGGTTCGCGGTTCAAAGTGATAACCGGAACTCCTAAGGAAGTTGATTCGTAGAATCCAATCCCGATGCCCTCATGTGTTGGAACTTGAATTGATACATCATGAGATTTGTATAATTCAGCTATGTCTGAATCAGATAATGCTCTCTTAATAATTTGAATCTCTTTGGGAAGCGTCAAATTGGCGATTTCTGGTGGTACGTTTTGTAGAGTAACTGTTAAGGTAATGTCCTTTCGTATTTCGAGAGCTCTTGAAAATTCTCTAAGGATAGTTTGGGTGTTCTTTCTTACATTGGGGCTGTGCCCTGCAATGTGCAAGTATTTGATTTTCACTTCTTTAGGGCCTATTTGAATTTTAAAGGCATTCTGATCAAACATTGCTTCTAAGGGAGAAGTGAAGCCGATGAAATAACCATTCTTCACCTTCAATTCTTCTAAAACTAACTGACTTTGCTTCGTCGGAAATAGCGTTAAATCAAAATAATTCATGAATTGAACTTCGTCTTTTATGACAGTTTCAAGCATGGGAATTGTAATAATGCGGAGATTTGGTCTCAACTGATTTAATTCAAAAACCCTTGCCCAATTCTCAGCCCAACACATTTCTGGGAAAATAAAGACATCGAGATGATTCGTGTCCACAAACTTTAGAATTTCAGATATCGGAACTTCCTCTCGTGTAAAGGATGAGACCGAAATTCGGTCTGAAGCAAAATATTTTAAGTCAGACCAATAGTCATTTCTGATTAAATTCTTGTTGTAAGGGCAGAAAGCAAATATATATGTGCTCAAATTCGCTGATTCAAGTTCATTTGATAGGACTTTTGCCAAAGTTCCAAGACCTTGAGGCGCATTCACACAAAAAACGCCGATTCTTTGTATTTTAAAAGTGTTAATGGCATCGAGAATGAGACTAAGTACATTTCTCTCATTCTTGCCACTAATTATCTTTGACTGACGCTCCCACAAATTACGGGTTTCTGAGATGTCATCATAAATCCGAGAAATTCTTCGTGCCCATTCAATAGGCTCCACGTGTGCAATGGCTCCAACACCGTCTAAAAGCCGGCCCAAGTTTCCATTCGTTGATGTAAGTACCGGAATCCCAAAAGCTACTGCCTCGGCAGTTATACGACTGTAAGTTTCATCTACTAACGATGGAACAATTACTAAAGCCGTCTCTTCGAGTATTGATGACAACTCAGAGTACCCAACTAAAACGAGCGTCTCAAATTCAATTGCTAGTGAAAGCAACCTTTCTATGATTTCATCTTCAGTTGTATCTCTGACTACCGCCAAGAATGGGATACGGTCACCGAGTTGTTCCACTAAATCGCAAAATATGTGCCCCCCTTTCCCGACGGAAACGTCAAGTTGCGAGACAAAACCTTTAGATTTGGACTTACACGACTTTGAATAGGCAATACCCACATTTGGGTGAATTATTTCAAATCTCTCACCCCCTCCTATTGCTAAATACACATCTTCCATAAATTCCGAAACAAGGTATTTACTTGATCCTTCTTTACGAATCGAACTAACACGTTGAGCTAAAACGTGATTTTGAAGGTTATCGATAATATTTCGATTCAAACCACTTTCTAAAGATATAATTCCATTCCAGAAATGAAAACCCTCAATAAGAATTACTCCCAATTCTTCAGATATTTGGGCAAGAGAATTATTCATAGGACCATGCGAAAAGATAATCTGGGGTGAATGGGTTTTCACGATCTCAGTAAGCATGAATTTATCGGGATAGTCGGGATACTGATATTCTGCATAAAAACTATCGGAGAGAATTTTGTTCGTGCTAAAAGATCCTTTACCTGGGGTTTGAAAAGTAGCCCACTCCACTATAAATCCCAATTCGAACATAAGTAACGCGGTTTCCTCAAAAAATGCCTCAGCACCACCAAAAGGAAATCCCCATTCTGAAATCATTAAACATTTTCTTTGATTCTCAATACAATATGTGATGAATTCCTTCCGGGTCGAAATAGTAAACAACTCTGAGGTAATATTGCTCGCTGTTAAAACCAAATTTAAAATCGCCAGAAATTCATTATGTGTAATAAGTCCCTTCCAAGAGCCGTCGTACTGAATCATGCCTTGCATCGGCAGATATTTGAAAAACATCGACTTGATTTCGTTGAGATCAAATAGAGAATCTCTTCTGGTTAAAACTTCAATTTCATAAAACTTTAGATCTCTAAATAAATCATTTTTATTGAGGTTTTTGTTGGTTTCTTCAAGAATGAATTCAGAAAACTTAACATAGCGTTCTATCGGTTGATGCTCTCTGAACGATTCATGCGCGCTCATGCTTTTCCACTCTATTTAGAGATAATTTCTAAATCAAATCTAGGTAGTTAACGTGGTGAAATATCTGAACTTGAAAGACAAATGTTAGAGTCAAAACGACCCAAAAAAATTTCCACCGAAATGAAGAAGTTTTTAGTTCATAGACTAACGTATGCGACATGTTCAATTTTAGTAATATCATAGAAAAGGTAGTTGCTATTGCAGACCAATAGAAATATCTGAAATCGGGACCGCCAGCACCGAGAATATTTTGAAAGTTGTAAAGAAAGGCAGATGCTGCAAGAATCAAGCTCATATTGTCTTTGTCAATTTTTCTTTTTCTCCATGAAATTGTTGCCATAACTAACGATGACCATAGCCAAAAGAGTGGCGAAAAAACAAATGGTAGAAACGTCGCAAAAGTGTCGGAATACTTCTTGAGTAAGGTAGTAAAGAAATTATCGGTTTGTTCGATACCGAGCGTATTAGAGTCAACACCCCCTGTTTGCCAATAATAGTAATTCTTGTGCCAGAAAGTTCCCTGGAATTCAGAAAAGGCGGCTAACTTATATTTGATAAAGGCCCATGGGTGCCTAGCTACCATCTTCTTAAATTCACCTAAAAGCTGATCCGTATTCATTGAACTTGTGCTGTATTTTCCAGAAATATTTAGGCAAAAAAATCTCAAGTTTAATTTCATCTCTGCAATAGTTGCAGGTAAGCAAGCTACCATGTCGTCGTATTGAACTCCCGGCACGAGGCTCTTCCCCTCCAAAATAGAAAAGTAGATGAGATTATCAACAAGATAATCGTTGACTATATAGGTTGGTTTAGCTTTTACTATCTGGTATGTGAAGTATTGTCCAAGACCAAATAACCCAATTGTCAGAATCAAAGAAGCACAGAATTTCTTCAAAGTAGTGATGGCCTTCAAATATGAATTAATCCAAAGGTAAGTAATTAATACAATGACCAACCAAGAATTGCCACGAACATTAGCAATATATAGAATTAACAGGAATTCTAGGGTAAAAATAATTATATTAAGACTTCTCTTTTTGAAATTTCGGCGATCAATAGATGATGCAACTAGTAAGAGGAGCCCGGTAGCAAAATGCACGTCTTTCCAAATCACTCCTAAAATAGATAAAATGAATGGTGAAAAGCTCAGCAAGACAATAATTCGCGAATTTCTTTTCTCAATTTTCTTTAGATAAATTATCCCTATGGCCAGCCAATACATTGTTACCTGAAAGATTAACATCGGGAATGGTCCGCTGACGAACTCATTCAATTCGCTCCAAAGTACGGCCATTACTACAGGGTGATGATCGTTATATGACTTGTTCAATGCCTGCGAATATTGATTCAAGGAGTCTGGCGACATAAATCCTGGGTAAAATGCAGCAATAGATAGAGCCCAACCCATTATCGGGAGAAAAAGATGGAATTTTCCCTTGTGCATTGAATTTTCCTTAATTCTCAATTGGAGTATCTTTCTCAAAGCTTAAATCCAGAATCCTTCGCATCGTTGTAAAACATTTTTACAGTTTCTAATGAATACATATCTAGATCCTTACCAACGAGGTTTAACTTTTTCAAGATATCACCCGTCGCAGTAATAATGTGGCAGCCGATTTCATTTGCTTGGAATATGTTCAACAATTCCCTTGGACTAGCCCAAATCAGTTCAGTTTTCTTGTTGCCTGCAAGTTTAGTTAAGCTCTGTCGCATAATTGGTAATGGATCCCTCCCGGTGTCAGCTATTCGACCGGCAAAAACCGAGACAAAGCTCTCTATATCTGGATTCAACGACTTGGAAATATCCTCGACTTGCGCAATTGTCATCAAGGCCGTTACATTCACTTTCACTCCGTTGAAGGAAAGATAACGGACAACCTCTTTCGTCGACTCACCAAATGTGTTTGAAATCGGAATCTTTACGAAGACATTCTCTCCCCAACTTGCAATCTTAAGAGCTTGTTCCTTCATTTCCGATAAGTCATCACTAAATACTTCGAATGAAATTGGCTTATCTTTGATATTTTCAATTACTTCTTTGGCAAACTTCGCATAATCTGTGATTCCTGCATTTTTCATTAGGGTTGGGTTTGTGGTGAGACCAGAAATGAATGGTTTAGAAGCCATCTCAACCATGCTAGCCAAGTCTGCTCCATCAGCAAAAAGCTTGACCTTGAGCGAATCTCTACTTGGTTCCACTTTTCTCTCCAATCATTAGGTGCGATGCTTCAAGCAGAGAAGATACCCTCCTGAATGGCATTTTTGGCCTTCTTTCCGAATAAGAATAGTCAATAAAAAATGCTTGGCATCCGGCTAACTGCCCTGCAGAGATATCTCGCCATCTGTCTCCCACTAGGAAGCTTTCAGACACCGAAAGTTGCAGGTCTTGACAAGCAAGATGAATTAAACCTGGGGCCGGCTTGCGGCAATTACATAGATCGGCATCGTCATGAAAACATGTATAAAAATGCTTTATTCCAGTAACTACACCTATATGCTCATTTATAGCTTCAACTTGAGATTGCGTAGTAATTCCACGGGCTACATCGGGTTGGTTTGTCACTACAACTGGCACAAAGTCATGATCCTTTAAAATTCGGATTGCCTCAATGACGCCAGTAAGGATTTCGACTTCTTTTAAAGTGCTCGGTGGATTCGGAACACCGTCAACCAACACCGTTCGATTCAATACACCGTCTCTGTCAAGAAATACTGCCCTCTTCATATCAAGAGGAAAGCTACCATTTTGTTGGATTGGTTTTCAGTTTTGGGTGCGAAACCATCAAGTGCCAAATTACAGTTTGAAAAGATTCAGAATGTGGCGTTACTGTATCTGAGTTTACTGTAGGAACTACTAAACAAATATCTGCATTCTGAGCGGTATACCCGCCATCCCGCCCAACAATTCCTGTGACCTTTGCGCCCACTTCCTTGGCCAGGTCAATTGCTTCAATCAAATTAGGACTCACATTTTTCTCCTTGCTTCCGCCTCCAACAGAAAGAATAAAGAGACAGTCTTTCGAATTCAACTTACTAACTTTTAGCCAGCCAGAGAAAACCGTGTGCCAGCCTTCATCATTAGTTCTTGCAGTTAATTCAGCAACATTGTCAGTGGGGGAATAGGTTTCGATACCTGCCAATTTTCTAAAGTCGTTAACTGCATGTCCAGCATTTGCTGCACTACCCCCTACGCCCAAAACAAACAAACGCCCTCCGTTTAACTTCAAATTTGCAAGTAAATCGACAATCGATTCAATGACTTCAGGATTTATTCTGTTTGTAATCTCGATTGATTCGTGCAGATGTTGCTGACTGTAATTCATTGAGTCGCCTTCCTAAGATAAGTGGAAAAATCTCTAATTCCCTTGACAGAGCCTATTTCATAAAACCTCTCGAAGACTTCAAAACCATATAGCTGTCCGTTTACTGAGAGTTGACTGCAAACACTTGAGAGGTCAAAATTTAACTGATTTTTCCAAGAATAAAACACTTCCGCCTGGAAGAACGTTATCCCATAATCTATGTGGCGCATATTCTCATTTTGACCGTTTTTTGCATATTTGACCAGCTTCCCTTCAACAAATTCGACATTGCTAGCGTCAAATTGATTATTGTTTTGATATACCGTCATTAATGCCTTGGCTTTTGAAAGTAAAAAATCTTGCTCTACTGCCAGATAATTTATCGGCAGGTAAGAATCTCCATATATCACTCCAAAATTATCTCCGAGTTTTGAAAGTGCTTTTTGGATAGCGCCGCCCGTTCCTAATTGTGTCGATCCATCTGTGGAGAATTGGATGCTGATGCCCCGATTAGCTCCATCCCCTAAATAGTCTTGGATCATTTTAGATTTATAAGAGACACAAAATACAAAATTCGAAAACCCATTGGCTACTAGTAGGTCTAATTGCCAGTCAACAAAAGGGCGGCCATTGATTTCAATTAAACACTTGGGAACTTCCTTTGTTAAAGAACCCAAACGTGTTCCATAACCACCAACAAGAATTGCCAGAGGTAGCATTAGGAGAGGATTACCTTTGTACCTTCAAAATCAAATTGAAACCTAATCTCCTGCAAATCCTCATTAGTCATCGAACGGCGAAGGGTGTCGGTATCCTCCGCGTAGAACATCAAAAACCCTCCACCTCCGGCCCCAACCAACTTTCCGCCTACTGCGCCTGAATTCATTGCTATCTCATAGACTTCATCGATGTAAGTACTGCTAATCCCCGCAGACCGTCTACGTTTGTGAAGCCAGTGCTCGTTTAAAAGGTTGCCAAATAATCTTGTATCCCCACTTCTTAAGGCATTTCCACTTCGTATACCGATATCTTTCGTGAAATGAAGATTTTCTATCATTTCGGCATCTTTATTAATCGATTTTGTATTTTGATCACTCAGAATGTTTCCGGCGGATCTTGATTTTCCGGTATAAAATAACAACAAATTATCTTCCAAGTCATGAACGGTTTCGGGTTGCAAAATCAGTTGTTCCCCGCGCACATCGCCATTTTGCTGAAAGGTAAATTCTGTAATTCCACCATAAGCTGCAATGAATTGGTCTTGTTTTCCAATAGGTTCACCCAACTTCTCTATTTCTATCCTACATGCCAATTCAGCCAATTCATGCGGGTGCAAATTGCCCCTAAAGTGAGCAGACAATGCTTTTAAAAGCGCGGTTGTGAAGCTTCCGCTCGATCCTAGACCTGTCCCAGCAGGGATATCAGCAAGAGATGTAATTTCGATTTGCGGGTTAGAGTCAAGAAATTCTGCCAGGGCTTCCCTAATGATTGGGTGTTTAACTTCACTCACCTGGTTCACATGCTCGATTTCAGAATATTTTAAATAAATTCCAGGTGAAAATGGTTTCATGACAGTTACATAGACATATTTATCAATGCTTGCAGCAATTAAGTAACCGCCGTGATCCTTGTAATAAGAGGGGAGATCAGTCCCACCTCCTCCGAGAGAAATTCTTAGGGGGCTTCTGGTGATGATCATTTGGTTTCTACCGCTTCTAACCTACGAAACCTATATACAACTATCCAATACAGCCAAAGAAGTGGGTCTCGAATAGCTCTTATTTTCTTTCCATCTTCTTTCCCGCGCGATTGATAACTAATTGGTATCTCTAAAATCTGGGCCTTTCTTTTGGCAAGAGTCGCCATAACTTCCCAATCAAATTCAAAGCGTTGACCCGTAAACCTATAATTCCTAATTTGGCTTCTCAGAAACACCTTCCACATCGTTGCAGGATCCTTCAATCTAGTTCCGTATAATAAGTTGAAGAATCCAGTGAAAATCTCATGCCCAACGTTGAAGTACAAACTGCGAAGTGGATGTCCAGGAAACATCCGCATGGGCTGACCCTTCACGTGTCGATTTCCCAGCACGAATGTAGCCTTTCCTTCGTTAATTGGTTTTAAAAGCAACAGGAGATCGTTTGCATCATATTCAAGATCACCGTCCACTATAGCGAGAATTTCTCCAGTGGAATGTTTCAGACCTTCTATTACCGCATTCCCTTTGCCACGCGCAACGGGTTGCAAAACTAATTTGATGGGATGCGATTGCGAAAAATCGACTAGTAATTGCCGAGTGCTGTCGATTGAATTACTCTCTACCACCACAATCTCTAATGGATAAGATAGTGCCACTCGATGCAGCCGATGAAGTGCTTCGATGATTGTTTGCTCCTCATTAAATACGGGAACTATTACTGAGCAAGATTTCATGTCAGAATTGTAGAGTGAGCGGAACCTGCAACGATAGATTGTTTCCCCTTTAGATTTCACCCTTTTTGACTTTGATTTGGTAGACTTGCCAAAGGTTAAAGTTCCAGCTGAAAATCCTAAATGGATGTCTGGTCATTTTCACGTCGTCTAATCCAAATACACCTTTAATCGCTTCTTGAATATATAGCACGTGAAATCTATGCTCGTTATAGTGAAAATATAAATGATCGACCCCTAGACGTCTTCCTTTTCGGGCTGTAGTCCAAAACCTAAGAAATCTGAGAATCATGCCTGGTTCACAGGGAACATAAAGTGAGGCAACTCCGCCATTTTTAAGTGATCGTCTAATCTCTGCCAATACTTGTGCTGGATTTTCAAGATGAACTAATACACATGTTGCAACTAATCGGTCAATAGAATTACTTTTAAGGGAAGAAAGTTCATTGGCGTTTAGCTGTTCTTGAATTAATCGCTCATCAGAATTCCTATTTTTGGTTCCAGCTAAGAGTAATTCGATGCGCTTATCGGTCTCGAAATAAGTCTGAAAATCATGCCTAATATATTTAAAATGCTCTCCATTACCTGCACCAATTTCAAGTACCCTTTCGAAGTACGTTGGCCAATTCGGGGGGAATTGTTCCAAAGATCTGTGGGTCCATGCAGCAGCGACACCGACACCCCCCCCTTTGAGTATTAGAGGATAAAAACATTCATAGTATTGATCAACCGTGACCTTGGTTAGATTCGGTTTACGCGAAATAATGCCTGTGAAGGAAAACTTAATTTTGTACCTCTTTTCAAGATTAACTTATTCGAGAGTCTCGACTCCGACTTGAAGTAATTTCTTATTCAACCCCATAACGCCATTTGGTGTCACTAGGCCCACTGCAACAATTCCATATTTACCATCATTTGTTGGTGGATCAACAAACTCAATATCTTAACCATTCAAACCGCTTAGAATTTCGGTTTTAAAACAAGAATCAGCTAGTGGGCAGAGAACTTCGATGTATCGACCATTTTGAAGTGCCATTGCTGATTTGCACATGCCAAGACGTGGGTTGCCTATGCCTTCAATAAAACGACTTCCCATCCCAGCCCTATGGGGTTTAGTGGAGCGAGAGAGTAGTTCTTACGGCCAGAGGGCAAGACTGCCCTTTTCAAGGGATTCAAGTGATTGAATGGTTTGGCCCTTACTTTGGCGATTACTCCTCTTTGGGTTTGAGCCTGGAGAGGTCTTTAGCCTTTAGGTTCCACAATCACTCCCCCCGCCCAGCCTGTTCTCAGGAAGTTCTAAAGTGAGTCCTGAACTATGGGGGCTGAGGTGATCGACATGAGTACATCAGTACTAACCCAGAAAGAGCCATCAATGACTAAAGAGAATGACATGAAGGTCCAAAGGGTCCTTGTCGTTGATGATGAGAAAAGTATTAGTGAGTTGATTACAACA